>JAEEGL010596561.1_pt1 | contig 30132 bp, 23 predicted proteins | sample 9134231 | NCBI WGS metagenome assembly JAEEGL01 (sample SAMN16246548, study PRJNA631951) | gut metagenome | biome: gut microbiome; feature: rumen; material: fiber-attached | host: Bos | place: Iran: Karaj | collected 2018-10 | reverse complement strand
GCGCGTGCGGTGGAGGGTGGCGTTGGTGCCGTCCTTGCGCGGGGTGGTCGTGCGGACGTCCGGGCGCACGGAGGCGTAGAACTTGAGGGCGTTGGCGCCCGTGGTGGTCTCGGGGTTGCCGAACATAATGCCGATCTTCTCGCGTAGCTGGTTGATGAAGATGCAGCAGGTATTTGTCTTGGAAATGTTGGCGGTGAGCTTGCGGAGGGCCTGGCTCAGCAGACGGGCCTGGAGGCCGACCTTGTTGTCGCCCATCTCGCCCTCGATCTCGGCCTTGGGGGTGAGGGCGGCGACGGAGTCGATGACGACGATGTCGATGGCGCCCGAGCGGATGAGGTTGTCGGCAATCTCGAGGGCCTGCTCGCCGTTGTCCGGCTGGGAGATGAGGAGGGTCTCGAGATTGACTCCCAGGGCCTTGGCGTAGGTCCTGTCGAAGGCGTGCTCGGCGTCGATCATGGCGGCGATGCCGCCCTGCTTCTGCGCCTCTGCTATGGCGTGGATGGCGAGAGTGGTCTTGCCGCTGGACTCGGGTCCGTAGATCTCGATTATGCGTCCGCGCGGGTAGCCTCCTATGCCCAGGGCGTGGTCCAGTGCGACCGACCCGCTGGGTATGACCTGTACGTCCCACTGCGGCTGGTCACCGAGCTTCATGATCGTGCCCTTGCCGTAATCCTTCTCGATCTTGTCGATCGTCGCTTGCAGCGCCTTCATCCTGGCGGCGTTGATGTCAGCGGCGTTCATTTCTACATCCTTTGCCATTGTCTTTAGGTATTAAGCATTAATAATTGTCTTCACAAATATGGGGATTCGCGGGGTATCTCCCAAACAATTGCAAAGATAAATCGACCTTGGGCCAAAGCGAGGCACAAGGTCGATTTTAAACTGAAGATTGTGTCATTATTGCCCAAGGACACGCTCCACGACAGGGGAGACGGTGTCGTAGTCATATCCTCGTGAGAGGGCGTATTTGATGAGCTTGAACTTGATGTAAGGGTCTCCTTCCAGACTCTTCCGCTTTGCCTCGACGAGTTTTTCCAGTTTCGCCGAGGAGGCCTCGGGATCGGTCTCTTCAAGCGCTGCGGCGATGTCGGCCTTGGATATCCCCTTCATCATCAGGGCGTAACGTATCTTGTTCGGACCCCAGCCGGTCAGGGAGGATTTCTCGCGGGCGAAAGCCGCAGCGTAGCGGGCGTCGTCCACGAAGCGGTCGGCGACGAGCGACTCCAGCATCTGCTGCGCTGCCGCACGGTCACCCTCGAGGGCCTTCCCGGCCTTCTTGAGGATCTCGGAACTGCAGCACTCGCGTTTCACGCAGAGATTCTGCAGGTATGCCAGCGCCTTGTCCTTTTCCATGGGCTAGAAATCGTAACCGAAGCTGAAGTACGCGCCAACCTTCCTGGTCAGGTCGGAATAATGGATGTTGAACTTCAGGGGGCCCATAATGGTATTGTAGGCATATTCCAGGGACACTCCGCTGATGGTCTGACCGGTCCAAAGGAGGTTGCTGTCGATGGCGTTTGAATGCTTGATGACGCTGCCGTTGAGGGAGAGCCAGTTGTTGTCGGTAAGGTGCAGACGGAACTTTAGGTCGGCCTTGAGCATCTTGTTGCTGAGCGGGATGGCGTGGTTGAGGCCGACAAACGGCACGTGCTGGTCCAGATAGCGTCCTGCGAGCGATCCTCCGGCCAGGTTCATGAAGACCAGGGGCGTGTTGTCGCCAAATGCGAAACGCGCGTAGACCGAGGGGATTATGTCAAGTACCTTACCGGTACGGAATACCTTGGAAGCGTCCAACTGGACGATGTGGATGGGATCGATCTCCTTTACGAGTCCTCCGAGCACGTAGTTGTACGATCCTCCGACAGTATATCCCCGAGTGGGGAAATAGCCGTTGTCGAATGTGTCTGCGCGGCCTTCCGTGAAGAATATCAGGTAGTCGTTCCTGAGCATCTCCAGGTCATATTCATCCGGGATGAGATTGGCGTCGATGGAGGATGTGACGTCGACAAATTCGTTCCTTATGCCGAGCCTGACATCCGCCTTCTTCCAGTTCAGGTCGGAGAAGTAAAGCTTCTGGGATATTTTGCCGTACTTGAAATTGAGGTCGGAAGGCTGCGTCCCCCACAAGCCCCCCGTGCTGATGATGGCTGCGTTGGTGAAACTGCCGTTCAACTCCGCGTTTATTGTAGGGAATGCAGGGAAACGCAGGGAATAGCGTGCGTTCAGATAGGGGTTGGATGCGATCTTGGCGGTGAAGTCCCAGGCAGATCCCCTGATGCGGTGGACGTTCAGTCCCATGTTGACTATGGCGGAAACCACGGTTTCGGTGTCGAAGCGCATGCCGATACCGGCCTGATGGGCAGGGCCTTTCTGGCAGATGATGTTGAGGGTGAACTCACTGCTGTCCCCGAGCAGTTCGTAGCGCACGAAGTCGAACGATCCGGTAGCGAGGATGGTGGCTACGGCCTCCTCGATGTCTTTCTTGTAAACCTTGTCCCAGGGCTTGATACTGAGCTTGCCCATCAGGTAGTCGGCCTCGACCCTGCTTATGCCTTCGAAACTGATTGCCGACAATACGATGGGAATCTGTCCGAGGTCCACGGCAGGTGCATTCTGGAACTCGGTGACCTCGGGACCAAGCCGGCGCTTCAGATTGCGGATATCGTCTTTCTTGCCCTCCGCAGCGGCATAGCCGCGGGAAATGATGGTGTCTATGCTCTGGGCGTCGAAACTCATCATGTTGAAATCGTGCAGGTCGGGCTTTATGGTGATGTCGGGGATGCTGATGTTGTTCTCAAAGGAGTCTCTGCCAAGGATGTCCACGGCCTGCCAGATGATGTCGGCGAGGTTGTTGATGTCCTCGTATTCCATGTTCTTGTCGGAGAGTTCGACGCCGATGACGATGTCGGCTCCCATCTCCTTGGCGATGTCGGTGGGATAGTTGTTGCGTATGCCGCCGTCCACGAGTATCTTGTCGCCGGTGCGGACAGGTGCGAAGATGCCCGGAATGGACATCGTCGAGCGCAGGGCGGTATTGAGCTTGCCCTCATGCCATAACAGGGCCTTGCCGGAAACCATCTCCGCGGCGATGCAGAAAAACGGTATGGGCAGGGTCGTGAAATCGATGTAGTCCTGATATCCGACGGTGAGTCCGCTGAAAACGTTGCTGACGTTGTGCCCGAAGATATAGCCTGACGGGAGGCTTCCGAAGAGATTGTCCATCAACTTCTTTTCTCCGGTTTCGTCTCCGGCGCCGAAGTGCAGGCCGTTCTTGCGCTTGCGTTCCTCCGCTTCAGGGGAGCGGTTGAAAAGGTCGGTCACGGCATAGTAGAACGGAACTGATGCGAAGTATTTTTCCTTGTATTTCTTCTGCCGGTAGGCTATCAGGTCCTGGGGAACCTTGTCGCTGAGGATGATGCCCCAGTCGACGGAGCGTAAGAGGGAGTCGAGGAAATCGGGACTGTATCCGACGGAGTAGAGGCCACCGACGAGGCCGCCCATGCTGGTGCCGAGGACCATGTCCACGGGGATGCCCTGCTCTTCGAGGAATCGCAGGACGCCGACGTGGGCCGCGCCCTTGGCGCCGCCGCCGCTGAGCACGACCGCCACGGTCGGGCGGCGGCGCCTGATGCGGTCCATCTTCGCCCGCATCTTCGCTATGACGATGGAATCCCCGACCGGGTCGTAGCTCTGGAAATTGACCTGGGCGCCTGCCGGAACGAAGTATGACAGGCAGATGGCCAGGAGTAGGATTGTCCGTTTATACCCTTTCATGATTCTTTGTTTTTTCCGTGTTGTCCCGCGAGCATGCCGCACGCCGCCAGGATGTCTTCCCCGCGCGAAGCGCGGATGGTACAGGTTATCCCGTTGGCGCCAAGCCTGTCGCGGAAGGCTTCCATGACGGGAGCCGGGCTGGACTCGTACGGGAATCCCGGTATCTTGTGGAAACGGATGAGGTTCACACGGCATTCGAGGCCGCGTAGCATCCGTATGAGAGCGTCTCCGTGCCTCTTGGAGTCGTTCAGGCCGGAGAACATGATGTATTCGAAACTCACCCGCCTCTGTCCCGAGAAGTCGTACTGCCGGATGAGCCGGACCACGTCTTCGATGTGCCAGGCTTTCTCGACAGGCATGATGGAAGCCCTCTCCTCGGAGAACGGGTCGTGAAGGCTGATGGCCAGATGGCAGCGCGATCCGTCAAGGTAGCGCTTGAGGTTGGGGATGACGCCTATCGAGGAGAGCGTGATGCGCTTGGGACTCCAGGCGAAGCCCCAGTCGGCGGTCAGGACTTCGATCGCCCTCATTACATTGTCGTAGTTGTCCAGCGGCTCGCCCATGCCCATGAATACGGCGTTGGTAAGGTCCTGGCTCTCTTCCACGGCGATGAACTGCGAGAGGATGTCGGCGGCGGACAAGTGCCCGTGGAACCCCTGGCGGCCGGTCATGCAGAACTTGCAGCCCATCCGGCAGCCGGACTGGGACGACACGCAGAGCGTGCGTCTGTCCTCGTCAGGGATCATTACGGCCTCGACCGCGGCCTCCTCCAGTTCGTTCCCGCGTGCCTCCTCATAAGCATCCAGGCCGGAGGCCTTGGGGCAATTGACCGGGAACAGATATTTCTTGGTCCCGTCAGATGACAGGGCCATCCCGACCGGTTCGCTGACGCCGACCTCATAGAGTTCGGCGAGCCTTGCCCGGCCGGCCTTGGAGATGTTGGTCATCTCCTCGAAGCTCCTCACACGCTTGACATAGAGCCACTGCGCGAGCTGCTTGCCGGTGAAGGCCGGCAGGCCGGCCGCCACTGCAAGCGTCTTGAGCTCCTCCGGAGTCTTGCCCAACAGTTTCTTTTTCATAACCCCTCCTTGTCCATGCGTTCCAGGCACTCGACCAGCGAGTCATACCAGTAGGGGACAGTGATGCCGAAAGTCTCCTTGACCAGGGACTTGTCCAGGACGGAGTACTTGGGCCTGCGGGCCTTGACGGGGAATTCGTCCGTATGGCAGGGCGTTACCCTGCAGCCATGCCCGCAGAGCCGGTTAACCGCCACTGCGAGGTCGAACCACGAGATGACTCCCTCGTCTGTATAGTGGTAGATACCGGTGCGGTCGAGCATGCCGTCTGTGACTATCCTGACGATGAGCCTGGCAAGATCAGCGGCGTAGGTGGGCGACCCGACCTGGTCGAAGACGACCTTGGCGGTCTCGTTCGAGGCGGTAAGCCTGGCCATTGTCTTCACGAAGTTCTTGCCGTACGGGGAGTAGAGCCAGGCAGTCCTGAAAATCATATACTTGCATCCGGAGTTCATCACCGAACGCTCCCCGGCGAACTTGGTGACGCCGTAGGCGCCGAGGGGGCTGGGGGCGTCGGACTCCCTATAGGGGACGTTGCCCTCTCCGTCGAAGACATAGTCCGTGGAGATGTGGATGAGGGTGGCCTTCCGCTCGCAGGCGACTGCCGCGAGGTTCGCGGCGGCGGTGTGGTTGAGAAGGTCGGCGAATGCGATGTCGCTTTCCGCCTTCTCCACATTGGTGTATGCGGCGCAGTTGACGATGACGTCGACGTCTTCCGAAGCGCAGATGATACGTACGGCGTCCATGTTGGTGATGTCGAGATAGACCGTCTCGACATCAGGCACCTGCGAGACGTCGGTGAATATGAAGTGATGTCCGCTTCCGGCGGACGCATTGCGGATCTCCGTGCCGAGCTGGCCGTTCGCTCCTGTGACCAATACGTTCATAATCAAACTTTTAAAACGCCCTTAAGGGACTCTGCCATATCTTTTTTCAGGACCTTCTCCTCAAGGATGTGGCGGATGGACCTGATCCTGTGGCAGTCGGACCCGGCCATGTCGTACCATCCTTTCTTGAGGATGAATTCGGCCTTAGCCTTGACGTGGCTGCCGTAATAGCCCAGGAGGGAAGGGTAGTTGAGCTGCAGCCTCACGCCCATGCCGTGAAGCTTGGAATACTCCTTTTCGCCCATGTACTCGTAACGCTCCGGGTGAGCCAGCACCGGGCGGAAGCCCGCGCGCATGGTGCGGTCGACCATGTCCCAGAAGTTGTAGGGCCCGGACCAGGTGGAAGTCTCCATCAGCACTGAGCCCTCCTCGCGGTGGAAGAGGAAATCCTTCTCTGCGAGATGGCGCTCGAACAGTTCGTCCATCATGTATTCCGAGGCGAGGTGGAGTTCGATGGGGCCATTGTACATGGCCTTTAGTTCGGCGAAACGCTTCCTCAAACCTTCGGTGGTGTTGGGCACGTCCTCCATCGTATGGGGCGTGAGCCAGAGCGACTTGAGGCCTGCTTCTTCAAGGATGGCGAGGATGGCGAGCGACTCCTCAGCCTTGGAGACACCGTCGTCGACACCGAAGAGTATGTGCGAATGGTGGTCCGTGGCGCCTTCCAGGAGCCTTTTGTCTGTGATAGAGTACTTATGGCTGAACAATCCCATAAAAAAAAGCCGGTTCAAATGGATTATAATATGCAAATTTACGCAAAAGATTTGAAGACTATGGGATAAAATGCCTATTTTTGTATAATGACCGAAGATGTCCAAAATACTTCCCGCCCGCCCATCTATCTCTATACCGACGGCGCCGCGAGCGGCAACCCCGGGCCCGGAGGCTACGGGGTGGTGCTCAAGTGCGGCTCCCTCAGGAAGGAGATGTCGGGAGGCTTCGCCTGCACGACCAACAACCGCATGGAACTCCTGGCGGTCATCACCGGTCTCGAGGCCGTCAAGTGGGACAATGCCATGGTGGAGGTGTACAGCGACTCCACCTATGTGGTCAAGGCAGTTACCGAGAACTGGCTTCAGAACTGGCAGCACAGGGGGTGGAAGAAGGTCAAGAACGTCGACCTCTGGGTGCGTTTCCTTGAGGTCTACGGCAGGCACAGGGTGACTTTCCACTGGTTGAAAGGTCACGCCGGCCATCCGGAGAACGAACGCTGCGACGCCATGGCGGTAGACGCCGGAGCGGGAGCGGCCGCCCGCGGGGAAACCCTCCCGGAGGACACAGGCTATATGAACGAGAATACATTATCCTTATAACCCATCAGGACACACGATATGCAGCACAACAATAGAAAGATAGTAGTGGGGATCACACAGGGAGACGGCAACGGTATCGGCTATGAGGTCATCATCAAGGCCCTTGCCGACGCGCGCATCCTCGAGTCCTTCACCCCCGTCATCTACGGTTCCTCGAAGGTTTTCGGTTTCTACCGCAAGACCATCCACAACATCGACCAGCAGATAGACACCAACGTCATCTCCTCTGCGGCCGACGCCCACCAGCGGCGGGTCAACATAGTCAACTGCCTGCCGGACAATGTCTTCGTGGAGCCCGGCCAGCCCAATCCCGAGGCGGCGAAAGCCGCCATCACATGCCTTGAGCGCGCCGTGGAGGACCTCAAGAAAGGCGACATAGACGTCCTCGTGACGGCTCCTTTCAACAAAAAGGTCATATCGTCCCAGAACTTCGGCTACACCGGCCATACCGAGTATCTCCAGAATGCCTTCGGTGTCAGCGACGTCACGATGTTCATGGTGAGCGAGCGCCTCAAGGTAGGCGTCGTCACCGGACACATTCCCTTGCGCGAGGTCCCGGACAGCATCACCGAGGACAAGATCCTGAGCAAGCTCCGCCTTATGAACGCGTCGCTCAAGAGGGATTTCGGCGTGGATTCGCCCAAGATCGGCGTGCTCAGCCTCAATCCCCACAGCGGCGACGGCGGCCTGCTCGGCGACGAGGAGCAGCGCATAATCGCCCCCGCCGTGGCCAAGGCCGTCGAGGAGGGCATCGATGCTTTCGGCCCCTATTCCCCCGACGGCTATTTCGGCGCCGGGCTTTACAGCCGCTTTGACGCCACCCTGGCGATGTACCACGACCAGGGCCTGGAGCCTTTCAAGGCCATCGCCTTCGAGGACGGCGTCAACTTCACGGCCGGCCTCCCGGTAGTGCGCACGTCGCCCGACCACGGCACTGCCTACGAGATGGCCGGAAGGGACGAGGCCGATCCCCGTTCGATGATGTCCGCCATCTTCGCCGCAATAGACATCTTCCGTAACCGCGAGGCCTATGATGCCCTGCAGGAGGGCAAGATGAAGGAACGCACCCTTGACGACGCCAAAGCCACCCGCCCTGGCCGTCCCCAGATAGCATAGGCATGGAGATCATCAGAACCGACATACCCGACGTACTGATCCTGGAGCCCCGGGTATTCCGGGACGCCAGGGGCTACTTCTTCGAGTCTTGGTCGCAACGCGATTTCGACTCGCTCGTCCGTCCCGTCCGCTTCGTACAGGACAACGAAAGCTGCTCTTCGTACGGTGTAGTCCGCGGCCTGCATTTCCAGAAGGGGGCCTTCAGCCAGAGCAAACTGGTGCGCGTGGTCGAAGGCGCAGTCCTGGACGTCGCCGTCGATATACGTCGCGGGAGTCCCACCTTCGGGCGCCACGTGGCCGTCGAACTCACCGCCGACAGCCATCGCCAGCTCTTCATTCCCAGGGGGTTCGCCCACGGGTTCAGCGTTTTGTCCGAGCGGGTGGTGTTCCAGTACAAGTGCGACAACTACTATGCTCCGCAGGCAGAGTCCGCCATCGCCTGGGACGACCCCGCGCTCTGCATCGACTGGCGGGTTCCGCGCGAGGATGTCATCCTGTCCGAAAAGGACAGCAGGCATCCTGCTCTCGCCGACTGCCCTGACCTGTTCGACTACGGCACTGACCTGTATCTCTGATGTATTCTTATACAGATTATACTGCCATTAAATGGTTTTTTATGCAGTAAAATTTGTTTTTAAAAAAATTTATTTTTAAAATTGTAAAAGTAGTGGTTTACAACGCAGGTTAGTTATGAAATTAGCACTCATTGGCTATGGCCGTATGGGCCATATGATCGAGGAGATAGCCGTGTCGCGCGGCCATCAGATTGTGTGCACCATCGACGTGGACAATATGGAAGATTTCGATTCGGAGGCTTTCCGCAGCGCGGACGTCGCCATCGAGTTCACGACCCCCTCATCCGCTTTTTCCAACATACAGAGAGCGTTCGCCGCAGGCGTCAAGGTCGTCAGCGGCACCACAGGCTGGTACCAGGACCACCGCGACGAGGTCAAGGCTATGTGTGAGGATGGCAACACCCTGTTCTGGAGCAGCAACTACAGCATAGGCGTATATATATTCTCGGCGGTCAACCGTTACCTCGCAGCCATTATGGACAAGTTTGAGGGATACGACGTCGCCATGGACGAGGTGCATCACTGCCACAAGCTCGACTCTCCCAGCGGCACGGCCGTGACTCTGGCCGAAGACATACTTTCCCTTGTCTCGCGCAAGGAGGGCTGGACCAACGACCTTGCCCCGCTCGGCGAGGTCGAGAGCCTCAAGGCCGCCGCCCCCGGCAAGGCCCTTCAGATCTTCAGCTACCGCCACGACGAGGTCCCCGGCACCCACACCGTGCGTTATGAAAGCGATGCCGACCGCATAGTCATCACCCACGAGGCCAAGTCCCGCAAGGGCCTGGCACTGGGAGCTGTCTTGGCCGCGGAGTATACCGCCGCCCATTCCGGGCTGCTGTGCATGGATGATTTATTCAAGGAACTGATTTAACCCCCCAGATATGAAGGTTTTGAAATTCGGAGGCTCCTCGGTGGGCTCCGCACACAGGATGAAGGGAGTCGCGGCTCTCGTGGACAACGGCGAGCAGAAACTCGTCGTACTCTCGGCGATGTCGGGAACGACCAATTCACTGGTCGAGATTGCGAACTATTATTTCAACGGCAACTCCGAAGGCGCTGCCGACATCATCGGCCTGCTGGAGTCCAAATATGCCAAACACGTTTCCGAATTGTACGGCACGCAGGAATATGCCGACAAGGCCAGGGAGGTGTTAGCTGGCGTGTTCGCTTTCCTCCGTTCCTTCGTCGGCAAGCATTTCGGCCCCGTCGAGGAGAAGGAGGTGCTGGCACAGGGTGAGATCATGTCCACCAACATGTTCACGTTCTACCTTCAGGAGCAGGGCAAGGATGTCCTGCTGCTCCCGGCCCTGAACTTCATGCGGCTCGATCCCGCGGGCGAGCCCGACCTTCCCTATATAGCCGAGCATCTGGGCGACATGCTGGAGCAGAAGCAGGCGTACATCTACGTCACCCAGGGCTTCATCTGCCGCAATTCCAGCGGAGACATCGACAACCTGCAGCGCGGTGGTTCCGACTATACCGCATCGCTGGTCGGCGCCGCCATCGGCGCTGAGGAGATCCAGATATGGACCGACATCGACGGCATGCACAACAACGACCCGCGTGTGGTCGACCACACAAGCGCCGTGCACCACATCCACTTCGAGGAGGCCTCCGAGCTCGCTTATTTCGGAGCCAAGGTCCTCCATCCGACGTGTATACTTCCTGCCAAGAACGCCAACATCCCCGTCCGCATCCTCAACACCATGCAGCCGGATGCCGAAGGCACGCTGATCAACAATGTCCTGGAGGAAGGCCTGATCAAGGCCGTCGCCGCCAAGGACAACATCGCCGCCATCCGCATCAAATCCTCCAGGATGCTCATGACCTATGGTTTCCTCCGCAGGGTTTTCGAGATTTTCGAGAAATACAAGACCTCCATCGACATGATCTGCACCTCCGAGGTCGGAGTGTCCATGTCCGTCGACAACACCTCTCATCTCAACGAGATCATCCACGAACTCAAGAAGTACGGCACGGTGTCCGTCGACCTCGACATGTGCATCATCTGCGTCGTCGGTGACATGAACTGGGAGAATGTCGGTTTCGAGTCCCGCGCCATGGAGGCGATGAAGAGCGTCCCCGTCCGCATGGTTTCCTATGGCGGAAGCAACTACAACATTTCCTTCCTCGTCCGCGGGGAGGACAAGAACCGCGCCCTGCGCGCTTTGAGTGCAAGCCTTTTCAATACACAGGAATAATATGAAGACCCCCGTTTTCTGCGGTTCGTCCGTAGCCATCGTAACGCCTTTCACCCCTGACGGGGCTGTCAACTATGCCAAGTTCCACGAACTTGTGGACATGCAGATAGCCGGCGGCACCTCCGCCATCGTAGTCTGCGGCACCACCGGCGAGAGCGCCACCCTCAATGACGAGGAGCACATAGCCCTCGTCAAGGACTGCGTCGACTACGTGGCCGGCCGCGTCAAGGTCATCGCCGGCAGCGGCAGCAACGACACCATGCATGCCCTGCATCTCAGCCAGGCGTGCGAGGAGGCCGGGGCAGATGCCCTGCTGGTCGTCACCCCTTACTATAACAAGACCACCCAGCACGGCCTCGTGAAGCATTACGAGTATCTTGCCGACCGTGTCAGCATCCCCATCATCGTGTACAGCGTTCCGAGCCGTACCGGCATGAGCGCTTCCGTAGATGCGCTCAAGGAGCTTTCCGCCCATCCGCTGATAAACGGAGTCAAGGATGCCAACTCCAATATAGGCGGAGTGGCGGCGACCCTTGCCGCCTGCGGCGACGAACTCAACGTCTGGAGCGGCAATGACGACGAGACGGTGGCGATGATGGCCCTCGGAGCCAAGGGAGTCATCTCCGTCTGGGCCAACATCGACCCTCGCGGCGTGTCCGACCTTACGGCCGCCTGCCTTCGCGGCGACTTCGCCGAGGCTGCCGCCCTCCAGTTGAAGGCCTATGGCCTCATCAAGAGTCTTTTCATAGAGACCAATCCCATGCCGGTCAAGACCGCCATGAACATCATGGGCCTCGAAGTGGGAGGAGTGCGTCCTCCGCTGTGCGATATGCTCCCCGAGAATATAGAGAAACTCCGTGCCCGCCTGCTCGGTTACGGACTCATTAAATAGACGAATATGAAGAAGTTATACAATGTGGCCGTGGTCGGTGCCAGCGGCGCCGTCGGCCAGGAATTCCTCAAAGTGCTCGAGGAACGCGATTTCCCCATCGCCGAACTTACCCTTTTCGGCTCCCCCAGGAGCGCCGGAAGCAAATATATGTTCAAGGGAAAGGAACTCACCGTCAAACTGCTTCAGCACAATGACGATTTCAAAGACATCGACATAGCCTTTACTTCCGCCGGTGCCGGTACTTCCCGCGAATTTGCGGAAACCATCACCAAGTTCGGTACCGTAATGATCGACAATTCCAGCGCTTTCCGTATGGATGCCGACGTCCCGCTCGTCGTGCCCGAGTGCAACGCCGAGGACGCCCTCGTGCGCCCGCGCGGCATCATCGCCAACCCCAACTGCACCACCATCATGATGGTGGTCGTGCTCAAGCCCATCGAAGCCCTCTCGCACATCACCCGCATCCACGTGGCCAGCTACCAGTCCGCCTCCGGTGCCGGTGCTCAAGCAATGCTCGAACTGGAGCAGCAGTATCGCGAGATAGTCGAGAACAAGCCCGTCACTGTCAAGAAGTTCGCATATCAGCTTGCATACAACGTCATCCCCCAGATCGACGTCTTCACCGACAACGGCTACACCAAGGAAGAGATGAAGATGTTCAACGAGACCCGCAAGATCCTTCATTCAGACGTGAAGTGCTCGGCGATGTGCGTCCGCATCTCCGCCCTGCGTTCCCATTCCGAGGCGGTATGGATCGAGACCGAGAAGCCCCTGTCCGTCGAAGAGGTCCAGGCTGCCATTGCCGCAGCGCCCGGAGTCACCCTCCAGGACGATCCCGCTACCCAGACCTATCCCATGCCGCTGTTCACCGGTGGCAAGGACGACGTCTATGTCGGACGCGTCCGCAAGGACCTCGCCAATGAAAACGGCATCACGCTGTGGCTGTCCGGCGACCAGATCAAGAAGGGCGCCGCACTCAACGCCGTCCAGATAGGTGAATATCTTGTGAGCAAGGGACTTTAGTCCCGGGAGAGTCTGCTACTTGCAGACCATTATATCGAGAATGACCTCGTCCGTCTGCTCCATCCCCACGGAGCCCACACGGCCGAGGTTTTGTATTGTCTGCTCGATGTCGCGGTCGATGATGCCGTCGTGCTCGCTGACGCACTGCCCGTCGAGCGAGAGCATCGCCGACTGGATGGCGCTGGATACGCCGGATGCGACTTTCATGGCGCAACCGACCTTGGCTCCGTCGCAGACCATTCCCGTGATACTGCCGCTCATATTCTTGATGGTGGCGCAGATCTGGGGGTAGTCGCCGCCCATCAGCCAGGTGATGCCGCAGGCGGAACCGGTGGACGCCACCACGCAGCCGCAGAGTGCCGAGAGGGGGCCGAGATAGCTCTTGATGTGTATGGCGACGAGATTGCTGATGATCAGTGCCCTGGCGAGGCGTTCGTCATCGATGCCGTAGCGCTCTGCATAAGCGATGACGGGCATGCTGACGGTGATGCCCTGGTTGCCGCTGCCGGAATTGCTCATGGCCGGAAGCGTGCACCCCGCCATCCTGGCGTCTGACGCGGCGGCGGTCATTGCCATCGCATACGCCATGAAATGGTCCCCGAACAGCCCGGATCGGTCCTTGAGGATGGTCCTGCCAACACAGAGCCCGTAATTACCTTGCATGCCTTCCTTTGCCAAAGGCATGTTCAGCCGCCTGTCGTCGAGGATGAACTCTATATCATCGAAAGCGGCGCTTGTCGCGAAATCAAGTATCTCCCTGACGGTGAGACCGTAATCTCCGGTTTCCTCTTCAGCACCGCCGGACTCGCTGTCGCTGAGGACCTTTTCGCCCAGCATGGTCTTGACTATCTTGTCGTGGCTGTCCTCTATGACGGCAGTGGCCGTACGGCCGTCGACCGTCACCTCCGCACTAACATATAACTTGTGGTCAGTGTCTGCGATGCTGATGTCCGTCGCCTTGGCCTCGACGAGGCGTTTGGCCCTCGCGACGGCATCGTCGTCCAGTCCGCCGAGGACTTCCAGTCCCAGGTCGGACCGGCCGCAGACGGCGCCGAGCGCCGCTGCGATGTGCAGCCCCGTCATGCCTGTTCCGGGTATGCCGACACCCATTCCGTTCTTGAGGATATTACCGCTGACCGCGACCTTGATGCGATAATCGGCCTTACGGCGATCGTATTCGCTGTCCGCTTCAAGTATTTCCGCGGCCTTGGCTACGGCCAGTGCTACCGCGATGGGCTCCGTACATCCAAGGGCAGGCTTGACTTCGCGATGTATCAGTCCTATGATCTGTTCTTCCCGTGCGTTCATTTCTTCTTGTCGGTTATGTATTCCAGTGTCTTGAGCATTATGATTTCCAGTGTGTTGCTGTCCTTGAGCACTTCGAGGGGGAAGCCGAAACTGACTGCCCTGTGGCCCTTGGCGTCATAGGCCACGGCGGCAGGCACTCCGTTGTCGGAGTAACGGAGTATGACCGAGCCTTCCTTGCCTGCCGGCTGTATGCCGTCGGGGTTTTCCACGCAGTAGATGGCGTCGTTGAGGACCTGGTGGAACTCGAAGGGCCGCTTCAACGACTTGAGGTCCACGGACTTGGATGAGACGTGCTCGATGCGCCCGTTGTAGCATCCGTGGTCGGTCATCCATTTGTAGCCGAGGATCTCCTGTACGAATGCCTGTGTATTGCTGCGCGAGACGGGATCCTTCACGACGGGATAGATGCCGTCTCCCCATACGTCCGTGCCGATGTATGCGCCCGATACGATTATGCCTCCGCCATTGGAAGCATGGCTGCGGAGCGCCTGCTGCAGGCTGGCGGGGAAGACCTCATAACGGTCGGGAACGCGGCCGTTGCCGATGACCGTGGTGACCTGCTTGCCGCAGAGGAGGTCGACGACTTCGTTATCCCCGGCTCCGCGCTCGATGAAATCCTCCATCGAGGCCGAGTCGAAACTGTAACCGGCATCGAGAAGTGCGCGGCCGTGTATCTTGATGAAATCAAAAGTGTTGCCCGGGACAACCACTCCGGTCATGTCGGAGGAAGTGCCTCCGAATCCCGGCTGGTTGTTGTCTATGTAAGGCGACTCGCGCTTGAAGTCGTACATGTCGCCTATGTAATTGATCTCGCGGATATATCCGACTCCGCTGTCAAGTTTTCTGTCGAAACCGGCGTACTGGGGCGTATCGAACCATGCGGGAGGGGAGACCCGGTAGAAGTCGTTGACCACCAGTACCGTCTCCTTGTGCCTGCGGGTGCGTCCGACGCACATGGTTTCGGACGGGAAACTCCTTCCGCCTTCATTCTCCGCCACTATCCTGTAACTGTACATTTGGTCTACGTCGATGCCGAGCACGACCGAATACAGGCCGTTCTCGGACTTGACGTCCTGCAAGGTTACGCCCTCGTCGAACGGGCCGTCGTCGATCCTGGTATACAGGATGAAACGCTCGGGGTCTGCCGTGGGCTCATTGGGGTCGGGGGTGGCTTTCCAGCTGAGTGTCACTTCCTTGTCATCTGTCAGCCTCGCCGACATGGAACTCACGGGCAGGGGCTGGACGGCATACGGGATGCCGTACGCGTCGCTCAGGAACTTCAGCATTCCCTTATAGACTGCCCTGGATACTTCGAAGCGGAAACTGGGGTCCAGGCCGTACTTCATGTCCGAGAAATTCTGGTGGGAGAGAAGTTCCAGCAGCATTCCGGGTACGGAAGTAGTGCGGGACTCGCTGTAACTGCGGTTCCAAAGCTCCCTCCTGGTCCATTTGGGCTCGAAGCCGGCGCGGATGTCCGCACAGACCTGGTCCTGGACTATCCCCGCCAGGTGGCGGCCCAGCTGGCGGCTGCGGCCGTCGGCATACTTGGATTTGCCGTCGGCGAGAAGGGTATATATGGAGAGTGTGCCGATGATGCTGTCGTTCTGCGTCACACCTGCATCAGAATGGAAGCCGAAGGACAGGTCGAAAGGAATGTGCTTGCCTTCGCCCTGATAGTCGGGGTTCACGCGGGAACCTCCGGCCATCATGCTGACCCAGGCTCCGCGGCTTGCGAAATCCTGGGTGTAGTCGTCCTCCCAGTTGCGTGTGACGGTGGTGTCCACGCCGGCCCACTGCTCCCAATACAGCGCACCTTCGATGTAACTGGGCAGCCCTGAGGTGGTCCATTCGTCCCTGGGCGTCCCTTCGGGACCGCGTGCGATCTTGCCCATTCCGCCGCCTATCTTGACCGCATCGGCCGTTACCACCGTTCCCTTGGCTTTCCCTTCCGGAACGATGTTGTCAAGGATCACGGCGCCGTCGTTTCCGTCGTTGAAATGGAAGGTGCCGAGATAGATCCACGTGCCTCCTCCCATTTTCTGGTTTACGGAGAACTCGGTCTTTCCGCCGGCATGCATTACGGTATAGTGGGCTGCATCAGTGCTGCCCGGAAGGGTTTTGTACGAGATGTAAACGGCATACTCGCCGGAGTCCGGCACGCGGAAAGCCCAGGTGGCCTCAGCCTTGCGCCCTTCCTCTTCGGTGGCGCAGTCGGCCTTGCGGGCCGAACCCAGGATGAAGGGGTTGTCGTCGCCGTAGTATACCTTCCTCACGTCGGCGAAGCCCTCTCCGGCCGAAGTCCAGTCGCCGCGTTCGAAATACTCGCCCTTGCGGCGGGTTAGCCCGTCGCGTTCGCCGCGGAACGTAGGGTCGTTGTCGGAGATGATCTCATAAGGCTGGATGTCACGTTCGCGCGGAGTCATCACATAAGCCCCGGCGTTCTCGAGCATCGGAATGAGGAAAGGGAGCACGTAACTCTGCGTGTACATGTCCTCGACCGTAGTGAAGAGTGGGGCCCTCTGCCAGGTCCATCCGCCCCAACCCTCGTCGTAATACCTTCCGTGGCTCTGCCAGAGGGCGATATGCCTTCCGCTGAGCCCCAGGGGATAGTCCCTCATGTCGAGCCTCCTGACGATGGGGACGGTGCGTCCACGGGGGTCGGCGGACCTGTGCTGGTATGAGGAGGTGCGGCCCTTGTTGCCCCTGGCGGGAGTGACGAGGTCCTCCACCGGATCCTTGCGGCAGAAGATGCCTCCGATGGTACAGTCCGAGTATTGGGCGGGCATGAGGTCGTAGATCTGGTCCTTGAACCAGTCCAGCGTAGCCTGGGTCCACGGATAGTCGCTCAGTTCCTGGCTGAAGGTGAAGTCCAGGGACGAGCCGCGCTTCATCACGCTCTCGATCTTCAACTTGGTCTTGACCGTGGTCTGGCGCTGGAGCCTTGCCCGAAGGGAGTCGCTCGCGGGCATGAAGTCCCGGGTGGGATTCTGTGCCGCTGCCAGGAGCGCGGCGAAGGTCAGGAGAGTGGCGGTGAAGATTCGTCTAAGCATGCCGTATGGTTTTGTTCAGGTCGATCAGTAAAGTGATGATGGACGCGCCGCAGAGCGCCAGGAAATCGGCGCGGAAGTCGGCGCGGTCGGACGCCCGGTAGGGGATGACATCCTGTACCAGTTCCGTTCCGGCCGCTATCGCAGCTCCCGCTGCGAGGATGCACAGCGTGAGGACTAGGCTGTGCCAGGCCTTATGTGTGGGCCATCCGAAAGCGAGGTAGAACAGGATGGGGAAGGGGAAGAACATCAGGAAATGCGCGACCTTGTCTGCCTCGAAGCCGAGGAAGCGCTTCGTGACCTCGGACAGGCTGGAGAACTCTCCGAAGCACAGGTAGAGCACCGCTGCGATATACAGCAGGAACACGATTCGAGCTATGGTTCTGCGCCGCTTCATCTACAATGCCTGCATGTCGTTGAGTTTCTTGTAATAGCCGTTCCTGGCGAGCAGTTCCTCGTGCTTGCCGCGCTCCGCGATGCGTCCTTCGTGGAGGACTATGATCTCGTCGGCGGCCTTGATGGTGGAGAGGCGGTGGGCGATGGCGATGGTGGTACGGCTCGTCATCAGCCGGTCCAGGGCCTCCTGCACTATGCGCTCGGATTCAGTGTCCAGCGATGCGGTAGCTTCGTCCAGGATGAGTATGGGAGGGTTCTTGAGGATTGCCCGTGCAATGCTGATGCGCTGGCGCTGGCCTCCGGAGAGCTTGCAGCCGCGGTCGCCGATGTTGGTGTCGTAGCCCTGCTCCTTCTCCATTATGAAATCGTGTGCGTTGGCTATCTTGGCCGCTTCCACCACCTGCTCCATCGTGGCTCCGTCCACGCCGAAGGCTATATTGTTGAAAATCGTGTCGTTGAAGAGGATGGGATCCTGGTTGACGTTGCCCATCAGGGCACGCAGGTCCTTGATCCTCACATCCTTGATGTCCTTTCCGTCGATGGTGATACGGCCTTCGTCGATGTCGTAGAAGCGGGGTATGAGGTCCACGAGCGTGGTCTTTCCGGCGCCGGATGCTCCCACTATCGCTATGGTCCGGCCCTTTGGTATCTCCAGGTCTATCCCGTCCAGTATCCTGCGTCCTCCGGCTTCATAACTGAAGCCCACCCCTTCGAAGCGTATCCTGTCCTCGAAGCCTTCGAGCGGGGCGGGATGCTCCGACTCCTTGATGGGGTTGTCGGTGTCGAGTATCCTGTTGATGCGCTCCATGGACGCCATACCCTTCGGAATGCCGTAAGCGGCCTTCGAGAGGTCCTTGATGGGCTGGATGACGCTGTAAAGGATGACCAGGAAGAATATGAAGGTCGGAGCGTCGATGGGGGCGTTGTCCTTGAGGATGAGGGTGCCTCCGAACCAGAGGACGATGGCGATCATGATGGTGCCCAGGCACTCGCTGACCGGATGGGCGAGGGCCTGGCGCGTGGCTACGCGCGTGTTCTTGGCCTTCATCGCTCCCGTGATGCGGTCGAAGCGGCTGCCCATCCTGCGCTCTGCCAGGAAGGCCTTGATCACGCGCAGGCCGCCCAGGGTCTCCTCGACCTGGCTCATGGTGTCGCTCCACAGTGCCTGGGCTTCCAGGGACTGCTCCTTGAGCCTTCGGCCTATCTTGCCCATGATCCAGAGCATCGCAGGGGCGAAAAGCACCGTGAACAGGGTCATCTGCCAGGAAATGAACAGCAGCACAGCGAAATAACCCAGGATCAGGATAGGGTTCTTGATCAGCATGTCGAGGGTGCTGGTGATGGAATTCTCCACCTCCTGGACGTCACCGCTCATGCGGGCTATGATGTCTCCCTTCTTCTCCTGCGAGAAATAACCGATGGGCAGGGAGAGGATCTTGTCGTATATGTCCTGGCGCATGTCCTTGACGACGCCGGTGCGTATGGGTATCATCACGGCGGCCGAGCCGAAGTAGCACGCTGTCTTGAAGACCGTCATCACGCAGAGGAAGAGGCAGAGGAGCAGCAGGGTCTTCGAGGCTCCGTATGAGCCGGTGAACTGCGCGACGTAGAAGTACAGGTTGTTTATGAGTTCCTTCGAGGAATGAACGGACTCCCACGGTATGAAGGTGTAGACCTCGTCATCAAGACTGAACAGCATGTTCAGGATAGGCATGATCATGCTGAAGGAGAACACGTTGAATATCACTGACAGGAGGTTCAGGAGTACCGAACCGCCCAGGTATTTGCTATATGGCGCGACGTATCGCCGCAGCATTTTCCAGAAAGCTTTCATAATGTCACAGTACGTATAGGGGCGAGGCGGTCCGGCGGGGGAGGGCACGCAGGTTCACCCTGCGTTCCGCCCCGCCGGCATCGCACGCGAAGACGGCGGAACGCTCGTATGTCCGGTGGAAACCGATGGACTCGAGCGCGTCCGAGGATGCCTTCAGGGCCAGGTCTGGGGTGTTGTTGTTCTCGCTGAGATGGCAGAGGAAGACGTTCCTGAGGCCGTCGTGCATGAAAGATTTGATGGCTCCTGCACACTGGTCGTTGCGGAGATGCCCCGTTCCTCCGAGTATGCGCATCTTCAATTCGTAAGGGTATGGACCGTTCAGCAGCATGTCACGGTCGTAGTTGGACTCGATGACCACGGTATCGGCGTTGCGCGCATAGGCGAGAGCCTCGTCGGTCATTTCTCCTATGTCAGTCATTATCACGAACTTGTATCCGCCTACCCAGAGGGCGTAGCCGACGGTCTGGGTGGCATCGTGAGGGACGACGAAATACTTTGCGAAAATCTTGTCCGGGACGATGACGTTCCAGTCGCTGTCCGAAAGGAAACGGCTGCACCCTCCTATCCATGCGGAAGTGAAGGAGTGGTGCGCCAGCGCTCCGTGCAGCACGGGGGTGGCGTAGACCGGTTTGCAGAGATGCTTGCACCACGAGCCGAGATGGCGGATGTGGTCGAGGTGGTCGTGGGTCACGAGGATGGCGGAGAAGGAGTCCAGGCCGTAGCCCTTTGCCAGGAGTTCTTTCTTCAGCCGGCGCATGCTGACCCCGGCGTCGATGACTACGCCGGCGGTGTGGGATCCGTCCTCTTCGAGGGAGAGGAAGTAGCAGTTGCCGCAACTGCCGCTGGAGAGGCTGAAGAACTTGACCGTGCTATTGCTGCTCATCTTCGCAATACTTGGAAATGACGCTGTACGAGTCGGCAACTCCGAGCTCGCCTGCGCGTGATAGGTCGATGCAGCCCTTCTCCTTATCCTTGAGGTAGATAAGGACGAGTCCGCGGTTGTAATACGCGTCGCCCATATAGGGGTGGAGCGAGATGGCCCTGTCGTAGCTGTCTATGGCCTCCACAAGCCTCGAGGAGAGGCAGTAGAGATTGCCGAGGTCGAAATGGAAGTAGGCGAAGTCCGGGACGATGGCGGCGGCCGCCTCGATGTCGGCGATGGCTTCGGAATAGTCGTATGAGTGAGTCACCTGGTCGCTCACTCGGGCGCGTGTGGTGCCGGCATCGTCCATCGTGAGGGTCTGGACGTTGCTCTGCATGGAGGCGATGAATTCAATCATGTCCGCCCTGAGTACCCCTCGGTTGAGGAGGTAGAAGGCGCTGTACAGTTCCGAGTACCGGTCCTGGGCGGTGTCTCCCGGAGATTCGTCCACTGCCTTATCGAAACTACCCAGGGCCGCGTTGTACTGCTTGTTCTGAAGGTCGTACAGGCCCCTGATGAAGTCTATGCGCGACTGGGTGATGCGTGTCGAGCCGGCTCCTGAACTGCTGTCGCCGTACAAGGCGTTCTCGAGCCGGCCATTGACGGCCGGAGCTCCGTCCCCTTCGACGTTGGAGATGCGCATCGGTACGGGGGACTCGCTGATGAACCTGTCGAGAAGGGCGTTCTCGTAGCGGTTGCGAAGCGCGTAAGTTACATCGTCACGGGTAGCGGAAAGGCTGAACCTGTACAACGGTTTCAGACGAATGTCGACGTCGCGGTGCTGGAGGAGTTCGTTGTCGAAATCTTTCTTGGCGAACTCCGCGTCGAGCGCCAGCAGCGAACTGTATTTCCTGGTGGTGTCGGCGAAGGATCCTGCGTCGGTGGCGTTGGTTGCCCGGTATTCGCTGACCTTGCGCTGGGCGGTCTGGTAGTCTTCCCTGGATTTCTGGCCCATTCCCAGCATGTTCTCAACGTATGAGCGGTTCATGTACGCCTTGGCGAAGTCCGGGTACAGTTCGATGGCCTTGTCGTAGTCCTCGAGGGCGTCCCTCCAGCGCTCCATCTCTATGAAATACGAGGCTCTGTTGAAGTACGCGAGGACGTTGTTCGGGTTGATGCTGATGACGTGGTCCATATCCGCGAGCGCCTCCTCGAAATTGCCCACCTGGGCGTGGATGAGGCTGCGGTTGTACAGCGTGAGTGCGTTGCCGGGCTCGTCCTTGAGTACGCGGTTGAGGTCGCGCATCGCGGAGTTGAAATCCTTGCGTTCGTAGTGCATCAGCGCGCGGTTGAAGTACGCGAAAGTATTGGTCGAGTCGAGTTCGATGGCGTGGTCCATATCCGCGATTGCGTCCTCCCACTTGCCCTGTTCGGCGTAGAGGCGTCCCCTGCGGATGAAGCCTTCGGGCTCGAAGCGGTCGAGTTTGATGGCTCTGTTGTAGTCGTTTATGGCTTTGAGCGTGTCGCCGAGGAAGAGGTATGAGGCTCCGCGGTTGAGATATGCTGCGGGGTCCTTGGGCTCTTTCTTGATGTAGCGGTCGAAGTCCTTTACGGCCGGTTCGAACTGCTGGGCGAGGAAATAGGTTACGCCGCGGCTGAAATAGATGCCGATGTTGCCGGGGCGCAGCTTGATGGCCGTTTCGAAGTCCTCCAGGGCTTCGTCATAACGGCCGAAGCGGCTGAGCGTGATGGCGCGGTAGTGGAACCCGTTGGTGAATACGGGATTGATGCGGACCGAGGCGTCGAAATCCTGCTGGGCGCCGCGGATGTCGCCGAGGTTGTACTTGGCTATGCCGCGGAAGAAGAATGTCCAGTAGTCGGTGGTGTCCAGCCGGGCGAGGATGTTGAAGTTTTCGATGGCCTGGGCATACTTTCCGTCGGAGAGTGCGTTGCGCCCGCGGAAATAGAATACGTCACGGTCGTACTGCGCCTCTGCGGCCTGAAGGCAGCAGAAAAGTATGGACAATATGACGAGTAGACGCTTCATAAATTTCCGTATGTGACCAAGATTTCGTAAATTTGGCTGTATTTTACAAATATAATCATTTTTTGTGCCTAAAGCTTGGGATTGAAGCGTTTTTTGTCATTATTTTTAGGGGTTCTCCTCATGTCCTTTCCGTTGTGCATCCGCGCCCAGCAGGCCGGTACAGGCACAGGGATCGCTGACCTTCTCCTGACCGAAGAGTCGCTGGAGATGAGTGTCGGTTTCCTGTCCGACACCGTCTGTGCCGGCAGGGCAACGGCCACCAAAGGATCTGTCGAGGCTTCTTTCTGGCTTGCCCGCAATTTCGAGCGTCTCGGACTGCTGGCACCCGGCTCCCGCCGCGGCACGCCCGCATATGTGCGCTCGTTCAGCGCCGAAGGGAAAGCCGGGCACAATGTCATCGGGATATGCCCGGCTCAGGGCTCCGACCGTTATGCCGTAATTGCCGCACACTATGACAATCTGGGCATCCTTTCGGGAAACATGTATCCCGGAGCGGACTCCAATGCCTCTGGCGTGGCCGCCATGCTCGGGCTGGCGCGGCTCTGCCGCAGCCTCTCCGTGCTCGGGCTCGGCGTCCGGCAGAACATCCTTTTCGTTGCGCTGGACGCCAAGCAACTCAGTATGGCCGGGTCCGTTTCGCTTTTCGACATGCTCTCCGCAGGGTCGCTCATCGACCCGCGTACGGGGAGCCCGATACGGCGCGGCCAGGTGTCGATGATGGTCAACCTCGACATCGTAGGCAGCACGATGGAGCCTGTGACCAAGGGCAGGGACGAGTATCTGATCATGCTGTCGAACGACGACAGTCTCAAGCGCGCCCTTTCCGAGGTCAACTACAGTACGCGTATCAACCTCGATCTCTCCTTCGACTACTATCGCAGCAAGGACTTCACCGACATGTTCCTGAACCGCATCGGCGACCAGAAGGTGTTCGTCGACGGGGGTGTGCCCACCGTGCTTTTCACTTCGGGCATTACCATGAATACCAATAAAGTGGAGGACACGCTTGCGACCCTTGACCTGGCGGTCCTCCGCAAGCGTGTCCTCCTCGTATTCAACTGGATGGAGAGGGTACTGCGCTAACTCAGCGCAGGTCTGCCAGATGGGCGTCCATCCAATTCCATTTATCCGTGAATCCCTTCTTGATGCGGTCCACAGCCTGCTGGAACGTCATCTGCTCGTCCCCGTTCTCGTTCTGCGTGTAGGGAATGGGCCAGAGGGAATGGTTGTACTCTTCTGAAAGGCGGATTTTCTCTGCCATCACGTCGATGTAGTCCGTGAGTTTCAACAAGTCGTTCTTCTTGCTTTCCCAAAGTTCCAGCATCCTGTTCCGGAACTTCTCGTCCTTATACAGCGCAGGATAATAGACCGTCCTGGTGGCTCCTGCCCACTGGTGGGAAAGGGACGGGACGAATCCGTGGTAGTCGAAGTCCCAGACCGGACCGGAGTAGATCTTGCCGCCTCTCTGCTTGTACAGATATACGCTGTGCGGACCGTTCCATGGCCAGTTGCCGTAGAAGTCGGTATTGTTGGCGAGTTCGTTGACGAACATGAACCAGATGGCGCTGTCCACGTCGAAGTACTCCTCGTACTCGTGGTTCTTCACGCGCGCCTGATCCTTCAGCAGCGTTTCGAGGTCGCGGACGTATCCCTGAATGTACTTGAAAGCAGCGGCTGAGATGGCATCCTCGTCCGGCTCCTTGACCTGGTAAGGGAGGTTGAAGAGGGGTGAAGTGAACCTGCTGGGTTCGTTGTAATAGTCGTGATAGGTGTCAAGTTCAAGCAGATAGCCCCCGGTGATGAGTTCCGGGTCGGTCTCGAAGTCATCCATCTCCTCAACGTCCACCCTGTTCGGGTCTATTTTGATCTGCTCGCAGAGATAATAGTTGCCGGCGGGCTTGCCGTTGAATTCGACTTCGACGAACTGTCCGCGGACGGTGTAGGGGAGTCCTGTCTGGCGCGAGAGCCAGAAAGCCGCGTCGTTGCGGAGGAGCGTGCGGTCCTTCCAGTTGGCGAGGAGTATCCAGCGCTTGTGCTTGGGCATTCCGAGCACTGAACTCTTCTTGTCTAGCTTGAGGGCGTAGGGCTTCTTGGGATAGCCCCAGGTGGAGTTGCCGCGGCCCTTGATGCTCATCCCCCCGTCGTAATCGACCGTGCCGTCGGGGTTTTCGATGCGAAGCGATGCACCCTCCATCCAGATCTCCTTGCTTTGGACGGTGCGCCCCATGGGCGTGGTGATACGGACTACTGGAAGACCGGTATTACGTACGACGAGGGTGTATTCATTCTCCGATTTCCCGTTCTTGACCGTCAGCGTCACGGGCTTCGTGGCATCGACAGGGGTAACTCCGCTGATCAGTTCGGTGTCTCCGGCGAAGACGGTATCTCCGAAGATGTTGAAGGAAAGGACTATGGAGGAGAAATCGGTGACGGTCGGGAGCGTGACGGTGAAAGTCAGGCTCTGCTTGTCCAGTACCGCATCGCGACCATTCACGGAGATGGACGAAATCTCCGCGGGGGCGTATGTTTCAGGCTCTTCCGGACCGCCGCAGGCGGCCGCGCACAGGAGTGCCAGGGCCGCCAGGACGGTTCGGAGGCAAAAACGTTTCCAGGACATTATTCGCCGATGCGCTTCAGGATGGCAGCGGTCTGCTCCTCGAAACCGGGCTTGCGGAGCAGGGCGAACATGTTCTTCTTGTACGCCTCTACACCGGGCTGGTTGAAAGGATTGATGCCGAGGGTATAGGCGCTGACGCCGCAGGCGAACTCGAAGAAATAGAAGAGGCTGCCGAGATTGTACTCGTCAATCTTCTCCACGGAGACCTCCATCTGGGGAACTCCGCCGTCGATGTGGGCGAGCTTGGTGCCGAGCTGTGCCATTGCGTTGCAATGCTCGACATGCTGACCTGCGAGATAGTTGAGGCAGTCGAGGTTCTGGGGGTCGGACTCGATTACGACGCTGCGGCTGCTGGTCTTTGAAGTCACGACGGTCTCGAACATTATGCGGGAACCCTCCTGGATGAACTGACCCATGGAATGGAGGTCGGCGGTATTGGTGACGGAGGCGGGATAGATGCCCTTGAGCTCCTTGCCCTCGGACTCGCCGTAAAGCTGCTTCCACCATTCGGCGAGGTAGAAGAACTTGGGATTGTAGGTGACGAGGATCTCGGTGCTCTTGCCGTAGACGCTGTAAAGGGCGTTGCGCATCGCTGCGTACTGCACGGCGGCGTTGTCCTCTCCCTTGACCTTGAGGACCTCGCGGGTTTCGGCTGCGCCGGCGAGCATTGCGCGGACGTTGAATCCTGCGATGAGGATGGGGAGCAGGCCGACGGGGGTCAGGACGGAATAGCGGCCGCCGACGTTGTCGGGGACGACATAGCTCTTATAGCCTTCCTGGGTAGCGAGGGTCTTGAGGGCGCCCTTCTTTGCGTCGGTGACGGCGACGATACGCTCGGCGGCCTCCTTGCGGCCGTAGCGCTCCTCGATGAATTTCTTGACGATTCGGAATGCAACCGCCGGCTCCGTGGTGGTTCCGGACTTTGAGATGACGATGCAGGCGCAGTTGCGCTCGGCCATCAGGTCCATCAGTTCGGCAAGGTACTCCTCGGAGAGGTTGTTGCCGGCGAAGACTACCTCGGGCGCATCGCCGGGCTTGCGGAGCTGCTTGGCGAAATTGTGGGAGAGGGCCTCTATGGCGCAGCGGGCGCCGAGGTACGAGCCTCCGATGCCGATGACGACGGCCAGGTCGACGCCCTTGGCCTTCCAGTCTGCCTGGATCTCCTCGAACTCCCTGATAAGGCTTTCGGGAATGTCCACGGGAAGGGTTTTCCATCCGAGGAAATCGTTGCCGGCGCCGGTTTCGGCCTCGAGAACGTCGAAAGCCTTGAGGGCCTTGTCAACATATTCCTTGTAATCAGCATCTTTCACGAAGGAGGCGCATCCTCCCAGATCGATTTTAACCATAATGTTATAGAATATTAAAATGTTATTCCTTTTTCGGCGAAGTTTACAAAGATATGCTTTTTCCGGCCGTAAATGAAGAACAATTCAAATAATTTAAATAAAATTTGCAGGTTCCAAAAAACTGCGTATCTTTGCAATCGCTTCTTACGGGAGGCAGTTGAAATACTGGTGCGGTAGTTCAGCTGGTTAGAATGCCGGCCTGTCACGCCGGAGGTCGCGAGTTCGAGTCTCGTCCGCACCGCAAATTGAAAACGCCTTGCAGGTTTCTGCGAGGCGTTTTTTTGTTTCCAGTTATTCAGAGATGCTGTGGATATACTCGGAGGGGAGGCAGCCGAACTCGTCCTTGAAATGCTTTGAGAACTGCTTGGGGGAGTAACCGACATTCCAGGCTATCTGTGATATCGAGGTCTCACCGTTGTCCAGCATGTCGCGGCCTTTCTCGAGACGCATGATCCGCAGATATTCCAGCGGGGATTTTCCGGTGAGGATCACCATCTTTTTGTATAGTCCACTGCGCGAGATGCTGAGTGCCGTGCAGAGTGACTCGATAGTGTATTCGCTGTCCTGGAGATTCTTCTCTATCTCCGCAGCAACCCTGTCGAGCAGTTCCCGGTCAGCGCGGCTGATCTTCCGTCCCGAAGCGTCGGTATCTGTCACGATTGAAGACCTGCGCTTGATAAGCCTGTCTATCCTGATGATGAGGGATTCGATGTTGAACGGTTTCTTCAGGGTGTCGTCGGCTCCGGCTTTCAGATTATTGAGTTCGGCGTCTTCGTCCTGAATGGTGGTATGGAGTATTATGGGAATGCCGGAATAGCGGATGTCGCTTCTGATGTTACGGCACAGTTCCCGCCCGTCCATTACCGGCATGACAACGTCGCTGAGTATCAGGTCGAAATTGTTGTCGGAAAGCAGTTCCATGGCTTCCTTTCCGTTCCCTGCCTCGACGATGTCGTATCGCGAAGAAAGACTCTCCGTCAGGTAGAAACGGAATGCAGGATTGTCTTCGACGTTAAGGATCAGCGGCCGTCCGGTGCGTTTGATGGGAGTGTTATCTTCGGCGGCCTTCCCGGATGGTTTCATCTCTTCGCTGATGGGAATGGCGAAGGTGGATATCCTGCCTTTGGGATGGTTGTCAGAGAGACTTATCTTCCCTTTGTGCCGGTGGACGTATTCCTTGATTATGTCAAGCCCGATGGAGTAACCATACGTTTCCCAGTCTTCGTTATTGTCAATCTTGTCCATGATGAACTGCTTGGTCTTATCATCCAGGCTCTTGCCGTTGTCATAGATGGTCATTATCGCCCAGCCGTCCTCCTGGTGGACCTTTATACGGACCTCCAGCGCTTCATTGCCGTCTCTGCCGTGCTTGTATATATGCCCGAGAATGCTGCTGATGACGCGGCGGATCTTATCCCGGTCAAAACTGGTCATGATCGGACTGTCATCGGTTTCGATTGTCAGGCTGTCCCCTTTCTTTGCATAATATGCAACATAGGACCGGCAGACCTCGCTCGTGAACCTTGCAATGTCACCATAGCTAGGGTGGAAATCCGGAACCTTGCCTGTCAACAATTTGAATTCCAGGATTCTGTCGATTTCGTCCATCAGGATGCGGGCATTTTTCTCCACATCCTCAAGTTCCTGGGTGATGGGGTCCCCTTGGTGTTCGTCGATGATCTTTTCCAGAGGGCTGATGATCAGGGATAATGGTGTACGCAGGTCGGAACTGATTTCAGTATAGAAACGCAGTTTGGCCTCGTTTGTCCTCCGGATATCGGCCTCATAGCGTTTTTTTGTCCTCCTGCTTCTAAAAATAAATACGTGCAGGAGGATGAGAAGGACTGCGGTGAGTACTGATAGTATGATTAACGGCGTCGACATAGTCTGAGTTTATCTACGATGCAAAAATAAAAAATGTGCAAAAAGCAGATGTCGCGATTTGGTTCAAATCATTTCCCAAATGTGTATTTTTAGACATGTTGGAATGTGAAATAATTATTTGAACATGTGGAATAAGTAACTTGGGGTAATAGTCCGGATGTCTCTCTTTTTTTGTTTATATTTGTGGACGAATTGTATTGGATATGGAGATTTCCCAACGTTCCCGGAGCATGCAGAGTTCGCCCATCCGCAAGCTCGCTCCTTATGCCGACGCCGCGAAGCGCCAGGGCATCCACGTGTATCACCTGAATATAGGCCAACCGGACATCAAGACCCCTGTCTGTGGACTGGATGCGATGAAAGCCGTCGACCGTACCATCCTCGAGTATAGCCCTTCGCAGGGTATGCTCAGCCTCAGGGCCAAGATGGTTTCCTATTACGCCGAATACGGCATAGACCTCAGCCCGGATGAGATCATCATCACTACCGGAGGCTCCGAGGCAGTGCAGTTCGCGTATATGGCGTGCCTCGATCCCGGCGACGAGATCATCGTCACGGATCCTTCCTATGCCAACTATATGGCTTTTGCACAGAGTTGCGGGGCAGTGATGAAGCCTATCCACACGTCGATAGAGGACGGGTTCAAACTGCCGCCCGTGGAGAAGTTCGAGGAGCAGATCACGCCCAAGACCAAGGCGATCCTAATCTGCAACCCCAACAACCCCACCGGCTATCTCTACACCAAGGAAGAGATGCGCCAGATCAGGGACATAGTGAAGAAATACGACCTCTTCCTTTTTTCAGACGAGGTCTATCGCGAGTTCATCTACTCCAAGGAGCCTTACATCTCCGCCTGCCACCTTGAAGGGATTGAGAACAATGTAGTCCTGATCGACTCGGTGTCGAAACGCTACTCCGAGTGCGGCATCCGCATCGGCGCACTCATCACCAAGAACAAGGACATCCGCGAAGCGGTCATGAAGTTCTGCCAGGCGCGCCTCAGTCCGCCCCTGATAGGTCAGGTCATAGCCGAAGCCTCCCTCAGCACGCCCCAGGAGTACCTCGACCAGGTGTATGATGAGTATCTGGCCCGCCGCAATTTCCTGATCGACGGCCTCAACAAGATTCCGGGAGTGTATTCTCCCGTCCCTATGGGAGCGTTCTATACCATGGTGCGCCTTCCGGTCGAGGACGCGGAAGACTTCTGCAAGTGGTGCCTTACCGATTTTTCCTATAAGGGACAGACCATCATGATGGCTCCTGGTTCAGGATTCTATACCGACCCTTCCGAAGGACGCGACGAGGTCCGTATGGCCTACGTCCTCAATCGCGAGGATCTGGGCAAGGCCCTGGAAGTCCTCGCCAAGGCTCTGGAAGCCTACAACGCCCGATAAAAAAACCGGAGGTTCCGAATGGGGACCTCCGGTTTTTTAATGTGCTTATGTCTTAGAACGACAGGGCGATGGCGATGAAGTCGTCGGCCTTGAGGGCTGCGCCTCCGATGAGGCCGCCGTCAATGTCGGGCTGGGCGAAGAGTTCCTTGGCGTTGGAAGGCTTGCAGCTTCCGCCGTAGAGGATGGTGAGGTCGTCGGCGACCTGGGCGCCGAACTTCTCACAGACAACCTTGCGGATGAAGGCGTGGATCTCCTCGGCCTGCTCGGCAGTGGCGGTCTTGCCGGTGCCGATGGCCCATACGGGCTCGTAGGCCACGATGATGTTCTTCATGTCTTCGGCGGTGAAGTTGTAGAGGACGTTCTTGATCTGGGCCTCGCAGACGTCGAAGTGCTTGCCGGCCTCGCGCTCGTCGAGGTTCTCGCCGACGCAGAGGATGACCTTGAGTCCGGCACCGAGGGCGAGCTTCGTCTTCTCGACGAGCTTGGCGTCGGTCTCGCCGTAGTACTGACGGCGCTCGGAGTGGCCGAGGATGGTGTACT
>JAEEGL011046148.1_pt1 | contig 30135 bp, 9 predicted proteins | sample 9134231 | NCBI WGS metagenome assembly JAEEGL01 (sample SAMN16246548, study PRJNA631951) | gut metagenome | biome: gut microbiome; feature: rumen; material: fiber-attached | host: Bos | place: Iran: Karaj | collected 2018-10 | reverse complement strand
CCGCTTGGTGCGCACAATGGCCTATTACAAGATGAATACCCTCGAGGTGCACCTCAACGACCAGGGCTTTCCGCCTTTCTTCTACAACGACTGGAGTCTGGTATATTCTGCCTTCCGTCTGGAGAGCGAGCTCTTCCCTGAACTCACAGCCCAAGATGGCAGCTACACAAAGGCCGACTTCCGCAATTTCATTATCGAAGCCGCCGCTCAGGGCGTGGAGATTATTCCTGAGATCGATGCTCCCGCCCACAGCCTCAGCTTCTCCCACTTCCGTCCTAGCCTGGGCAGTCAGGAGTTCGGCATGGACCACCTCGAGCTCACCAACCCCGAAGTGATTCCCTTCATCGACAGCCTCTATGCCGAGTATCTAGGTGGTCCGAACCCCGTCTTTGCCTGTCCGCGCGTTCATATTGGAACCGATGAATACAGCAATCGGAAACAGGAAATCGTAGAGCTGTTCCGTAGCTTCACCGATCATCTCATCCACACCGTAGAGAGCTACGGCAAGCAAGCCGTGCTCTGGGGCTCACTCACTCATGCCAGGGGAACGACGCCCGTGAAAGTAGATGATGTGCTGATGTTCGCCTGGTACAATGGTTATGCCAAGCCCGATTCCATGCACGCCCTTGGCTATCAGCTTGTTTGTGTACCCGACCGCTACACCTATATCGTACCTGCCGCAGGTTACTATAACGACTACCTCAATGTTCCGCGTCTCTACAAGGAATTTACTCCTGCCAACATCGCTGGAGTTCGTTTCGAGGAGCGCGACCCGCTCATCAAGGGCGGAATGTTTGCTGTTTGGAATGACGTCGTAGGAAATGGCATCGCTGTAGCAGACATCCATCATCGTATCATGCCTGCCCTGCAGGTAATCGCCGAGAAGACGTGGGCTGTGGACACCATTCGCACCTGTCAGGAGTGGCAACGTCTGGCCAACAACCTCAGCGAGGCGCCTGGCATCAACGATCTCGGACGCTACCCGAAGGGCATTGTCTTCGAGAACGCGAAGGTGGAGGCCGGCTCCCAGCGCCCCATTCAGCACATCGGCTGGCCCTATCGTGTCAGCTTCGAGGTAGAGGCTGCTCAGGAAGCCCGTGGCACAGCCCTCTTCCGTAGTGACGATGCCGAGTTCTATATCTCCGATCCTGCCACCGGTCGCCTGGGCTTCATCCGCGACGGTTACCTCTTCAGCTTCCGCCACACGCTGCGTCCTGGTGTGAAAGAATGCATCGCCATCGAGGGAGACAATCGCGAGACCCGTCTCTTTGTCAACGGAAAGCTTGTAGAGACTCTCAGCCCCCAGCTTCGCACCTTCCCTAAAGACAAAAGTTTCAAAGTTTTCCGAACCCTCCGGTTCCCCCTTCAGCGCACCGATGCCACCCTGCGCAGCCGCGTGACGAACTTGACAGTAGAGAGCCTATAGGTCGTTCGTATTCTATGTAAAACGAAAGCTGAAAAGGAGCAAACTGCGCCATTCTTGCTACCAAACTAAAAATATTATCAGTTTTTGTTGGAGGTTTCAAAAGAAAGTTGTACCTTTGCACCCGCAAACTGGAAGATAGGAGCGTAGCTCAGTTGGTTCAGAGCGCTTCAGTCACATTGAAGAGGTCATCGGTTCGAGCCCGATCGTTCCTACCACCATCGAGAGAGGCGGACTGGCCACCACGGCAGGTCCGCCTTTTTGGTTTTATCACATTCAGCAACATTTCAAGTGGAAACTACCATTTAGACGATATTTCACCTTATGGCTATAGAGAACAACGAACTGTTAGACAGATTAGAAGGCTTGGTGAGCCGCTATGAAGAAGTAGGCACGCTCATCACCGATCCCGCTGTCATCGCTGATCAGAAGCGCTACGTCAAGCTAACAAAGGAATACAAAGATCTGGGCGCCATTGTCAAGAAGCGCAAGGAATACATCACAGCACTACAAACCATTGAAGATGCCAAGGAAATGCTCTCAGAAGACGACCCGGACATCAAAGAGATGGCGCGCGAGGAGATGAATGCCGCTCAGGAAAGTCTGCCGCAGTTAGAGGAGGACATTAAGCTGTTGCTAATTCCCGCCGACCCGGAAGATGACAAGGACGTCATCATGGAGATTCGTGGTGGCACAGGCGGCGACGAGGCAGCACTCTTCGCTGGCGACCTCTTCCGTATGTACTCCAAGTACTGCGAGACAAAGGGATGGAAGATTGCCATCTCCAGCTTCACGGAAGGCGCTGCAGGTGGCTACAAGGAAATTATCTTCTCCGTCACGGGCGAAAAGGTCTATGGCACTATGAAATACGAAAGCGGAGTACATCGGGTGCAACGGGTGCCTGTCACTGAGACACAAGGCCGCGTACACACCTCCGCCGCCACCGTAGCAGTGCTGCCCGAAGCCGAAGAATTTGACGTGGAGATCAACGAGGGCGCCATCAAATGGGACACCTTCCGCAGCCAGGGAGCCGGTGGACAGAATGTGAATAAGGTGGAATCCGGAGTTCGCGCCCGTTACATGTGGACGAACCCGAACACGGGCGAGACCGAAGAGATTCTCATCGAGTGTACCGAGACGCGCGACCAGCCAAAAAATAAAGAACGCGCACTCGCGCGCCTGCGTACCTTTATTTATGACAAGGAGCACCAGAAGTACATCGACGACATCGCGGCACGCCGCAAGACCATGGTCTCCACTGGCGACCGCTCCGCCAAGATTCGCACCTACAACTACCCTCAGGGCCGTATCACCGACCACCGCATCGGATATACCATCTACAACCTCGCTGCCTTCATGGACGGCGACATCCAGGAATGCATAGACCGACTGACTGTGGCAGAGAACGCAGAACGACTGAAAGAGAGTGCATTGTAAATACCAAAGTATATAGCCTTTACCCTTATTTTTATGAAAAATTTTTTATGTACATTTCTGTTGGCAATGATGTCATCGCTCATCTTTGCAGTCCCAGCAAAGCCAGGGCTGACAAAAATTCTAAACCTGTCTGATGGCACCACCGTCAGAGCCAAATTAGTAGGCGATGAGTTCGCCCACTACTGGATAGGCCTCGATGGCAAGGCCTATCATGAAGTAGCAGGGACTGGGACTTATCAAGTTGTGAATCCCAAGGCCATCACGCAGCGGGCACAAGCCCGTCGCAACAAGGCCAACGCCCATCGCATGAAGCGTTTGACACCCCGACGCATAGGTGATTTCAACCCCATCATAGGGCAAAAGAAAGGACTGATCATCCTTGTGAATTTCTCTGATGTGGCCTTCAAGTATGAAAACGACAATACCCTCTACCAACGCATCGCTAACGAGGAGCATTTCTCAGATGGCGACTTCAAGGGTTCTCTTTACGACTACTTCTACGCCCAGAGCGACGGCCAGTTTGAGTTAACCTTTGACGTCGTCGGACCGGTCACGGTATCCAATGATCAATCTTACTACGGAACCAATAATGAAAATGGAGACGATCTACATGCAGCTGAGATGGTCATTGAAGCCCTGCAAGCGGCTGATTCACAAGTCAACTTTGCCGACTACGATTGGAACGGAGATGGCGAAGTGGAACAGGTGTATGTGGTTTATGCTGGTATGGGGGAAGCCGATGGTGGCTCAGAGACTACCATTTGGCCGCACGAATGGCTACTGAGCGAAGCTGTATACGATGGCGACGGCTCCGGCGCACAAACACTTGACGGAGTGATCATCGACACTTATGCCTGTGGACAGGAGTTAAATGCCGGAACGGGCGAAATAGCTGGAATTGGTACGATCTGCCATGAATTCAGCCACTGCCTCGGCTACCCGGACTTCTACGACACGGACTATAGTGGCGGACAGGGCATGGGCTACTGGGACCTTATGGACGGCGGCTCGTATAATGGCGACAGCTTCCTGCCAGCAGGATTCACCAGCTACGAGCGTTGGATGGCAGGATGGAAGACTCCTACAGAGTTGACTTCCACACAAACAGTGAGCAATATGAAGGCTCTTCAGGATAAGGGCAGCGACACCTACATTATTTACAACCCAGGCAACCGAGACGAGTATTTCCTCCTGGAGAACAGACAGCTGACGGGTTGGGATGCCGATCTGCCCGGCAAGGGGCTGCTTATCCTTCATGTGGACTACGATAAATCGGTCTGGGAGAGCAACCAACCTAACGATATCCCCTCACATCAGCGCATGACGTGGATTGCGGCTGATAACGAATATGAATACAGAATGTACGATGACACAAAGTATTATACCTGGGATGGCATGGCCAACGATCCATATCCCTTTGGGTCAAATAATGTTTTCAGCAAGAGTTCCACACCCGCTGCCCACTTGTTCAATGCAAACACAGACGGCAGCTACTACCTGAACTCCTCTGTCGAAGACATCACTCAAAACGCCGATGGCACGATATCATTCATCTTCAACGAATCCACTCCGGATCCTGACACACCGGCAACCTCAAGCGAGTCCATAGACTTCACGAACCAAGGTTTCACAAACGGTCAGTCGATTACAGATATTATCGGCACCGACTGTGTCCTCACCTTCAGTAAGGGCACAAACAGTAATAAACCCACCTTTTATACCACCGGCAATGCCATCCGCCTTTACGGCAGCAACTCCATGACAATAACTGCTGCTAAGACCATGGTTAAGATTTCGCTCACCTTTGGCACGGGCGATGGAAGCAATGACATCACAACGGACGTTGAATCTTACAGCGAAGGCACTTGGACGGGCAGCGCTCAGTCCGTCACATTCACGGTCGGAGGCAGCAGCGGTCAACGGCGCATCAAGGGAGTCACTATCACCTATTCCGATAGCGACAGCCCTTCCGATTCCGAGCTTGCCTACTATAAGAATGCCGACGGCAAGAAAGGTGAAGCCCTGAAAACGGCCTTGTGCGGAATCATCTACAACCGCGAAGAGCAATCCTACAACAGTTTGTTGACAAGCTTCAAGACCACAGATCTTCGCAGCGACGGCAAGATTTGGGACATGTACTCCAACATCACCAACTACGACCCAGACAGCAGCGGAGGCAACAGCAGCGAAGGTGCCGGCTTCAACCGTGAGCATTCCTTCCCCAGTAGCTGGTTCAACGACAACACGCCAATGTATACCGACTTACACCACATCTATCCCACAGACGCCTATGTGAACAATAGGCGGGGCAATTACCCCTTCGGCGAGACAGCAGGTAATACATTTAAATCCGCCAATGACTTCAGCAAGGTCGGCACCTGTACCTTTTCCGGCTACTCCGGCACCGTCTTCGAGCCTAACGATGAGTATAAAGGTGACTTCGCGCGCACCTATTTCTATATGGTAACGTGCTATGAGGAGAAACTGCCCGACTGGTACAGCAACTACAGCGATTCCAGACCTACGCTCGATGGCACCACCTACCCAGGACTCACGGAATGGCAACTGTCCATGTTGCTGAAATGGGCAAAGAACGACCCCGTCAGCGAGAAGGAGATTGCACGCAACGATGCTGTCTACAGCATACAGAAAAACCGCAATCCTTTCATTGACTATCCAGGATTGGAACAATACATTTGGGGTTCAATGACCGAAGATGCCTTCAGCTACGATAATTATGTAGCGCCGACATTCGACAACCCGGATCCTGACGTACCGACGTCCGATGGCACCACCTATAAACTGGTAGCAAGCACAGATCAGATGGTTACCGGAGCACGCTACATTATCGCTTGCGGCACTAAGGGAACCGCAGCAGGACAGTTGAACACCAACTATTTAGACATGATCAATGTCTCCTTGTCCGGAGATGCCATTACGATTAACGACGATGTGGCCGTCTTCGTCCTCGAAGGCAACCAAGATGATGGCTGGACCATCAAGAACGAGAGCACAGGAAAGTACCTCTATGCAACCGACGCAAAGAAGTTGGCAGAATCTGCAAGTAAAGAAGGAAAGGTATGGACGTTGAGCAAAGGCAAATCAGGCGTTGTTATGACCTATGGTGATTGTGGCACCTTGCAGTACAACAGCTCCAGTCCTCGTTTCACCACATATACCAGTTCACAACAGGAAGCCAACCTCTACATGATGATTACGCCCACCTACGAACTGGCGAACAACGGAATCACCAACAGCGCGCTCATCAGCAGTCATGCGGGCGAGACCTGCAACATAACACTCAGCGGCCGCACGCTTTACAAGGACGGCTCTTGGAATACGCTCTGCCTACCGTTCGACGTGACGATCGCCGACAGCCCGCTGGCAGATGCCACCGTCAAGACACTCACTGATGCCTCGATAGACGGTTTAGAGGTCAGCCTCACCTTCAGCACCATCGACGATGTGCTCGAAGCTGGAACACCCTATATCATCAAGTGGGAAACCATCGGCGACCCGATCATCGAGCCCACCTTCAACGATGTCACCCTTGTAGACAAGGACGAGCCCGGGCGCACTATCTCCAAGGCAGACGGGCATGTGAGGTTCATCGGCTACTACGATGCTTTCGGCATCGATGCCTCCAACGATGACATCTACTACATGACCTCGAACAACACGCTGAAATACACCGCCGTTCCACGCACACTGTCGGCCTGCCGCGCCTACTTCCGGTTCTCGGCGGCAGACACCCAGACCCACGTCCGAGACTATTCCTTCAACCTTGACTTCGAAGGCAACGTCGTCAATGGAATTGGATCATTAAAAGACAATGCGGTAATGGACAATGCTTGTTATGACCTCACTGGTCGTCGCATAGCAACTCCGACCCGTGGTCTCTACATTGTTAACGGCAAGAAAATAATTATCAAATAACAAGAAAAAACTACTACAATGAAAAAGAGATATATCACCCCGACTATAGAGACGAGCTATGTGACATGGTCATCGATGGTTGCAGCATCATTCAAAGGCGGTGGCAAAGGGGATAAGGATCCAGTTATCGGTGGTGGCGACTATAGCGAGGATGAAAACCGCACCAAAGGCTATTGGGACTTCGAATGGGATGAGTAACTCTTCCTCCACACTTGTATCAGGCTGCAGTCCAACACCTATGAGGCCACGGTCCGCGATGCCGTGTCGTTAGGCGGCGATGCCGACACCCAGGCAGCCATAGCGGGCAGTATAGCCACAGCCTCGGAAATGGAGATTCCTATGGACTTCGCCCAGTCCTGCAATAATCTCCTTCCCGATGACTTCCGTCACATCATCGATACTTTTCCCAGCTGACCATTCATTCACCACAAATATTTCTCATGAGACTGGTAGAAATCCTTTCACAGGCAGTCCGCAGCTGCTTCCGACGCTTCCCCGCTCCATCCGCTTTTGCTACGGCACTGGCACTCTACGCCATCATCATCATTCTTCTCGAGGTGACCAACCACCAGCTGTTGGGCGCCATCGGTTACTTCCTCTCGGTAGGTTTGGTGCTGTCGCTGTCCCTCGCCTTGTGGAGCGAAGAACATGAAAGGACAAAGAAAGTCACGAGAGTTCACGTCATCGCGTACGTCATCCTCTTGATAGACACCATCTACCTCTTCTACAGCGATGTCTTAGACAGTAATGGCGTCGAAACCCTGCTGCTGCACACCTCTGCGATAGTAGCCTTGGTGCTGTCGGTTTTCTTTCTCTCCTTCACGCGCGAACGCGACGACATCCCTTCGTGGAACTTCGCGCTTCGCGTCATCGTGAGCATCGGCGTCTGCTATCTTATCGGCCTGGTACTCATCGGCGGTCTCAGCCTGCTGTTCGTTTCTCTGCGATGGCTGTTCACCATCAACCTCGGTTGGAAGTGGTACGCCATCACCGCAGTGCTCTTCGGCGGCTATCTGCCAACGCTGCTCCTGCTGGGGCGCATCCCCTGCGGTGACCTCAAGCACGACCTCCAGCCACTTTCCTCCAGCTTCTTCGCAGGCGTTTTCCGCTACCTCTTTCTGCCTTTGGAAGCGTTGTACCTTGCCGTGCTCTATATCTATGCCATACAGATACTCCTCAGCTGGGAACTACCCAACGGTCAGGTCTCATGGCTCGTCATAGCCTCCTTCATAGGGCACATAGCCATCGAGCTCGGCCTCTACCCGACGCGCCGTGCCGAAAATCGCAGTTTCGACAACGCCATCGCCCGCCTGCTGCCGCTGATACTGTTGCCGTTACTGATGCTGATGACCGTTGGCATTGTTCGCCGCTTCAACGACTACGGACTCACCATCGCCCGGCTGTACATCATCACGCTGAACGCCTGGTTCTATCTCGTTTGCATGGTACTCTTCTTCACCCGCGCCCGTCGCATCAGCTGGATTCCCATCAGCTTCAGCGTACTCTTCCTGCTCACCTCGGCACTGCCGGTGAACTACACCAGCATCACGCGCCGCGTGCTCTATAACAAAGCGGAGCACGCGCTCACGCAAGCCGGAGCCACCGACCTCCCCCTGAATGCTTCCACATACGACTCGCTGATGCACACCCTGTCGCCCGAAGAACGGACCTACATCAGTTCGAAACTGGTGTATCTCAAGTACACCTACGGCAACGAGACCATACAGCCGCTCGTGGAGGAAAATCAAAAAAGTATCAATTACTACGACTACATCTGCACGACAGAAGACTCCGTCGTCATAGCGTCGAAAAATGACGACTGGTACAACAACTTCGAAGCCTATCACATCCATATGCCCGCAGGCTATACGGATATCTATAGAGGTATTCGCTGCAAAGAATTCCCATGCGATGCCGATTGCGACACGCTCGAAGTCCCCGTCAGCGTGGAGGACATTCATGAGACGGTGCTCGTCAGCCCTGCCGACTTGAAGCGCTACCATGAGCAGATGGACGGCCTCGTCACCTTCCCCACCCGCTCTGGCAACAGCCTTTTCCTGATGAATCATTTCTTTCTCTCCCAGAACACGGAGTCCGACAGCCTCGGCGGCAATAACGCAACCCTGGATATTGAAGGTTATCTGCTTACAAAATAATAATCACTATATTCACTACTTATGACAAGAGAACAACTATTTGAGAACATCCGGCAGAAGCGGAGTTTCCTGTGTGTGGGTCTGGACACCGACCTGAAGAAAGTGCCGCAGCACCTCGTAGAGAAGACAGCTCTGGACAACGACTTCGATGCCATCTTCGAGTTCAACAGAGCCATTATCGATGCGACAGCCCCCTACTGCATCGCCTACAAGCCCAACCTCGCCTTCTACGAGGCCCACGGAGTGAAAGGTTGGATTGCCTTCGAGAAGACCGTTCAATACCTGAACGACAACTATCCCGACCAGTTCATCATCGCTGATGCCAAGCGAGGTGACATCGGCAACACCAGCAAGCTCTACGCGCGTACCTTTTTTGAAGAGATGGACGTGGATGCCGTGACGGTGGCTCCTTACATGGGCGAAGACTCTGTCACCCCTTTCCTCGGCTACGAAGGTAAGTGGGTCATCCTGCTGGCCCTCACCAGCAACAAGGGAAGTCAGGACTTCCAACTCACCCAAGATGCCAAAGGCGAACGCCTGTTCGAGAAGGTTCTAAAACGCAGCCAGCAATGGTCTGACGCCGGACAGATGATGTACGTCGTCGGTGCCACCCAGGGCTGTGCCTTTGCCGACATCCGCCGTCTGGCTCCCGACCACTTTCTCCTCGTTCCTGGTATCGGCGCACAAGGCGGTTCTCTGGAAGAGGTATGCAAGTACGGATGGAACGACCATTGCGGCCTCATCGTTAACAGCAGCCGCGCTATCATCTATGCCGACTCCACAGAACGCTTCGCCGAGATGGCCGCCGAGCAAGCCCGTGAAGTCCAGAAGCAGATGGCAGCAATTCTCAAAGCGCATAACTTATAGCCCCATCAGGATACGAAGCAATAAGCACCCTCTCCCACGGGGGTGCTTTTTGCGTGTTTTTACGTGTGGAATCCTGCTGGTGACCTACAGAAAAAGCTTTTCAAAAACGAAAATAACATGCAATATCGTCAAAAATGCGACGAAATATGCAAAACATGAATGCTTTAGCATTCGAAATATTGTTATTTGGGATAATTTACTTATCTTTGCAGCCAAATTATCATGATGATAAAGACATAGAATCTCTGTACGCGTATCTGGTTGCTGAGCATTCCGTGCGAAGCCAAGATGTATTAAAATTTGCATTGACAGACTTCATGAAATGATAAAATTCAATAATATTCAAAATCTAATTAAATTCTAATGAGACAAGACACGATTATTTCACGAGGGCGTCCGTGGCTCATGCTGCTGATGTTCTTCGTCTGGCTGCTGCCCCAGCGTGCAGCGGCAACGTATGTAGATGAGGCCGACAACTACACCGTCTCTTTGGGCGGTTCAAACATCGTCTACTTCGAGGCGCCGGTGTACGACACCGATGACACCGACACCTGGATTGAAATGGGTAACCTGAAGGTCTCTGTGGAAGGTGGTGCGGAAACCACCATCTTCACATGGGAGTCAGAGAAGGATATTAACAACTCCAACACATCTCTGAATTGTAAATTCAGCACTTCAGCCGACGGCTTCTTCGACATCACCTTAGGAAATTCGAGAAGTACAGCCAGGCTGACCAAGAGTTCTGAGCGGTGGCTCTCCCTGGCCCGCAACAGCGACAACAAGACCTTTGACTTCAGTGCCGAGTGGGTCGTACCCTATAACCTCTTGGGCAAGAAGCTGACATTCACCTGGGACGTCACCCGCAACGGTAACTCCCCGCGCGTGAAGGAAACAGTGGCCGGCATCAAGTCTACAGTAATCACCATGCCGCAGGCCGCAGCAAAGCTGTCGCCCTTCATTTCCACCCCCATGTTGAGTCCCACCAACCCGGGCAAGCTGGAGATACCCTGGTTCATGGCCTCAGACAGTATCACCAGTGCCTACTATGAGTACTATGATGCCAGCGGTAGATACCAGAAGGAGGAAATCACGAACATGAGCAGCGGAGTCATCGAACTCGATGCCACCGTTCCCCACCGCAACTTCCGGGTAGTCTGCAGCTACAAGCAGGCTGGCGACAAGGGTAGCTACCTCATTGAGAACCAAGGGTCGAAAACAGAGAATATACCCATGGTTCATGCCCCCGTCGGTCTGACCGCCCTCCCCTTAGGCGGCAGGAAGGCGATGGTGGAAGTGACATGGAACGTGCCCTATCTGGACTATGAGGACCTCACGCCCTCCGACTTCTTCGAGGTACAGCGCTCGTTGACCGGCAAGGAAGAAGACTTCGAGACCATTGATCAGGAGTTTATATCGAAAGGCAACAAACAGTCTACCTACACTTTCATCGACAGCACCCTGATTGAAGCCATCGAAGCAGGCATGCTGAAGGATGGCGGCACGCTGGACAACCTCACCTACCGTGTGCGGCGTACGATTACCCAAGAGTGGGGCTGGGGCGCAGACAACAACTGCGCCGCGTCCGTCAGGTGTATCATGGATAATCTTCACCTGCTGCGCGTGGCGAACTGCTCGGCCGACTGGGAAGACCAGCGAGCCTACACCGTGCGCGTGACATGGAACTATGCCAGCGAATACAATGCCGTGTGGGACGACCGTGCCCAGATGGTGCTGCGCGTCATGTCGAAGAACAGTGCCGGCGAAGTGGTCGACAGCCTCACCTATGTGCTCGACCAGACCGAGCGCGCACAGTGCTACAAGGTGGTGAACCTCACGCGCTCGTGCGTACATTATGATATTGATATGTATGTGGAGCGTGGCGAGTCGCCCATCAACTACGGCGACCAGGTGAAGGAATACTACTTCCCTATCCGCTCGGCAGCAGATTGGAACACCTTCCGCCAGAAGGTGGAGGACGCCAAAAACGGGAGTGATGTGTACGCCCGCCTCTATGCCGACATTACCGTCAGCGACTACGTGGGCAGCAGCGAAGGCGCGTACTTCCGTGGCATCTTCGACGGCAACGGCCACACGCTGACCTTCAACAAGTCTGGGGTCACGGAGGAGTTCATAGCTCCTTTCCGCTATGTGGGCGATGCCGCCATTAGGAACCTGCACACGGCAGGCACCATCTCTACCAGCAACCGCTATGCTGCTGGTATCATTGCCAGGACGATGGACAAGACGAAGGTTTACATCGAGAACTGCCGCTCGTCGATGGCGCTCAAATGCTCCAAAGCCAATGACAACTGTATGGGTGGCATCATCGGCCACCAGAGTGGTGCTGATGTCGTCATCCGCAACACAAAATTCGACGGCAGTTTCGAGGGTAAGGATAGCATCGGCGGTTTCGTGGCCTGGGCTGAAGACTGCTCTATTTCCATTGAGAACTGCCTCTTCGCTCCCTCCGAGCTCAACACCAGCACTTCTAATTGCGAAACGTGGGTGCGCAATTCCGGAAAAATTAACTTCAAGCTTGTCAACAGTTATGCAACCCTTGAGTTCGGCTCACCGCGGTATATCGTCATCCGCAGTGCAGCCGACTGGGAAAAGTTTGCCAACTTAGTGAAAGCATCCGAAGGCCAGTACACGGTGGATGCCACCCTCGATGCCGACATCTCGGTCTCGAAGATGGTTACAGCAACCTATATTGGCAATTTCAACGGCAACGGCCATACGCTGGACCTCGATTTGCGAGGTGACGCGGAGACAAACTACGTGGCTCCATTCTGTGGAGTTGGTGAAGCCACCATCAAGAATCTTCATGTCACAGGGACTGTTACCTCCCCTCAGCCGTATGCTGCCGGCCTCGTAGGTTGTGCCTTCTCTTCACTTACCATAGAGAACTGCCAGTCGTCAGTCACGCTTCTCAACCAAAAGGACGAAGCCATGTCCAACGGCGGTTTCGTGGGGGATGTCAGAGGTACCCTCGCGAAGGTAGTGATTAGCAACAGTAAGTTCGACGGCTGTTTCTTGGGCGGCCTAAGTTATGGCCACGGAGGCTTCGTGGGCAATATCGCAGCAGGCGATGTGTCGATTAAGAACTGTCTCTTTGCCCCCGACCGCATCGATACCAAGACAGACCAGTGCGAGACGTGGGCACGCATCAATGAGCTTCCGGGTCAGTCGGCCAAACTGTCAGTAACAGACTGCAAGGCCACGAAATCCTTCGGGGGCAACCGTATAACTATCAAAAGTGCTGAGGACTGGGAAACCCTCCGCAGCCGGGTGGAGCAAAGCAAGGGCAAAAGCGATTTCACGGTATTTCTCGATGCCGACATCACCGTCACTACGTCTGTGGGTGAAAACAATGATGCTCCCTTCAGGGGCACCTTCAATGGCAACGGCCATACGCTGACCTACAACCCGGTGCCAAGCAACGGGGATTATGTTGCACCCTTCCGTTATGTCAGCAATGCCACCTTCAATAGTCTGCATACTGCAGGCACTATTGATACTGAAGGTGATTATGCAAGTGGACTCATTGCTCAAGTAAAGTCGTCTTGCGAGGTCAGAGTCAACAGCTGCGTCTCTTCGATTAGCATTACCAGCAATGATGAAAATGTTTATCTTGCAGGCTTCATATCCCGCATCTGGTCTAGTGGCAGTGCTGTATTGATCAACTGTAAGTTTGATGGCAAATTTATAGGTCGTGGCTCTAGATTCTATGGCTTCGTGGGCAACAATATATATGCTAACCGTGTAGATATAATTACCTGCTTCTTCGCTCCTGAATATAATGGTAATTCAAGCGACAGAAGTAAGACGTGGGCCTCCTATGAAAATTACAGCTTAACTGTCGGCAACAGCTGGGCAACAAAGAAGATGCATGATGATGAAACAGAAATCAATGTGTTCTCTACAGATGATGTGGCCGAACAGGTCAAGACTCTCGGCACAGGCTACTGGGAGGTGGTTGATGGCAAGGCGGTGCCTAAGTTCTCACAGAGCAAGGACCAAGAGCTCCTTACCGACGAGTCTGCAAGCCTGGTGGTCTGGCTACTTGGCAACAGCAACTGGCAGGTGGTGAACAACAAGGCTGTTCCCATTATGCTCACTGTTCCGGTGGCTGCCGACATCGCTTCCGAGGACAGCCTGCTGAGCAACTTCCCCACTGGTTGGCAGATGGATGGCGGCAAGCTTGTGCCCATCGCCCCGAAGTATGAGGAAATCAACAAGAACGTCCCTGACTTAGCAACAAAACTGACCGGCCTCTTCTACCACAAGAATACCGGCACCATCGATCCGGAGCTGCTGACGCAGACGCGCCAGAGCAGCGTGCTGCTGAGCTGGAACACTGACGGCAACCCCATCGACTACTTCATCGTGCAGCGCCGTGTCAAAGGCGAGGGCGACGATGCGTGGAAAGAGATAGCCACCAATATCGACCAGCTGAGCTACGAGGACACCAGCGTGTCGCCACTGGCCACGTATGAATATAAGGTCATCGGCGTTAACGACTGCGAGGGCATCAGCACCAGCGAGACTCAGGAGAAGACCGGCGAGTGTAAGCACACCGGCCGCTTGGAGGGCTACGTGCGCTACAACGACGGCACGGGCGCTCCCGATGTCGAGGTGGACATCATCTATGATGGAAAGAAGGTGACGAGCGTCAGGACCGACGAGGGCGGCTACTTCGAATGCGACGAGTTGTCGTACCAAGGCAAGACGGCTGTAGATTACAAGGTGCAACCCGTGACCTCCGAAGTTCTCCGTCTGGAGGTGGATGCCTACTCGGTGACCTTCAACGCCACGAGCAACAACGAGACTGTGCACGAGTTCATCATCACCAGCGGCAAGCGTTTCTCGGGCTTCGTGATGTACGACGGCACGAGCATCCCTGTGAAGGGTGTCAACTTCCTCGTCAACGGCAGGAAGATCCACAACGCCAAGGGCGACCTCGTGGAGACCGACTACGACGGCAGCTTCTCCTTCCGCCTGATGGAGGGTGACAACACCATTCAGGCTGTGATGGACAAGCACGTGTTCACGAACGACGGCTGGTATAAGAACTCCGGCAAGCAGAACATCACGAGCGACGTGGCTGGCATCTATTTCTACGACGCCACGAAGGTGAGGCTGACCGGCCGCGTGGTCGGCGGCGACGAGCAGGGCAGCAAGCCGTTGCTGAATAACCTGTCGAAGAACAACCTGGGCGACTCGCTGACGATTGTGCTCACCTTGGAGGGCGACAACACGTCGTGGCTGGTGTATGACAACCTGAACCCCAACCGCACCCAGCGCGAGGAGGTGGTCCGTCATCCGCGCGGCGGCGACAAGCACTATACCTCTGTGAAGACCCTGCGCAAGCGCGTGGAGGTTACCCCGGACCTCGCCACCGGTGAATACATGCTCATGCTGCCGCCCGTGCGCTGGAAGGTGCAGCAGGTATACTGCACCGGCTACCCGACCCTGTTCCAGGAAGGTCAGGTGAGTGAGGTCATCGACCTTACCAACTGCCTGACGGCGAAGGACACCACCTACGCGGGCACCTACAAGGACGTGGACACGCTCACCGTGAGCAAGCCCACGGCCAGCTACCACGCTGTTTACAACCGCATCTTCCACAATCCCGTGGAGGTCACCTACAAGCAGCTGGGCTACGACACCTTCAATTACTTCGGCGACAAATCTTACATGGCTACCGAGCTAAACGGCGACATGACCGAGGTTCCTCTGGCCTACCCGAACCCGCTTGACTCGACACAGGCTCTCTACAGCTTCGACTACCCCGTGTTCAGCATGGAGCGCCAGTACCGTATCCAGCTGCAAGTGGCCGAGCGCTATCTCTACAACAACAATCCGGCCACCGGGAAGATAGATCTCGTGACGCTGGGCGGAGGCAAGGCACGGATGCAGAATGGCATGAAAGCCTTCTCGGATAAAGTACTTTTTGAGCCTCCCGTGGAAATCGACAGCCTGGGACGTGCCCTGTTCACCCTGAAGGCCGACCAGACCACCACGCTGCTGACGGGCCTGAATGCCCTGAAGACGGTTTCCTTCACCGTGGAGCGCGATGGCACCTTCTACGAGGCTGCTCCCCTGCATGGCTACGTGCTCAACATGTTCCCCGTGGGCGAGGCCAAGACCGTGCTCTCCGAGGGTCAGCCCGTGCTGTTCGACATCCTGCGCGACCCGCCGGGTTCCTACAGCACGAACACCCTGGCCAAGGGCGCCACGCTCAACTATACGTACATGATGAACCTGTCGATTTCGGCTGGCCTGTATTTCTCCTATAAGGAAGGCAAGAAGCTGCAGACCGTGTCGGCCTCCGTGGTCGCACCGCAAGGTTCCGGCACGGCTGTCGGTCCAATCTATATGGGCGATGCCTACGAAGGTGATGTGGACCAGCTGATGTACAATGCACAGGGCAGCAAGGCCTTCTCCTACACGATGGCCCTCAACAACGCCGTCAGCACGAGTGGCGACCCGAGCATGGTGGGTGCCGATGCCGACGTGTACATCGGCACGGTGCAGAACGTCGTGGTGACCCCGATGTCCACCATCCGTGCCGTGACCGACAGCATGTACAACGCCATCATTGCCCGCACGGCTCCCGATGGAGCCATGGTTTCCGATGTCGGCAAGACCATCGATTATGGCACCGTCGTCGAGATTGCCAGCGGAACGCGGATCGGCAAGAACGGTAAGGAGGAGAAATTCCACCTGATACGCGACGTGGCACTGGGCTACGGTCCGAAGGTGCAGTCGCAGTTCGTCTACTCGCAGAAGCAAATCCTCACGCAGATTATCCCCGACAAGGCGAAGGAGATTGTCGACCTGATGTATCTCGGCACCAAGGAAGATGCCCAGAAGATTGCCAACAGCACCCAGCGGCCCGTCTACCTGTCGTTGCGCGAACCCACCGACTCCCTGTTCGCCGTGGTGAACAGCAAGAAGATCGACGGTCATACCTACAACGACACCATCGACAAGGCCGAGAAAGGCATCAACTACCTTGTGGTGCTGCCCAAGGGTAAGACGTCTAAGGACTTCAGCGACGAGGTCATTGAGAAGTATCAGACCATCAAGGCCTGGATACAGATGATAGCCCAGAACGAGGGCGAGAAGATGACCGCCCACGACCTGGTTGCCAACTACGACGTGGCCGGAACTGCGGGCGTGAACTACAGCGAGACCTTCGACAGTAACTTCTCCACCTCGTGGATGAATTACTTCCCCATCGCCACGCAGGTTGACTACTTCGGCGCCGGCTCCAAGGCGTTGACCTACTACACTGCGGCCACATCACTGGGTGTTACGCTGGCATCCAGTATTGCCCTTTCGCTGCAAGAGATGAAAACCTGGACAACTCCGACCGCTGACGGCTCGAACGTCAATATGAACAGGGGCACCAAGTCGGAAGTGTATTTCTCCGGCGACCTGTTCCAGTGGACGCTTGTTCCCGTGGCATTGTTCAATACGGTGGGTGCAGACTCTCAGGCGAAAGCATACAACCGCACGGAGAGCTTCACCATCGCCCCCGACGCGAGCAGCCATCTGAACGTGGATGTCTACCGCACGAAAATACCGGTCAACGAGAACGACGAGTTCGCGGGAGTTACTGATGTATTCACGAACTTCAACTATAACACGCTGACCGAGGACGTGCAGTATTACGTGCAGAAGGCGCTGAAGGAAGACAAGATCCAGGGTCCGCGCGGATTCGTATTCCGCACCCGTGGCGGTTCTACCGCCAATCCTTGGGAGGACGAGCGCAAGACGCAATTCTATGACCCCGGCAAGGTGCTCGACGCCCGCACGCTGAAAATCTGCAACCCGAAGATCCGCCTCGATAAGCAGAGCGTGAGCGGTGTGTCTGTCAACGACGCGGCCCACTTCGTGGTCTTCGTCTCCAACGAGAGCGAGAAGCCCGAGGCCACCGACGGCCTGACCATCTTGCAGCTCTTCGCTGCCGACCAGCTGAATCCGAACGGCGCCAAGATCAGCATCAACGGACAGCCGCTGACCACCGGCGGCATGACCATCACCGTCGTGCCGGGCACAGAGACGATGCTGCAGATGGAGGTGCGTGCCGGCCAGGGCTTCGACTATGAGAAGCTGGGCATCGGCGTGATGTCGCCGACAGACCCGGAGAATGCCGTGGCCGTGACCACCTTTGACGTGCACTTCCTGCGCGAGGCCGGCGGCGTGAACATCGCCGCACCGGGCGACAAGTGGGTGCTGAACACCATGGCCCAGGTGGACTCCAAGCGCGGCTGGTACCTGCCCGTCACCATCAACGGTTTCGACCGCCACCAGCACAACTTCGACCACATCGAGTTCCAGTACAAGGAGTCACAGCGCGGCGACGACTCGTGGACTAACCTCTGCTCGTTCTACGCCAGCGACTCGCTCATGGCGGGCGCCAACGGCGTGTGCAAGCTCATTCCCGAGAACGGCAACATCGTGACCGAGTTCTACGGCGACGGCTGGGTGATGGAGCGCAGCTACGACCTGCGTGCCGTGCTCTTCTGCCGCAACGGCAGCGACTTCCTGACCACGCCGTCGAAGGTCATCACCGGTATCAAGGACACTCGCCGTCCGCAGCTCTTCGGCACTCCGGAGCCAAAGAGCGGCCTGCTCACGCAGGGCGACGACATCATCTTCAACTTCTCTGAGGACATCGAACACAACAACCTCTCTGCCATCACCAACTTCGAGGTGAAGGGTGAGGTGAACAACAACTCGCTCTCCGAGATGGTGAGTGTGCAGTTCAGCGGCCAGGCCAGCGTAGAGACCGAGGCCCGGCGCAACTTCAGTGGCAAGGACCTGACCATCGACTTGATGATCAAGCCCGCCGAGACGGGTCGTGACATGCCGCTCTTCTCCCACGGCACCAACGGCCAGAAGCTGCAGCTGTGGCTGACCAAGGACTTCAAGCTGAAGGCCGTGGTGGGCGATCAGACCTTCGTGTCTGACTCCGTCATCGGCAAGAATGCCTTCCGCCAGGTGGCCGTCACGCTCAACCAGACAGACAGCCTGCTGACATTCTTCAAGGGTGGCGTGGAAATCGGCCGCCACAAACTGTCGTCGCTCTACAACGGCACGGGCACGCTCATCTTCGGCCGCACCAACGAGCAGGACCGCACGCACAGCCAGTTCTACGAAGGCCGCATGATGGAAGCCCGCCTGTGGTATCGTGCCATGGACGGTGGACTCATCGGCACCACCTACGGCGGCCAGCGTCTGACGGGCTACGAGAAGGACCTCGTGGACTACTACCCGATGAACGAAGGCTCTGGCTTATATGTCAAAGACTGCACTCAGGGCGCCAATGCCCTTATGATGGGTGCTTCCTGGGCCATCCCGCACGGCTTGTCGTTGAGAGTGCAGAAGTCCGACAAGGGTGTGCTGCTCGACAAGAATGCCCTGAACCGCACTGCCGATCAGGACTACTCGCTGATGTTCTGGTTCAGGACGGATGCCGACGGACGCGGCACACTGCTCTCCAACGGCCGCGGCCTGAAGGAAGACAACGGCGCCGAGAACCTGTTCCGCATCGGATTCGATGATTCGAAGCTGACGTTCCGTTCCAATGGCATCGAGACCGAGGTGCCTGGCAACTGGAGCGACGGCGGGTGGCACAACTTTGCCATGACGGTGAGCCGCGGCCGCAACGTGGCCAACATCTACATGGACAAGGAACTCGTCACCACCTTCGAGGCCGATTCGCTCGGCGGCATCAGCGGCGGCTATCCGCTCATCGGCGCCACGCGCTACAACGTCGTGAAGGAGAACGGCGAAGTGGAGGTCATCGACGGCGACGACGCCCTGACGGGCAACGTGGACGAGCTGATGTTCTTTGCGCAGGCACTGCCGCAGCAGCTCATCAGCACCTACGCCACGAAGAGTCCCAACGGCGATGAGTCTGGCCTGCTCACCTACCTGGGCTTCGACCGCATAGAGCGCCAGAAGGACAACGACCTGGTGCTGGTGCCTTACGCCTACAGCAAGAAACTGTACCTCGATGACAAGGGTCAGCCGCGCTATCAGCTCGACCCGCTGACCAAGGAACCCACCGACACACTGGTGCGCGACTACCTGTTCGCCGACGAGATAGATGCCGTGCTGCCGCACTTCGACAAGGAGTTCGCTGCCCCCGTGGTGCCCAACGAGGAGGTGAAGAACTTGAAGTTCTCGTTCATCGGCAGGAACAACCAGCTGCTGGTGGACCTCGACGAGCCTGCTGCGCGCCTGAACCACCGCAACATCTACGTGACGGTGCGCGACATCGAGGACCGCAACGGCAACACGTTGGCTTCGCCGCAGACGGCCAGCTACTTCGTCGTAAACAGCAGCCTGGAATGGGCGCTGAACCGACTGGACTACACCATCAAGTATGGCTCCGCTGAGGTCCTTGACCTGCCGTTCTACAACCACAGTGCCATGGCCCACAACTACACCATCGAGAACTGCCCGCGCTGGCTCACCCTCAGCAAGTACAGCGGCGATCTGGCACCGCTGTCTCTGGATGCCATCACGGCCACTGTCAACAAGGACCTGAACATCGGCACCTACAACGAAATCATCTATCTGACCGATGAAGATGGCCTCACCGAGCCGTTCTATCTGAACCTGACTGTGGAGGGCGAACAGCCCGACTGGGCAAATAGCGTCAGCGGCGAACTGCTTGCTAACTCGATGAGCATCAGCGGACAGGTGTTTGTCTACGACGAACTCGACACCGACTCCCGCGACATCGTGGGCGCCTTTGACAACGAGAACGTCTGCCACGGCTTTGCGAACATCAGCCACGACGTGCAGAGCGGCGAGACTGCCCTCTACCTGACCGTCTATGACAGCAAACCCGGCGGCCGCGACCTGAACTTCCGCCTGTGGCAGTACAACACAGGCCGCGAGCTGGTCCTCACCACCACCGATTCCATCAAGTTCGAAAAGGGCGCCGTGCTGGGCACCGACAAGCCCGTGCGTTTCGACGCCCGCGACAGCTTCGTGCAGTACTTCAACCTGAACCAGGGCTGGAACTGGGTATCGTTCAACATCGACAGCCCGCAGCTGACAGATGTGAACACCTTGCTCAACCGCATGGCCTGGAACGAGGGCGACATCCTGACTGCCCTGGGCAACGACACGACGCTGGTCTACAAGAACAACCGCTGGATGGCTACCGACAGCACGAAGAGCATGGTCATCTCGCCCAAGAAGTCCTACGCCATCAAGGTGCAGCAGGACTGCAAGCTCCCCGTCGGCGGAACCGCCATCAAGGCAGAGGACGACCGCACCATCACCGTGAATCCGGGATGGAACGCCATCGGCTACACACCGCTCTCCAACCTGACCCTGGAGACCGCATTGAGCGACTACTTCGACCAGGCCCAGCAGGGCGATGTCATCAAGAGCCACACGGAGTTCGCCTACTTCACCAAGGTTGGCAACACCGGACGCTGGCGCGGCAGCCTGCAGTATATGAAACCCGGCGAGGGCTACATGCTGCTGCGCAAGGGCGACAGCGATGCAGAGTTCACCTATCCGTACTTCGAGCAAATCCGTAACTTCCACGAAGAATGGATGACCGACCCGGCACGCAGCGCCGCTCCGCACCGCAGCACGATGAGCTTGTCGGCGACCGTGGTGGGCTTCGAACCCGAGGAGGGCGATGTGCTGGTGGCATACGCCGATGGCGAAGCTGTGGGCGAGGGCATCCTCAGTACTACGTCCGAGCCAGCCTACCTCAGCATCGCCGGCGACGCCCAGCAGAAGCTCTGGTTCGCCGTCGAGCGCGACGGTGAGATCGTGGCTTCCACCCCCGAGGTGATGCTCTTCCGCACCAACGCTGTTGTCGGCACACCCGACGAGCCCACGGCCATCAACTTCGTGAAGGCCGAGTACGAGAACGACCAGTGGTACACCATCAGCGGTATGCGCCTGCCGAAGAAGCCGACCCAGCGTGGCCTGTATATCTTCAACGGCAAGAAGGTCGTTGTAAAGTAAATTCCCTGCCCCTCCCTCCCCGCGAGGAGGGAGGGGGCAGACAAAGTACTAACAACACATATTTATATATATAAGGAATACAATGAAAACGAACTATAGAACAACGGGAATGTCCCGCCTGCGCGCTTCCTTGCTGCGCTTCCGCCCGGGCAAGGGGCTGGGCGCAGGTCTGTTGCTTGCCTGTCTCGCCTTGGTCTGTGCGTGCAGCAAGGACAGTGACAATGACGACAACGACAACACTGCCCCCTATACAGTGGAAATGGTGGACGACTTCCCTGTGTGGCAGATGGACTGGCACTACAATCAGGAACGCCCCGACTGGGCTGAACCGGACGGCAGCTCATTTGAGAACTGGACTATCATGGTCATTCAGCTGGAAGATGAACTGAAACCTTACGTCTCTGGCGACGACTTGATGGCGCTCTTCGTCAACGATGAACTGCGTGGGCTGTGCAAGCCTGCTGTCTTTGTGTCCGACGAGTCTATGGGTAGCGACATGTTCGTGATGAAAATCTATGGCAACGAGGCGAGTTCCGAGACGGTGAAGGTTTCCCTGAAATACTACAACGCGACGTTGAAGCACATCTTCACCCTCAATGATGAAATCAGTCTGAACTACGACCTCTCAACCGGTGCCGAAGATGACTACATCGCAGGCTTCACGCTCGGCTCTGCCAAGTACCCGGTGGTGAAGACGGTGACGGTGGAGCCCATACTGACCCATGCCGGCATCACGCCCATAGGAGGCAACAAGGTGGGTGTCTTCGTGGATGAGGAGTGCCGCGGTCTGGTTACGCTCTCTGCCGATGGCTCCACCCAAATGGTCGTCTATGGCCGCAAGGCAGGCGAGCTGGTGACGCTGAAGTACTATGATGCCATTGGTGGACTGCTGTTTACCATCCCCGACGCTGTGAAACTGTAATAGCGCACAAGCCAGTGTGGGTGCGACTCCCACACTGGCTACAACGAAACAAAAGGAAAAAATAACAAATAACACGATAACATGATGAGACACAAGATTGTATTAATGCTTGCCCTGCTCTGCGCGATCGCGCAGGGAACGTGGGCGCAAACCAGTTGGGAGGAGGTCTATCAAAAGACGGGGACCACCTCGGACAAATGGACGGCCATTAATGCGGGCTCCACGACGGGGCAGACGCTGGGTAGTGCAGGTAGCACGACGTACTATTACGCCGGTGGCGACCTCCGTTTCACCAACAGCAATGCTGGCGGTAGCGGCCTGACCATCCAGGGCACGGTGTATCTCTACGTGCCTCAGGGCGTGACCCTCACCTGCATCGGTGCCAATGCCAACGGACAGACGGGCGCAGGTGCCGGCATCGAGTTGGCAGCGGGCAACACCCTCTACCTCTTCGGCGGTGGCACGGTGAATGCCATGGGCGGCAATGCTGCCAACGGCGGCAATGGCGGCAACGGGAATGATGCATTTCTTGATAGTGACAAAACGATCCTTGGCGGCTCAGGTGGTAACGGAGGCCATGGCGGCGGCGGTGCCGGTGCAGGCATCGGCACGCGCGGCGGTACTGGCGGCAGCGGTGGCGGCGGCGGTCAACGCACGGGCTCTTCTGGAGATGAAAAAACACAATATGGCGTGGATGGAAGTGCCGGCTGTACCGGTGGTACCGCTGACAATATGGGATCGTTCTATGAGATTCTGTCCTCTGTCACGCTGGTTGCCACTGGTGGCTCAGCGGGCTCAAACGGTACTGGCGGCGATAGGGGTCTCACCGCTTCGCAGCACCCTGGCTCGGATGTATATATGGCATCTGGTGGCGGTGGCGGCGGCGCCGGCGGCTTCGGCGGTGCTGCCAGCAACATCGGCACCGGTGGTCCCGGCGGCGGCGGTGGCGGCGGCGGTGCCGCTGGTAACGTTGCCTGGGTGGTCTACTCTGGAACGGCAAATGGCTACTATCATGCAGGAGCGAAAGGCGGTAAAGGCGGTACCAACGGTGATAGCACATCGGCTCCCGAGGGCACTTCTATTGAGTTGACCAACCCGAAATATGCGGATATCCAAGGGGGTGGCCTCAGACCTTCTGCCAGCGACTATACGGATGACGCTGGCTGGGAGAAAGGCAACGCTTGGCATGACGGCGGCAGCGGCGGCGCAGCGGGCAATGAAAGCGTGGCGTTACTGCCTATACATGGCGCAGGCAGCCAGGGCGACCCCTACATCATTGACGATGCATCCAAGCTCGCCCAGATTGCCAGCAAGGTGAACTCTGGCGAGACGGACTATTTGGGCAAACACTTCAGCCTGACACGTGACCTGGATTTGAGCGGGCAGAACTGGACGCCCATCGGCACCAATAACCATCCGTTCAAAGGTAATTTCAACGGTAACAACCACATCATCAGCAACCTGACGGTCAATAACCCCTCTGGAGATTTCAACGGACTCTTCGGTTATGTGGAAGGATTGATTCGCGATTTGTTTGATGACTACCCAGGCAGCGATTATATCAGGAACTTCGTTGTGAAGAACGCCAATGTGACCGGCCATGACTATACCGGTGGCGTTGCGGGTCGTGTGCATGGACAACTTTGGTTCGAAAACGTTATCCTTGACGGCGCTACTGTCCAGGGAGCCAATTTCACCAGCGGCTTCATCGGTAGCGCGGAAGGCGATTACGAGCAATCGGGAGTTATCTCTAACTACAGCGAACTGCATCTCAAGAATTGTCTTTTCCTCAATGGTTCCGTCACGGAAAATACCGGGCATGAAGAGTATGACTGGGTTCTACAAGGGCGTGCTTCCTATGCGATGTTCGGTAACATACAAAGATACGCCATATTCAGCAATTGCTATTTCAACAATATTATTTACAATGGTGCCACGGCACAAGAAGATTATTATAACATACAGGGCTATCCCGTCACTTTTGACGTCCCGTCAGGTGTGAATTGTGACATCAACACGTCCTCAGCCGCTTTCTACGACAATGCTTATTATTATGCAAATAAAGGCACTGTGAATTTCAATTTGTCCTACAAAGACTTAGGGCGGAAAGTCACCAGTGTAAAGATCAATGGCGTAGAAGCAGGAACCGCATTGGGACAGTATTCCTTCACGATTGATGTCAGTCAGACTCAATCATACGCTGTTACCATAGAGTCTGCCACAACCGGCAGCACCGGTTCCGGCGATTCCGCAGCAGACCCCATCCTGATTACCTCCACCGAAGTGTGGGACTTGTTTGCTGAGAATGTTAACAAAGGCATCAACTATAGCGGCAAATACCTCAAACTGGGTGCCGACATCAGTGTCTCGACGATGGTGGGCACAAGTGTAAACAAATTCTCAGGAACTTTCGATGGCAACAGGGACCACTACACGCTGACCTTCACCAAAGGCTCGCCCGAGAGCCCGTTCAACGGAGAATACTGCGCTCCGTTCCGCTTTGCAAACAATGCTACCTTCAAGAATCTCAAGGTAGCGGGCGACATCTACACCTCACAGAAGTATGCCGCAGGAATTGTCGGATGGTGTAACGGCACGATAAATATTACCAACTGCCGCGTCGGCATCGTCATCCATAGTAGCAAGGAGGGTGACGGCACACACGGAGGCCTCGTCGCTATGCCACAATCCATACAGATGTACGGATTCACCACGACCAGCGCGGTGAACATTGCGGACTGCGTTTTCGACGGACGCTTCTTCACCACCAACGGTACCACGTCGTGTGCAGGTTTCGTCGGTTGGCATAACAGTCAGAGAGTTGTCATCACCAATTCTATCTTTGCTCCCAATCCCGCGATTGCCGCAGGGGAAGGTGAGACGTCCATCAATGACGGAGCCACCTTCATACGTGGCGGTGGCGCAGGCACAGGGTGTTACTATACCGTGGCAATGGGCGACGCACAGGGCACGCAGGCCTATGCCGCAGCTCCTGATGGTATCATCTCGAAGCAGCAGACGTTGGTCGATGGCAACAGTTACTATTTACCCTGCACTGTGACTACGCCACGAAAATATTATAGATATACAGGTGAGGAGATCAGCGTCATCATACCCGCCGTTTCGGCTCCTTATGGCGCAACGCTCACAGAAGGTACCGACTACACCTATGCCATCAACCCCAATACTGTTATGGAGAAAGGTGAGTACACGGTGACCCTTACAGGACAGGGCACCTGCACAGGTGCATGGTCATTCACTTTCACGGTGTTAGACTTGATACCCGTCACCAGCGAAACGACGGTGCTGGAAGAGAACCTGACGTATAAAGTGAATGAGGATGTTACCATCGCATCGCGTATCACCGTCAAGGGCAAAGTGATTCTCATCCTTGGCGAAGGCACCACGCTCACAGCGCCCAAAGGCATCGAACTGAGCAGCAGCAACAATGCCGACCTGACCATCGAAGGCCCTGGAGCGCTGACGATTGACAACAGTGACTATTGGAAGGCAGGCATCGGTGCTTACAGCGTGGGTACACTGACCATCAACGGCGGTGTCATCAATGTCAAGGGTGGACGCCGTGCAGCTGGTATCGGTGGCGACTCAAATAACAGCAACGGCGGTGTCATCACCATCAACGGCGGTGTCGTCAATGCTACAGGCGGCGAAGTAGCCGCCGGCATCGGCGGAGGTTCAGATGGAGAAAACGGCAATTATGGTGTCTGCGGCGCGATCACCATCAACGGCGGTCAGGTAACAGCAACGGGCAATCAAGCTCCCGGCATTGGTCCCGGCTTTGAATATTCAGAAGAGACGGGTAACCACTATTACAACAGCGGCACGCTGACGCTCGGCTGGAGCTCCCCCAGCGACTTCGTCTATAACAATGGTTTGAAGAATAATGGTGGCAGCACGCTTGAGAGCATCACCTTCGCTGAGGGCAAGAAGTTCGTCATTGAGGGTACGGCAATCATGGCCACGGCCAGCAACATCGGCGGAAAGAAGATTGTACCCTTCAACATGCCGACCTTCAGCGGTGCAGGCACGGAGGAAGAGCCCTACCTGATCCGCAATGCTGACGAATGGGTCGCCCTCTGTGTAGATGTCAGTGGTGGCAACAGCTACAGTGGCAAGTTCTTGAAACTGACCGATGACATCAGCGTCACGCATAAGATGGGCGTCGTTTCGGGCGGCACGCAGCAGAACGCCTTCAGCGGCACCTTCGACGGTGACGAGCACACCATCACCGCCACGATTAGCGACAATGATAATCAGGGCACCGCCCTCTTTTGCTACATCAACGGCGCCACCATCAAGAACCTCACTGTGGCGGGTACCATCAGCTCTAACCAGAGCCACACGTCAGGTCTCGTGGGCTATGCTGCCGGCACCAACCGCATTGAGGGCTGCACCGTCATCGCCACGCTCAATATCGGCAAGGACTATGCCGGCGGCATCATCGGTCACGGCCTGACCTCAAGCACCACCATCAGCAGCTGTGTCTTTGCCGGCACAGTCGTTGGCAACGGTGGCAGCCGCAGCAACATCGGAGGCATCTGGGGCTGGAGCGACAGCGCTGCACCAGTGCTCGTGAACTGCTTAGAGAAGGGAACCTACACCAGCATCACCTCCATGCACCCAATGGGCTTGCTGGCCGGCAGCGGCACTGTCACCGACTGTTACTACGTGACACCGCAAATAGGTTCGCCCAGAAATGCCAGCAGCAAGGGAGGTGCCACGAGGCTCTATAATATCTCTGCCAATGAAATCCGTGAGAAGGCAGTAACCATTAACGGCATTTCGGCATATCATCAGAACGTCTGCACCGTCACCGGCATAGACGCGTCCTACGATTTATCGTCAGGATACATCAGCATCACCCCCATCGTGACAGCTCCCAACGGCAGCAGAGAACTCCACCTGTCTGACGACTACACGGCAGCACTGAACGGCACAGCGGTCACATCGCTACCCATCGTCATCGACACAAAGGGCGAAAAAACGCTCGTCATCACCGGCATGGGCTGTTACGGCGGTTCCATGAGTATTACGTTCCAGGTGACCGGCTCCTACAAGATTGACGTCACACTCAGGGATGGCGACACCTACACAAAGACAGAAGATACAGAAACCCTGTCCGCCACCTACCTGAAGACATTGGGCGAGGAGCGCGTGGGCAAGTATCAGGCATGGTTCCTGCCGTTCGACTACACCATCACGGCTGCCGACACGCAGAAGTTTACGTTCTACAAGATAAACATGGTCGCCAATTCGCCCGACGCCAGTCAGGAGGCGACCGATGCTATATGGATGTTCGTGAAACCGATGCAGGCCGGCGACGTGCTGCACGCCAATATGCCGTATGTCTATAAGCCCAAAGAGGCCGTGACCGACTACGCGTTCACCACCACGAACGCCGTGCTGAAGGCGAAGAACACGGGCATGCTGGCCACCATGCAGACGATGGAGGACACCTACGCCCTCTACGGCACCTACGAGCCGACGACGTCCACCGCCCAAGACCCGTTCTACTACATGAACATCAACGGCGAACTAAGCCTCGGCAACAACGGCACGGTCAGCGTCGGCGCCTTCCGCTGGATCATGCGCGTGGAAGGTAAGTCAGGCGCGGCCTACGCCAAGAGGATCATCATCTTCGACGGGGAGACTACCGGAATCGAAACTCTCGCCCCCACGGGGAGAGTCGGAGAGGGGCCATGGTACACCATAGACGGTCGCAAACTTGACGGCAAGCCCTCGCGCGCAGGTGTGTATATATATAATGGTGTAAAGGTAGCGATTAAGTAATCAAAAAGTATATGAAAGCACAATTATTTTCAATACTCGCAGCCGCAGCACTCCTGCTTTGCATGACGGGCTGCTCGAAGGATGAGGCCACCCCCTCCAACACCGACAAGCTCTCGGAGCAGGACCTTGTCGGTCTGTGGTGGGATGAGTTTGAATATGCCGACGTCACTGAGACTGGCCAGCCCTTCACGCGCGCTTTGCTGGCCGTGAAGGCCGATGCCGACCACACTGGCTGCATCTACTTGGGCGTGTTCGACGACAGCAGCGACGAGCCCGTGGCCGTCTATGGCGGCCCCGAGGATGCCGGCTTCACATGGAAACTGCTTGATGACGGTAAAGTGCAGCTGGGCGATCCCGTCACAGGTGAGGCCTATCTGCTGACGCGCGCCGACGGCGGCAGCTATGGCAGCCAAGCGACCGATGTCGCCAGCACCCAACTGACCTGCGCTCCCGAAAAGTTGACGATGACCAATGCCGGCTATGCCGGCACCCTTGCCAAGGCTGATACCGAGCAGGCGGCAGCCATCGAGGAGAAGCTGAAAAACTTCAACACCAATGGTAACGGCTATGAAGTCATCGTCATTGGTGAGCCGAACGCCCCCGCCGGAGCAAAACGCTACAGCGGTTACGACGAGTGATAGAAACCACAGGCGGTAGCGGGTGCGATTCCCGCTACCGTCACATCAATAAAGCAAATAGCAAAGAGGCATCATGAAGAAGATGAAGTTATGGATGCTCGCCGCCCTGTTGACAATTGGCGGCGCTAGCGTTTTTACGGCTTGTAAGGACGGAGACGAGGGCGGCGGGACGAAGGAGAACAGAAAGGCCAAAAAGGCGCTGCTGATCATTCTGGACGGCTGGGGCATCGGCGACAAGGGCCAGGGCGACGTGATAGCACAGACGGCCACGCCCTACATGGACTACCTGAAGACCAACTATCCCAACGCCGAGCTGCAGGCCTCGGGCGGGTACGTGGGGCTGCCCGACGGACAGATGGGCAACTCGGAGACGGGCCACCTGAACATCGGCGCCGGGCGCATCGTGTATCAGGACCTGGTGAAAATCAACCGCGCCTGTGCCGATAACAGCATCTTAGAGAATCCGGAGATCAAGGCGGCGTACAGCTACGCCAAGGCCAGCGGCAAGAAACTGCACCTGATGGGCCTGACATCTACAGGTGGCGTCCACTCGTCGCTGGACCACCTGCTGAAACTCTTGGACATAGCCAAGGAGTACAACATCTTCAACTGCTACGTCCACTGCTTCATGGATGGCCGAGATACCGACCCCTACTCCGGCAAGGGCTTCATTGCCGACGTTCAGCGGCACATGGACGAGACGGGCGCAGGCAGCATCGCATCTGTCATCGGCCGTTACTACGCCATGGACCGCGACAAGCACTGGGACCGCATCAAGCAGGCCTACGACCTCATCGTGAACGGCCAGGGTCGCGAGGTGGACGACATGGTGGAGGGCGTACAGTCGTGCTACGACAGCCACACCGAGGAGCACAAGAACACCGATGAGTTCATGGAGCCGCTGGTCAATGGCAACATCGACGGCCGCAT
>JAEEGL014069504.1_pt1 | contig 30137 bp, 26 predicted proteins | sample 9134231 | NCBI WGS metagenome assembly JAEEGL01 (sample SAMN16246548, study PRJNA631951) | gut metagenome | biome: gut microbiome; feature: rumen; material: fiber-attached | host: Bos | place: Iran: Karaj | collected 2018-10 | reverse complement strand
TTTACGTTCTTAAACTCAACATCATAGTTTTTGCCTTCAAAAGCTTTTGTGCCGTCTTTAACAGGCTCGCCGTTCATCATCTTTTCAAGCTCGGCAATTTTGTAGTTCAGCTGCGGAATTTTGCCGCCAAAGCTTAATGCACGCAGAATCGCAGGGCCAACCGCAAACGACATGCACAAAACAAGAATCAGCTGGCTCAAAGCTATCTTGCCGCCCAGAACCAGAATTCCGCCAAACGGCAAGGTAAAAAGTGCAAGGCACGGAAGGATGCTGTTGTAAAGCGCCATCCACGGCCAGCAGACTTTGTACCAGTCAAGCGTAAAATCACGGTAGCCGCGCACAGCCTCGCCAAAGCGGCGGAAGCTGTCGCCGTCTTTATTGAAGACCTTAATCGCTTCCATGCCGTTTACATATTCGATAATTGTGTTATTCATCTTTTTGGCTGATTCATAATAAGCGCCCATTTTCGACATGCCGGCTTTCATCATCATGCTCATGGCAAGAATTCCAAGCGGAACTGTAGCAAGTGTCAAAAGCGCAAGCCGCCAGTCTACGATGAACATTGCAAGAAGCACAACACACGGAATGGTGATGTTCGCAATTCCTTCAGGAATTGCATGAGCGAGCAAAAGCTCAATCTGGTCAATATCGTCTGTAAAAACGCGCTTAATCTGACCTGTGCCAAGCTCTTTTATGTTTCCAAGCGGCTGCTTTTCAAGCTTATCCTTCAGCGAAATGCGGATATTTTTCAAAGTGTTGTAAGCGCTTATGTGAGAAAACGCAAGGCCGCGGCTGTATAAAATTGCATAAAGTGCAAGGCAAACAAAAATGGCCGCAACTCGAACCATGACAAACTGAAATTCCGGCAATTCATGCTGCGTTAGCGGAACAATCAGCTGATACAAAAAGAAATAAGGAACTACGTTTGCAATAATTCCAAGCGTAGTCAAAATTGACGCAATGACCGTATACTTTTTGTATTTTCCGATATACGGCGCAACAGATGAAATCATTAAAAGTCTCCTTTTTTATTTGATAGATTTATTTATAAATTTCAATAAGCATTATTTTAAATTTCAAAAAATATGATCACTTAAACGACAAAACCGTGTATCCGGCTTTTGCTACGGCAGATATCACCAACGATTCATCTATAAGGGATTTGGAGAGGATATTTACACATTTTTTTTCAATATTTGCCTTTGCCCAGATTCCATCAAGAGAATTAAGAGCGTTTTCAACACTGCGAGCACAATTGGAACATCGCATTCCTTCCACATATGCAGTACAGGAATACACATAATGCGATTTATTTTTGTCTTTTACTTTTACTTTTTTTACTGGTGCATCCCGCTCACCACAACAGGCTGAACCGTGAATAATACGATACACAGTACTTTTTATGGCAAAAAAAACAATTATACAAAGGACTGCAATAATATAAACTGTTGATTGCATAAAGACTCCTTATGGGTATCGTTTTCTTCCTTAATTTATGGAAGAAAACAGTCCTTAAAAGTTTACTATTTTATAGCAGAAACACTCCATTCCTTGCATTTCGCTATATCAGCGTCGCTCGGTGTAAGATTTACAGCAAAAGGCTCTGCAACAGATACAGCACCTGCTGCACCAATGCGGTCCACCCAGTCGCGGATCCACTGTCCGTCACCCCAGTCGTATGAGCCAAAAACAGCAACTTTTTTTCCACTAAGAGAACCTTCGATTCCAGAGAAGAATTCTTCCATGCTGTCTTCAAGGACTTCTGCACCCATCGCAGGGCTTCCCAAAAACAGAACATCACAGCCAAGCACCGTATTACTGTCGGCATTATCCGCTTTCGCAAAAACGACTTCTGCTCCAGCAGCTTTTACTGAGTCTAATACGGCATTTGCCATAGCTTCCGTATTTCCTGTTGTGCTTGCATAAATTACTGCAACTTTCATTTTGTACTCCTCATGCGGCTTTTACAGCCTTTTTGTATTCTTTGACAATCTGACGAATCGTATAGCCTTCATCAAACAATTGTTTACACATACAACTGCACATTCTGTACCTGCACTGACATTTCCTGGCATTTTCCACATCCGAATACGCTTTCCAGCAACCACAAAATTTGCATTCTCTGCCTTTGTTCTTTTCAAAGGCAATCACATCTTCAACTGGATAACCGAGAATCACGCCTACTTCATGCGGAAAACTGATTCCCGTCTTCATTCGCTTAATTATTCTTTTTACAACAGAGTACAAATCCGAACAGTTTTTGTACCCTTTATCATGTAAATATGAATGTGTGAGCGTATCGTTAAGGATTCGTTCTAACAGGCTGACATTATAAACCAGCACAACAACAGTCTCCGCAGATATTTTTACTGTAACCGTTGAAATCCCGTGTGTATCGAAAATCATCCGCCATTGCTTGAATCTTTTTTTTGAAAAGACCGTTTTCTTTATAGAAAAAAGATTAGCAGGTTTTATGCCGCAAAGTGTAGGTGCACTGTAATGAATCATTATCTGGTCAAAACTCATAGCTTGGTTAGTCCTATCTAACAATATTAAGCTATATGATATCAAAAAATTAGTCAATACAAACCAATTATATTTGTTAGTACTTGCTAACAAATATAATATGTGATAATCTTTTTATAATGTTAGTAAACGCTAACAATTTAATAAGAAGGTACAAGATGAAAAAGCTTATTGAACTAAAAAAAGAACAAAGCGGTGTAATTGCATCAGTAAACGGTGATACACGCTTTGTGAGCAGGATTACTTCTATAGGAATTACTCCTGGATGCAAGGTAACAATCGTTAAAAACGAAAAACATCGTCCGCTTTTAATTTATTCACGCGACACAATGATTGCGCTCAACCGTAAGAAATGTGAAAACATTACTGTGGAGGGAGTAGCATGAGTAATAAAAACGAAACAGTTATCGCACTGCTTGGTCAGCCTAACTCCGGCAAATCAACACTGTTCAATGCTCTCACAGGTTTAAAACAGCATGTCGGTAACTGGCCCGGAAAAACTGTTGAAAAGAAAGAAGGAACATTTGTCCACAACGGGAAACACTATCTGGTAGCTGACTTGCCTGGAACTTACAGCCTTTCTGCAAACTCTGATGAAGAAATAATTACCCGTGATTACATTGCCAGCGGAAAAGCAGATGTTGTGTGTATTCTTGCAGACAGTTCCCAATTGCAAAGAAGCCTTTATATGCTTGCAGATTATGCAGGTATCAGTGTACCGGCTTTTCTCGTTCTCAATATGAGCGATGTTGCCGCCGAACAGGGTAAGACCATAGATGCAAAAGCAATCTCCCAAAAGCTTGGGATTCCTGTTGTGCTGTTTTCAGCTCAGGATAAAAAGAACTATGCCAAATTTTACACAGCTCTTGAGAGTGCCACAGTCAACAAAACTGTCCTGAATTGCAAAAAACTTATTGAAAGGTTCGAAAAAATCGAACATTTCAATAAAATTAAACCTGTTTTACCCGAAAACTTGATTTCAGGTTATTCTTCCGACTGGATTGCTGTTAAAGCTATAGAAGGGGATGCTCCTGTGATTGCAAAAATCAAATCAAAACTCGAAGGTGAAAAACGTACCACGTTTGAAGCGGCCGTTCAAAGCACCGAAAAAGGAGTACTACTCACAGGTGAAGCAAAGTTTGCCTGGATAGACGAATTACTCGAAGGTTCTGTTACTTCAAAAACACAAATGCGCAAGCTCGGCAAATTTGACCGTATGATTACTCATCGTGTATGGGGAAAGCCGGTTGTAATTCTTACCGTTTTGTTCGGCCTTATTGCATCGTTTATTCCAGCCCTTCCGTTCATGGGAATCGGCTCCGCAATAGGAGCTCTGGTTACGCCTGTTACAAATGCGCTGGCCTCTGCCGGCTGTCCTGGTTTTATTATTGCCATTATCTGTGATGTTGTAATCAACTCACTCAGCTTCATTTTCAAAATGCTCGGCTTCGTATTCGGCGTCACCTTAGTGTTTGGATTGCTTGAAGAAGTCGGCGTTATGGCCCGCATCTCCTATGTTTTCGATAACACAATGGCAAGACTCGGACTCCAGGGGAAATCAGTTATGCCTTTCCTTGTCAGCTTTGGTTGTACAATGGGTGGTGCCGCAGGTGCCCGCGTAATTGATAACTGGGGACAGAAGGTTCTTACAATTGCACTCGCATGGGCTGTTCCTTGCGGGGCTGCATGGGCAGTTGTTCCAATGCTTTCAACTGTATGGTTCGGAGGCTCAGCACCTCTTATCATTGTAACGGTTCTCGCTGTGATGATTCTTCACATGTGGATTACTTCAAAAGTTTTTGGCCGAAAACTTGTAAAAAAAGAAGACCGCTGCGGAATGATTATGGAGCTTCCTCCTTATCACAAGCCAAAGTGGGGCGCACTTTTCCGCTATGTTCTTGGTCGCACAAAGGATACCTTCTTCCGCGTTCTAAAAGTCATTCTTCTTGTATCGTTTGTTTTCTGGTTACTTACCTTTACAAACTCAGGTTCTATGGATAACTCAATTCTATACAAGGTTGGTCAGTTCATTGAGCCTGTTACAAAGATTTTTGGACTTGGATGGAAAACCTTTATGGCCTTTATTGTTTCTTCTCTTGGTAAGGAAGGTGCAATCGGTGTTCTCAGTTCAATCTTTACAGACCACAGTATGCTTTCAGTAGGTTCTACCGTTGCAGGTACCGTTGCTCCAAACATCAACGAGCTGCTTGTTGCAAATGTTGCAAAGCCCGAAGCCCTCGCTTTCATTTTTGCAATTACTTTCAACATGCCGTGTATTGTTGCACTTGCTGCGACTTATCAGGAAACTCATTCCGCCAAGTGGACAACCATCATAGCACTCTATTACACACTTGGTGCTCTTGTGATTTCCTGCATAGCATACCATATTGGTCTTTTGATTTTCTAGTTTATGGAAGAACTTTTACGACTGCTCCGCGACGGTCATTCCCGTTCAATCGAAATGCTCGCCGCTGAGCTTAATACAACTACCGACGATATTGTCCGGCGTATAGAATTATTGGAACATACAGGAATAATCCGCCGTGTTCTTAACATCAAAAATGACTGCTCAAAAGGCTGCAATGGCGGTCACTGTCCTGGATGCAACGCCCGTACCGGCAAGTCCGGAAGTAATCCATGTAAAGGCTGCTTACCAGAAGGCAGTTTTAAAAACATGGGTGAGATGTGGGAAATTATCAGCTAATCTATCACATCAGTATAAAAAAAAAATAGGGTGGAATAATCCACCCTATTTTTCATAGTATTTCTGTAATATATTTTTCTATCTGTTCGGGTGTATCAGTAGGATTAAAACGATTGATTACTGTACCGTCCTTTGCAACAAGAAACTTTGTAAAATTCCATTTGATTCTTGAACCGAGAGTTCCACCCTTCTCTTTTTTTAGAAAGGTGTAAAGCGGAGATTCGTTTTTACCGTTTACATTAATTTTTGAAAACTGCGGAAACGTAATTCCAAATCGTCCTGTACAGAAAGTATGAATCTCATCGTCTGTACCAGGTGCCTGTCCTAAAAACTGATTACAGGGGAAATCAAGGATTTCAAGGCCTTTATCTTTGTATTTGTTATACAGTTCCTGAAGTCCGGTATACTGAGGAGTAAAACCGCAACCAGTAGCAGTATTTACAATCAAAAGAACTTTCCCTTCGTAATTTTTAAGCGGAACATCATTACCATCCCGTGCCTTTACTGAAAAATCATATATCGTCATACAAACCTCCTCTTGTACAAATAAATTGTACACAATCTAATTTATAAATTGAATATACCAGAACATCTTGATTATGTCAATTAAATTGTGTACAATTTAAACATGAACAATGAAAAAGAATTTTATAACCCTCTTGCTTTAGATAACCAACTGTGCTTTGCTCTTTATGTCTGCTCAAAGGAAATAATCAGAAAATACTCTCCACTGCTTGAACCGCTTGGTTTAACATATACTTCTTATATAACGCTGCTGAGTCTATGGGAAAAAGACAATGTCCCTGTAAAAGAACTCGGGGAACGGCTTTTTCTTGATTCAGGAACTCTAACTCCGCTGCTCAAAAAGCTTGAAGAACAACAGATAATTACACGAACCAGAAGTACAAAGGACGAAAGAACGGTTTATATAAGGCTTACACAAAGAGGCAAAGACCTGCGTGAACAATGTAGCAATATTCCTTCAAAGATGATGTGCTACAATCTTCTGGACGTAAAAGAGGCTACTGCCCTGCTGAAAACACTCCATACAATGATGGAAAGAATGCGCGGATAATTATCACTTTGCAATAAGTTTGTTAAGGCCTTCTGCGGCCTCTTTTGCACGTGTTGCAAGCGAGCTCAACTCGTTCATCTGCGAACACAGTTTCACATTATGATCAAGAATATCAGATACAGCTTTATTTGCTTCTTCTGCAGTTTCCGTAAGTTTTGTTATATTGGATGAAACCTGTTGCGAGTATGAGTACTGATTTTCCGCTTCCTGCTTTACTTTTGCAGCTGAATCTGTCATTTCATGTGTTGCCTTTACAATCCTTTCGCCCGCTTGCTTTTGCAGTTCCATACTGTGAGCAGATTCACTTACACTCTGATTTGTACTTGCCGCTCCTGTAGAAACCTGCTTGAGCGTGTCACGGACGCGTACACTAAGATTAAAGCCTTCAGAAATGCTCTTGTTTATTTCTGTAACGATTGTTTTGATTTTATCAGCCTGCGTACGGCTTGCTGCCGCCAGATTCTTTATTTCGTGCGCAATGACCGAAAAGCCCTGTCCACTTGTTCCTGCATGGGCAGCTTCGATAGATGCATTCATCGCAAGCATGTTTGTTTGTTCTGCAAAATCCGTAACAACCTGAACTACTCCGAGGATTTCCGTAGAATAATTCTTTATATCTTCCATATTTCCTACAAGAACCGAAACATCGTTTGAACTTGTTTCGGTCATTTTGTCCAGAGATCTTGCGAAATTTACCGCACTGTCTATACCGTCTGCAACCTGTCCTACACCTGTTACCATAAGATTTGTTTCCTGAGCGGTGTTTTCGATGGACGTGTTTTCGGACTGAAGTTCAGTATTTACCCTCTGGAGTGATTCCACAAGGCTACCCACTGCTTCAGAAGTATTTTTAACAGCATCGGTCTGTTTTGCTATAAGGCCGCCTATCCTTTGCGCTTCGCAGGCAGAACGTGCAGCTGACTGAGAAACGTTTGATACCGAGTCTTCCAAGGTTTTTGCAATATTTATAGTTTCAAGCGAAAGATTCTCAGCATTCGAAACTATTGTATTCAGCCGGTCTCGCTGAGAGGAAGTTTCATCCATTATTACCTTTAGTTTGCGCTTGTTTTGGGCACTTTCAACCGACACAACTATAAACATAGTCAAATCTATGATGAAAAAAGAAAATCCCTGCAACCATGCAAACGGTACTGCCATCATAGCCTGATAAATAATGTCATGCGTAGCAAAAGTTAGCGCAAACAAAAGACCGCAAAGAATAAAACGGGAGTTCGGTTGTTTTTTTAAGACGGCTTTTATATCAAAAACAAATACAAATACTACAGCTGCAAAAATTGGTATCAAAGAAAGCGTAAACAGCATCTCATGGGCAAGATCGTTGCGCATACATGCCACATACGCGACGGTCATCATTGCAAGGATAGAATAAACAATTATTTTTAATAGCTTTGACAGGCAATGAAAGTATTCGCCCATAAACAAGACAAGAAATCCCATACTATAGATGAATGAAAGTCGCGCGAACGTACGCTGCAAAAAAATAGGCAGAATCAACAGTTCCGAGGCCAGATCAAAAAAGTAAAAGGATATGGTGATAAGCGTGAATGAAAAATAAAGGCCGGCTCTGTTCGAACGGTCACTGAAATACCGGAACATAAAGTAAACACCAAGGAAAATACAGATTGCCGCAAACATATAGTATGCGGTAATATTCAAAAATCGCTGTAATGTTTCTACAAGATATCTTCTGTTTATATCACTCCAGTAGAACTGGTTAAATGTTCCGTGCGAAGAACCGCATTTGCACCTCAATGCAATCTTAAACTTGCCGTCGTGTATTTCTTTTTCCGGAATACGAAGTATTGAATTACCTTCGTATGAAATTGTCATCTTTGGTTCAATACAACCATGCTGACCTATCAGTATTCCGTTTACAAAAATATCCATTGCGCAGGAACTTCTGCCGGTTTCAAAGTATACTTTTTTACCGTTGAATTCCGGTGGAACAGTGAGCTCGCTCCTAAGCCAGAACATCCCGTCACCTTCCATCTTTATGGCTGCCGGAAGTTCTATAGTTTTCCACATTGAATCCGACATATTGGGATCCGCCCAATATTCATTGTCACCATCCTGATATTTCCATTCTGCCTGAACAGGTATCTGTAATGTTGCTGATGAAAGAATTGCAAGCGTAAATAGTGAAAAAAACAACAACAATATGATTTTTTTAGTAAAAAGCTGGTTCATAATGCCTGACTTCTCCCCAAAAAATGATACTTTATTATAAACCATAAAACACAGTAATTCCACTTTTTTAACTTGACATTTAAATCAAATACTCTTATTTTAGGAGTGATTAATGGGGGTGTACCGGTTTCGACTAGAATGATTCGAGGTCTTGAGTTGCAGGTGAGAGTGAAGGTTCTCTAAACTGACAAACCTATAATTGCCAACAATGACAATTACAAAGCTTACGCATTAGCTGCATAAGCCGGAATACAAATTGTGCGGCTCTGAATGATTTGATATTCTGTTACCTACCAGGGCTTGCCATGTAAGGTTTTTGGTACTTGCATGGGACTCTTCACCAAAATAAGGAGCCGACGCTTGCGGTACTGCTACCGGTTCCCGACAAATACCTCGTACCGATAAACCTGTAGAGATTCCTGATCCGCTTTTTAGGACGGGGGTTCAATTCCCCCCACTTCCATCTTTTTCCATTCTACACGTATTTCTCCATCCAAACTGTCATAAATTGCAAATTTACACGAGCAAAGTAAAAAACAAAAAATCTTTATCCATGTTCTGATTTGTGATTATGCCTGATAAAAAAAATAGGGCTGTCCAATCGGACAGCCTCTATCAAAGGAGTGTATATTCTGTACGTTAAAAAAATAAAATCATTATATTTGTTATTGCAATCAAAAGGTAAAACACAATATAAAAAGAAGGTTACAAAAAAATTAAAAAAAAATTAATTTTTTTTATGCATAGAAAGAATAGTTATTTTTGCCAGCCGCTTTTGTATTGTACAAGGCTTTGTCAGCCTGAAAATACAGCTGTTCAAACTTTGTACCGTTTTTTTCAGGGATAGCAATTCCGATACTTGTTGAAAGATTTCCGCCATATTCAGCAGCAAGTGCCGGTACACGTTCCTTTATTTGCCGGGCTCTTTCTTCAACAATACTGAGTGATGCATTTTTCATAAATACGATAAACTCATCACCGCCCAAGCGGGCAACTACGTCACCGGAACGGAAACTATCAGAAAGTAGACTGGAGAAACGGACGAGAACTTCATCTCCAGCCATATGACCGTAATTGTCGTTAATCTGCTTAAAGTTGTCGAGATCAAACAGCAAAAAGGCACACGAAGTTTCATTCTGAGTAAGTAGAGCCGTGTCAATAAGCCGTTTTGCAGCCCCACGATGGAGAATGCCAGTAAGAGGATCTTTACTGGAATCCATATCCATAGCCAGCGAAGTTTTATAAAACTCATTTTTTATATCTGCAAGCTTGTTTGCATCTTCAACAAGGGGATAAAAATCAAGGAAATCAAGAAGTTCAGAAGGAACAGACACATGCAGAGATGAGATTTTCCAACAACCGGAATCAAAAACAACCGTCGAAGTTACTTTGGTAGAAACAGAACAATGTCTGGATTTCTGAAACTTTTTTTCATAAGAAACACTCATACAAAAGTTGACTACATTTTCCGCAAGAACTTTTCGGTCAGTCTGTGAGATTTGTATTGAAGAAACACCAAGGTTGTCAAAACTGTCAGTTGTACGTGTACTGTCAAAAATAAAAGCACCTTCAGTAAAATATTCGGAATCAGAAACGGTGATTTTTCCAAGCATGTAATCTTTTATAAAATTAATAAAAAAAACTTCTGCGGTCTGTTCACTTTCCATAATAATATCTCTCTCTTATTTTTGTGAATTCTATTATATAAACGACAGTTTTTCAATATTTTTTTACCAATCTTTCAAAATCAACCGTATCCTGCCGGGCTGTCTTTATAAAAGAATTAGATTCAACCTTGCCGAGAACAGCTGAAAATTCTTCTTTGTTACGGTAAGTACAGCTTCTGAATATGTTTGTATAATCCTTGAGTTTTGTCTTGTAAACCTGATCTTCTATATATTTTCTTATTTCGAGCGACTCAGACAAAGCCTTTTTCCAGACAGATTCCGACAAAGTTTTTTCGTTATAAACAAATTTCAGCACATATAGAGCAGAAACTGCATTATCAAACGTATACTGCTTCCAATATTCGTCATAAACAGCATGAACCTGTTTCCAGTTTTCAAATTCACCGTTACAGATTCTGTCTCGCAGCATGTTGAATTTTTCTTCCGGCATAAGCTGACCACCCATATTTATCCAATTGATAGAATTTGCCTTATCAGCATTAGAAGCGGTAAATTTCATAAATGAAGAACCGCTTTCTTCAAAATATGCCAGAAGTGTTTTTACCGCATACATTACAAGCATTTGCCTGTAAGCATGATAAGCTTCTGCAGGTTTAATGATATGAACAGACCGTTTGGATCTTTCCATATTCTCCCCTTTAACAGAAAGCTCTTTTACAGTATCCGTTCGGTTCAACAGGTATTCCCTGCCAACACGCATAAGTTCCTGTTCAGAATCAGGACAATTTTCATTTTTAAATGCAAATACAGCCTGCCCGACCCATTTTTCGAGAAGTGAAACAGCATTCAGAATTTCCATTGCCGTATCCGGAGCGAGATAGTCCGTTACTATGTGCTGTGATATATGTACGCGGTTATCCCGTGTTTTATACTTCCAGCTGTTCCGTTCGAGCGCATACATATTGTACATCCAGTAATACGCCGGCATTACTTCAAGCCTGCCAAGACTAGCATTATCAATTAGCATTGAGAACGGCAGCGGAATATTAAGCTCGTTGGGGTAATTTCCTTTTGTGATTAGTGTATAACTTGCAAAGCGGCTGTTGTGCTTGAGCGTACTTGAGAGTCCCGGCCAAAAGCCGCGTCCTGCAATGATTTCGCCATCGTTACCTCGGCTGTTATGATTTGAACCGACCGTTGCACCAGCCGCCATATTTGACTGCCCCATTACAAGGCTTGCTATAAGGAATGAGTTGTTGTGATGCTGCTCATGACCAGGAAATACTAGGTTGTTCAGAACTTCGCAACAGGAAATCGTCGAATTGTCACCTAGTATTGAATGGATGAGCCTTGCACCGTATTTGAGGTTACTGTTATTTCCCATTACAAAGCGAACAGCCTTGCAACCGTAAAAAATGCGGCAGCCATAACCAATGATTCCGTTTACAAGCTCAACTCCCTCTCCTATTTGTGTAATGGAACTCTCATCCGATTTTACAGTTAGATTTTTTAGTTTGTTTGCACCTTTTATGTATGCACTTTCTTCTATATTTACATCTTTAATTATGTGGCAGCTTTTTATAACAGTTCCGGATCCTATACAACAATAGAAACCGCGTCTGGAATCATAAGATTTATTTGTCAAATCAAATAAAGCCTTCATCAGCTTGGAGTCATCCCGATAGATTGTCCACATATAGGCATCCGCACAAATCATGTCATAAAAAGGGAGAACATCACGACCGCCAGCTTCGTTCAGCGGTTGAATCCAAACTCTTACATCTTCGCTTTCATCTTGTTTTATGATACCGTTTCCTGCCTTCGCATGGTTTGTGGTATCCATTTCGTCTATTTTGGAAAGGAGAACTTCATTACCAATCAGATAATGCGAAATATAACTGCAGTTGTGAATAGCACAGTGATTTCCTATATCACACGAAATAAGGCAGCTGTTATAAATTCCTTCAGGGACCGAAAAATCATGATAGCGTAAAAGTCCTTCTCCGATATCTCCGATTCGGACAAGTCCGTAAAACTTTGAATTCCTTATGGAATCAGGCAAAAAATTATTTGTAACAAAAACTTTTGACCAGTCCGGACAAAAATTATTGTTTTTTTCCAATTGTAAAATCTGTTCATCTGTCAAATGAATCCATTTATCTTTTTGTTCTTTGCCAAAAAGTACGACAGCCTGTTCATTCCTTAAATAATATTCATCTTTTCCTGCAGGAATATATTCCGGACCAATAAAATCAAAACCGTATCTGTCTTTATTTTTTATATAACTTGCACCCATGATAACAGAATAATACTTTTATGTGATTATGAAAAGTAACTTTTGCTGCTATATACAAAAAAAAGAGGCTGTCAGATGCCAACCTCTTTTTCATTATGTTCTATTCAATATAATCTTAAACTATCTCTCAAGCTTTGTAATCTTTGATCCCTCGAGAGTAAGATTGTACATCAAACCTTTTTGATCAAGGATAAATGCAACAATAGGCTTATCGAGAGCCTGTGTCAGGTCTATTGATTTTCCGATACCTACTGAGATAACTGCTACTGATGCATCAATTCCAACTGAAAAACCATCACTTTTCTGGAAACCTTCAAGAGCAGCCTTGTTCATAAGGCAGTAAATGATTGTTTTTTTCTGTCCACCGAGCTGAAAACCTACAGAAGCGGCAGCTGTACTATAGTAATCAACAATCTTGTTGCGGATAAGCAGAGCACCTTCACCGTATTCACCACCAATACCTACACCGGCTTTGATAACTTCAGGGAAAACCAGAACACCTGCTGACTTGTTCAGCAATTCTTTTGCACCGTCAATCTTTTTAAAGCTTTCCAAAGCATCTTCAATTTCTGCTTCAATAACCTTTGCAGATTTTGCAAAAGCGGTTCCAGCAACAAACATTACACAAACAATACTAAACAGAAAAACCTTTGCCAATTTTCCTTTGAACATAAACTTACCTCCGGCTCAATGAGCTGTATACACAAAATAAACATCTAACCATAAAAAAGGTTAAACCGTTAAAAGCGATTTTAATTTTACAGACTTATATTTTAACTTGTCAATTAAAAACAGATTAAAAAAACATAAGACAATAACAGAAAAGTTTTCATCCACAGAAAAAATATATTGTTAAATTAAATAAAAGGGTATAGAATAAAATTCCGTTATGAAAAACGGTTTTGACAACGAAAAATACCTGCAAATACAATCAGAACACATCAAAGAACGTATTTCCCAATTCGGTAACAAGCTATATTTGGAATTCGGCGGCAAACTTTTTGACGACTACCATGCATCCAGAGTACTACCTGGTTTTCAGCCGGACAGCAAACTAAAAATGCTGATGCAGCTAGCCGATTATGCGGAAATTATAATCGTAATAAGTGCTGTAGACATTGAAAAAAATAAAATAAGAAATGATTTGGGTATAACATACGACAAAGACGTTTTGAGACTAAGAGATGAATTTCAAAGCCGAGGCCTTTTTGTAGGCGGTGTTGTCATTACCCACTATACAGGGCAGGAAGCAGCAAAAGTTTTCCGCAAAAAACTTAACCGGCTCAACGTAAAAACTTATTTTCACTACACAATTCCAGGTTATCCGTCAAACGTAGCTCTAATTGACAGTGAAGAAGGTTTCGGTAAAAACGACTATATAGAGACTTCTCGGCCTCTGGTTGTTGTAACAGCCCCTGGTCCTGGTTCCGGTAAAATGGCAATCTGTCTGAGCCAGCTTTATCATGACAACAAACGTGGAATAAAAGCCGGATATGCAAAATTCGAAACATTTCCTATCTGGAACCTACCGCTGAAACATCCCGTCAACCTTGCATACGAAGCTGCAACTGCGGATCTTAACGATATAAACATGATAGACCCTTTCCATCTTGAAGCATACGGAAAGACAACTGTAAACTACAACCGCGATATAGAGATATTCCCTGTTCTGGACGCCATATTCAAAGGTATTTATGGAGAAAATCCGTACAAATCGCCTACTGACATGGGCGTAAATATGGCAGGCTATTGCATTTCCAATGACGAAGTTTGCTGCGAAGCTTCAAAACAGGAAATTATTCGCAGGTATTACACCGCATTGAACAACTTTGCGGAAAACAAAATCGACAACAACGAAGTAGACAAAATCGACTTGTTGATGCGGCAGGCAAATATAACAACTGATTACAGAAAAGTAACAGTTGCGGCAAAAGAAAGAGCCTTAAAATCAAAAGTCCCGTCCGCTGCAATAGAACTTGAAGACGGTACAATAATCACATCCGAAACCTCTCCCCTGCTAGGTACCAGTGCAGCTCTCCTTTTGAACGCCACAAAGCATCTAGCAGGAATTGACCATAAGCTCAAACTGATTCCGAAAGAAATGATAGAACCGATTCAGAACATGAAAGTTAGCTATCTTAAGGGAAACAACCCGAGGCTTCATACAGACGAAGTACTTGTTGCCCTTGCAATGCTTTCTAAAAATGACGAGAACTGCCTCAAGGCTCTTGAACAACTGCCGAAGTTAAAAGGCTGTCAGGTTCATACATCGGTAATGCTAAGCGAAGTTGACCGGAAGATTTTCAAAAAACTCGGAGTTGATCTAACCTGCGAACCAGTAACCAAAAAGCAAAAATCATTGATTGGATAAGGCTGTTTTTAAAGACCTTTTACAGCCTCAAGATGTTTTTTTATTGATTTTTCAACTTCCTGATAAACAATAAGAGAAGTTTTTAAAGGATTTGACTCACCGGCAAGCAGCTTTTCCAATTTAGTTTTCCCGGGGAAAACAAGAGATGCAAGTTCTGCCGCTTCATTCGAAGCTATTTTTTTGTCAAGTTCATCAAGCTGCTTCAATAAAGAAGCGGTATTTGATGAGGGAGAAAGACCTTTTCTGCATAGTTCTACAGCCCTTTGTGCATTATACAACATCGAAGAAAGATTTTTAACAACAGAATCTAAAGCTTTTTCATACATCTGCTTTTGCAGCTGCTTGTCCTCTGTGCTTGTCTTTGATTCAACAATATTCGTTTTTGTAGATGAAATATCAGAAAGCAAAAGCAGTTTTTCGGTTGAATACGGTATAATTCCCGGTATTTTTAGTCCCTGCGGTGTTAGAGTGTAGGTTCTGATTTGGGGATACGCCGCACACTTGCTCTCAAACCACCAGGCATAAAGACTCATTCGACTGTCTGTTAAGACAGGTTTCCCGTTATAGTCTGTTTTGTAGAATGGATAGGCCCCGTACAGCGCATTGAAACTATCGGTTTCCGCAGGATGCAGTCTGCCGGAAAGCCTGTGTGAACGTTCCTCAAAAGTACTGCCTTTAAAATGAGTTTTGTTATCGGGGAACCCCAAATCAAGACCTGCCGTATAAATATCCGTACAACCAAGAAAACGGGCAAAATCCCAGGCTGTAGTTGCAACAGAACCGCCGGCACCAAGTTCTCCTTTTTCACCCGTAAACTTTTCTATGTATTTTCCTAAAGGGTACATTGAAGAACACAACATAATTTCTTTACACGGAAAATGAAAAACAGAAGGATATGTGGCAAGTTCCGCAACAAGAACAGTTTCGGGAGCTTCCAAACCGTCTAGATGACGCACATTCCAGTACTGGGGATCAACAGCAACAACAAAATCAGGCTGAAAACCAGCCTTAAGACATGATTTTAATGCTGTATCAACACAGACGGTCACACAACGCCGGTTTATCTCCCCTAAAACAGGGAGAACACTGTCAAGGCTGGGACCAGCTGCAATTACACATGCGGGAAGCCCTGCATAAGCGTCTTTTAGACAGCATATTCCTTCAAGCTCCTTAACGTTTGGAAGATTGCAGCACATATTTTTAAGCCATAGTGTCCCGAATTTTTCCAAAGTCCTTTCATTTATTTCGTCTTTTTTACGATTGCGTTCAAAAAGCTCCTTCAAAGATGAAAAGAAATTTTCATCATGAGCCTGTTGGCTTTTTACATTACAAAAAGCACATTCTTCAATATCAAGTTTTTCTGTTACGGTCCATACAGTATGTGCAGATGCACCGATAAGCAGAATGCATTTGTTTTGCATAAGTACTGGAGTAAAATCAAGTACTTCGAGTGCAGTCATAAAAAACAACGGATTAGGTTCAACCAAAACCAGTGTCTTTTCAGGATAAGCTGCGGCAAATGCAAGAGGCGCATAACCAAGACCAAAGCCAAAAAAACAGCAGGTACTTTTTGTTTTTATTTCGTCTGTGGCGATAAGGCGTTCTGCTTCCTGAACAGGATTATATTTTGAATGCAGCGCAAGACCGTTGAATAAAGCGGAAGGCACACCACTCCGGCTTTCAATTATTTCAATACTTGCGGCAGCAGCATAATTTGTACAGTTTAATACAGCATCAGAAAAAGTCGACAACAGCTGGGGGAAACGCTCTTTAAGACATTCAAGGTTTTTATTCAAGAGTGAGTTCAATAACCATGTCCTCCCTGACGGGTGTTCCTGGAGGAGGATTCTGCGAAACAACCCAGCCGTCACCTTTTATAATAATATTCAAATCTTTCCGATCAAGCAGACTTGTAAGCATTCTCTTGGGATAACCAGTAAAATCAGGAACAACCTTTTCTATAACGAGAGGCTTTTCAGTCGGTATTTCTATTTTACCGCTATGGCGCAGAGAAACTGCATTGTTTCTTTGTAACCCAAGATAATCAATTATTGCATTAGCAGCCTGATTGATTACAGGAGCAACGATTCTTCCGGCGTAGGTTTCACCTTTTGCTTTAGTTATAACGATATAAAGTATAATCTCGGGATCTTCCACAGGGAAAACCGCAACACAGTTTGACAAAAAGTCAGTATCACTATAACCGCCTTTTTCAGAATCGAGCATCTGGGCTGTACCGGTTTTTACACCGATTGCAACGTCACCAATGTTGGCCCGGCTTCCTGTACCTGCGACAGCGGTTGTTTCCATGCAGCTTAAAATATAATCCGCTGTTTTTTTTGAAATCACCTGATCTTTTTCTACAGGCTGATGCTGGTAAAGTATTTTCCCGTTTTTATCCGCTATTTTTGAAACAACTGTCAGCTGTACAGGTTTTCCGCCATTGGCAATGGCAGTTGCAGCCTGAACCATCTGTAATGCGGAAACACTTATTTCCTGACCGATTGAAATAGTTGGCTTTGAGCGGGCTGACCAAAGCTTGTCCGTCGTTTTTTTCACAGACCCCTTTGTTTCACCCGGGAGTTCAATACCTGTTTTTGAGCCAAAACCAAAATCCCTAAGCTGTTGTAAAAAATACTCAGAGTTAATTTTCTGACTCATCTGTGCCAGCGCATCATTGCACGAATATTGCAAAGCCCCTCTCGCTGTCAAAAGGCCATGATGTTCAAGACAAGTCATACGGATATGCTCACCGTTGGAAGTTTTTATTTCAAAAACACCGTCACAAAGGAAAGTTTCATCAGGAGTAATAACACCTGCATCCAAAAAAGACGCAACCGAAAATATTTTGAATACAGAACCGGGTTCGTACGCATACATTGCAGGACGATCCATGCGCTCTTCATCTGAAGATGATCGGTAATAGTTAAGATTTGGAGCAGGCAGGCTTATATATGAAAGGATTTCGCCGGTTTTCGCCTCTGCAGCAATCAACATCATACTTTCAGCCTGCGTATCTTCCATTGCAGCACCTGCAATCTGTTCAAGCTTAAACTGCAGATTGCTGTCTATTGTAAGCAGCACATTATTGCCGTATGTATTAACTTTTGTAATATCTTCCGGCGGAGCAAGGATTTTTTGGCACTGAAGTTCAATACCGGATAATCCCTCGCCGTCATCACCCATAAAACCTATAAGTTGCGCTGCAAGGGAATTTTCAGGATAATTACGAGAAACTGTTTTTTCCATACGAAGACCATACAACTCATAGCTTTGTACGGCATTTTGGATTTCATCGTGTTCAGCCTGGTTTATCCTTTTCTTGAGATATATAAAATCTTTGGAAGCATTTTTAATCTGATCAGCAATCTTTTCGGCAGAAATACCGATTATGGGACTAAGAACAGCGGCCATATTGTCCACATTCTTAACGGCAGATGGTGTGACCGAGAGATTGTAAACAGTCGTTTGGATAGCAAGAATTTTTCCGTTACGGTCAAGAATAGAACCCCGCTCGCGTGTTACGACAGAAGGAATTACCTGTGGAGCCGGCTTTAACATGAGCATTCCATAAGAAATCAGAATGGCAAAGATCATAACTCCTATTATTACAGCAAAAGTTATTATCCTCCCTTTTGAATAAAAGCCGTTCATTTCCATAAAACTTTACCCGTTATATTCCTGACAGAAACAAAACCATAATCTCTTGAATCCACAGATTCCTCATAATTATCACCGACTGCAAGAATCATACCTTCCGGTACATACTCTGAATTTCTGATTCGGTGATACTGCTCTTCTGTCAACGGAATTTCTTTTTCTCCCACTCTTAAACTATATCCCGAATCTTCATAAATTTCCAGCTTTTCATTTTCGACCGCAACACACCGTTTTACAACAGTGTGATTATTGTAGTAATAAAGAACAATATCGTTTTTTTCAGGTGAAGCCCACTTTACAAAAAAAGAAGTACCGGACGGTTTTACCAATCCGTAGGCCAGTTTATTTTCTACTATATATGAACCTTGTTTTAAGCACGGTTCCATCGAAACACCTTCAACTTTTTTTATGTCAAAAACAAATATTTTCAGCAGAATTCCGACAGAAAGTCCTATAAGAATACAAAGAAAATTTCGCCTCATAACTGTATAACATTCTAATAATTGTACAAATCTATGTCGATATAGTTCATATGGAAATTTTCTCTTTTTTTGAACCGCAGAACCAGGTAGTAAAACCTGCACACTCAAATACTAAAAAAAAGGCTCGTGTAGCAATTTCAGGCGAAAAGTACAGACATTCCTATTATACTTACACGTCATCCTATGCAAATGATTTTTTATCAGCACAGACAACAGCTGCAGTTCCTCAAAAAAAAGAATTTGATCTATCTGCATTTACGACTTCAATAGCAGAAACAATTTCAATTGATTACAAAAAAATAGCGATTACAATCGTGGCGGTAGCAACAGCTGTACTTTGTATTCTGGCAGGTGCCGCAACATATTCCAAAATAGTGGATTCAATATGCTCTGCAGCTGAATTAGGAATAACGGCAGAAAGAGACATTGCATTACTTGATGAATCGATGCGAAATTTTGTTTTATCACGCAATGCCGGCGAGAGCTTTGATGAAAACGGTAATATAATAAATAACGACACAGTTCTGCCTGTGTTGTTTACAGAACCTGTTTCTTTGGATTCATACTTTGTAAAGCCCAATGACAACATCACTTCAATAACAAAAAAAGTCGGCCTCAGAAACATTTCAACCCTAATTGCCGTAAACAACATAACAAATGTTAAACGTCTGCAAGCCGGACAAAAATTGATTATTCCTTCAATGGACGGAATGTTTTATACAGTTCAGAAAAACGACACTTTGGAAACAATCAGTACTAAATTTGAAATAACGATGGAAAAACTTCTCGATGTAAATGATTTGGCAACCAGTACACTGACAGAAGGCGAACAATTGTTTATTCCGGGAGCAAAACTCTCCACCAACGAGCTGAAAAAAGCTCTCGGCGAATTGTTTGTTTCGCCTCTTACTGTTTCCTGGAGACTTACATCCAAATTCGGAAACAGACCGGATCCATTTACAGGTGTCAAATCTTACCATACAGGAATTGACATGGCAGCTCCGCTTAAAACTGCCGTTAAGGCTTCTGCCGACGGAAAAGTCTCTGTATGCTCTTATTCTCCTGTTTACGGAAATTATGTAATAATCACTCATGATAACGGCTACCAGACACTATACGCACATCTTTATGCCGCAACAGTTAAAAAAGGTCAGGTTGTTACACAGGGAACAAAAATCGGCTTACTGGGCAACACCGGCTATTCAACCGGTCCACATCTGCATTTTTCAGTTTATAAAAATGGAAAACTTATAAATCCTTTTGAGGTGTTAAAATAATGGAAAGTATGATAATTTGTTATGACTGCGGAAGAACCGTAAATAATCAGTTTGTTTATTGTCCATGGTGCGGTTCAATGATGAAAAATCATGAAACAGTACAGGACAATGAAGAAGAGGATATACTTTATCAGGAAGCGGCATTTATCGGAGAAAATGTTTCGGATATAAAATTCTGCCGTCTTGAATATTCATTGGACAAACTGGAAAAAGATCTTTCACGGTTCATTTCAGGAAGAGGAGAATAGTTTAAAATGAAAAAAACGGCATTTCTTTTAGTTATTTTTTCCGCATTCTTTTTCCAGCTCCATGCTTCCATAGTTTTTTCATCTCTTGACTTAAACGCAAAAAACAACCTGCTTTTCTCAGTACAGAGCACCGAACAATGGAATCCAGATTACAAGGCTCTGTTTTCCGCTTCGGTCGATACCGGCAAAACCAATATTCTTACATGTTTCCCCGAAAAACTGGAAATACTTCACAACGGTAAAACACTTCAAATACGGAACTGGTTCGGATCCGCAAGGTTCACTGCCGAAGGGAACACATTACGATGGACAACGCAAAGCTCAATTTTTGACTCGGCTACACCACTTTCGTATTATCCGCCGTCGGAACTTTCCGTAAGTCCAGACGGGAACTGGACCTTGTACTTGCGCAAAACCGGACCTGCAACAGCAGAGCTTATGCTTATTGATGAAATAAACGGCATAAAAACTTCAATTGCAGATGATATAATATTCAAGTCAAACAGTGTTCCGGTCAGATGGTCGCCGGATTCTTCTGTTTTTGTATATGAAAAAGACGGTAAACTTCTTTTTGCCGCTCCTGAAATGTTTTTTGGCAAAACACGGATTGATGATAAATATCGGACACTCGCTACAGGCACAATAAACAGTGTTTACTGGCCTTCTGCAGAACAACTTGTAATTGTTAAAGGTAAAGACCTTTATTCTGTTCCACGTAATGAACTATATACCCGTTCCCTTTATTCCGAGATTACAGGCAGCGGCAAAAAAATAGGTCAGCTTCCTCTGGATTTCAACAGTTCAAATGATGCTTTCTGGCTGAATAAGACAGCAACTGCTGTCCTTTTTGTTCATAACAAATCCAATATCTGGATGTATGATCTTTCAACTTCAAACAACGGGCAGAATGCGTTTGTAATACCATTTGTAAATCTCCCTGAACAAGTGACCGACGTAAAAGCCTTTTTTACCGCCGAAGACCTGCCAATAATCTGGGTCGAGCGACTCATACAGGGTAAAAATAGTTCTCTCGCATTCAGAATGAAGGGCTCTGCTCAGGAAAACGGTAAGATTCAATATCACATTACATCCATAGAAATTCCATCTGATGCTTTTGATCCGGCAATTTCACCGGACAAAACAAAGCTTTCATTCAACAGTAATGAGGGTATTTGCGTTTATTCTGCAGATAAATGGGAACTTATAGACCAATATGCAGATGAAAAAGTAAATAAATATCTTTGGGCAGACAGTCAAAATCTTTTTGTCGGAGGATTTGAGACAATCCGCAGCTGGAACATATCAACAAAAGTCCAACATGTTCTTGTACTTTCCGCTGCCGAAAACTTTGCCTGGGGTAACAACGGACAGGATATTCTAGCAGAAGCAAGCGGAAAAATTTTTAACTACAACAAAACAAACGGAATGTGGCGGATATCGTCAGAAACCATGCAACGTAACAGAGCTGTACAAAACAATCAACTCAGAGTTTACCTGGATTCAAGCAAAAACGGTTACTATAAAAACGCTATTTATGTTCGTTCTATCAACGAAAAATCGCATACGAGAGCCTTGTTGAAAGAACCCGGCAGCGAAAACCCTGGCGCATGGATAAAAAACAAGCCTAAAGTATCCCTTTGTTTTGAAGCTCTGGACAATGCAGACGGAATAACGCAGATTTTAACAGCACTTGCAAAAAAGAATACAAAAGCAACTTTCTTTATAAACGGCGAATTTATGGCACGATTTCCCAACGCTGTACAGGAAATAGCATCATCAGGACATCAGTGCGGTTCCATGTTTTTTACAAACGCAGATTTTCTCGGTTCTTCATATAATCTTACAGAAGACTTCATTTCAAATGGCCTTGCAAAAAACGAAGACACTTTTTTTGCACTTACCGGACAAGATTTGTCATTACTTTGGCATCTGCCGCATTATATTTCAAATGCAATTACCGAAGAAGCAGGTGAAAAAGCAGGCTACACCTGTGTAAAAGAAGACATTGCACCACCTGATTGGATAACAATAGAAGACACTTCATCCATTCCCAAGGGATACAGAACGGCTTCCGAGATGATAGAATGGATCAGTAAAAAGCTTAAGAACGGTTCTGTAATTTCCATCAATACGGGAATCTCAGGCGGAAAACGAAACGATTACTTGTATGATTATGTTGAAGAACTAATAACAATGCTTGTTTCTGCAGGTTATGATATTGTTCCCTATTCTGAATTATATAAATAACAACGGAGAATACTTATGAATAAAACTGAAAAAAGCCCTAAAATGCATCTGACTAAATTTCAGAAAACCATATTGGCTGCCGGTTTTATAAGTATTCTGGCCGGAGCATTGAAACTTGCAGTTTCCGCAGCTGATTTTCAGTTTACCTTTCACTATATGCGTTCTGTCTTTATAATTATAGTCGGAGCACTTGTCCTTTATTTTGGTCTTATTGCCATTCAAAAAAGTTGGACAATATTTGCAGGAATTCTTTGTATCTTATTTGGATTTCTTCTTTTTTTGGTTGATTCAAATATTTTATCATTTTCCTTGTATCAGATATGGCCTTTTGTTGTTATATTATCAGGACTGTCCCTTATACCAGCGGGGTTTTACCGATACAAACGTATCCTTCCGGTCTTTTTTGTACCGTCGATTGTGCTTGTAGGTATGGGTTTTTTCTTTCTCCTGTTCTCGCTGGATATTGTTAAAGTTTCTCTGAGAGAAGCCGCAGCAGCCTGGTGGCCGGTGCTGTTTGTCCTGTTTGGTATTGGAATGATTGTATTGTTCTTTTACAGCCAACATACAAACAATGTTCAGGCACAACAAAACGATGATTTTGACGAATACGAGGATATTTCTTAGATGAGTAAAACGCAACGGTGTTGCATTTTATCTTTCTGTATATCACTTTTACATATATTTTTCCCAAATCCGGCAAATACATTGTCCGGCTTGGAATATGAAAAGCCCTTTCCGGAAGGAACAGAAAGAACAGCAGATTTTCAACATTCTCAGTTATCAAATATTATACTCGTAAAAGCTGATAAAATAGCAAAAGAAACATCGTTGCCAAAAAAAAATTCAAAGACATCTTCAACTGATGCTCAGATTCTCGCAGAAATAGAAAAAGGAACACCGGCTTCACTCCGTTCCGCTGTTTCCAGGGTTAAACAGATTGGGACAAAAGCAACTGATTACGAAAACATTCTTTTTTATATAGCTGATTCATTGTATTCAATAGTTTTTCCAAATGAAAGGGTATCTTGGGAGCCGCCCAAGACAACAAAAGACTCAGTTTATGTAAGTGCAATAGAATCGGCAAAAGCCGGTGCATATGCATTTGGTGCAGCAAAAGACGGTGATTTTTTATCGCTTGTACTACCGTCACTTATTCTATTAACAGCACCAACCGTAAACAATTTTTACCCTGAGTCCGAAAACGCCCTTCTGCAGGCTGTAAAACTCAACAATCAATCACTTGTGGCGCATTATCTTTTGGGAATCCTTTTTGAACGCGAAGGGAAATTAACCCTCGCTCTTGAACAGTTTGAGGCTGCGTTCAAACTCCAGAGCGATTCGATAGTAATTGCGGAACCATATGTAAAAAGTCTGCTTAAATTTGACAAAGCAAAGGATGCATACAACACAGCGGTAAAAGTCCATCTTAAAAACCCAAATAATCTCATTGTAATAAAGCTTTGTGCAGAATCATCATTTGCCATGAAAGAATGGACATTGGCAGAACCATACATAAATCAGGTTCTTCAGGCAGATTCCACAGACAGTAAATTCTTAATGATGCGTGCAAGAATCTTTTTGGAACAGGAAGAATATCTCAAAGCCTCAACTTCTCTTGATGCCGCAGCAAAGAACGCTGAGCTCAATGAAAACTATTATATTCTGCGCACAAGACTTTCCCGCGAATGGAACAGAAACGAAACTGCAGCCATACAAACCATAAACGAAGGACTGACAAAATTCCCGGATAGCACCGATCTTATGATTCTGGCAGCAGATATTGCCTCTACATCCGGCAGTAAAATTGCCAATTCAAGTGCATCTCAACTAGCATCCAAAATTCTGGAAAAAGACAGTACAAATGTGCAGGCACACAAAATTCTTGTTCAGGAAGCTATAAAAAACAAACAATGGCAGACTGCCTGCGAAAGGGCTGAAAAACTGCTTTCAATTTCACGAGAAGACAGTTCGCTTATACTAAAAACAGAAGCATGCCTCGGGGCCGGTAAAAAAACAGAGGCAAAAGACACAGCACAGGCACTTTATAAATCAAAACCCGATGATGAAGATATCCAGAGACTTTACATAAAAGTGCTTATATCAACAAACAGCACATCCGAAGCAGCTTCTTTAATAGAAAAATTATTACCAGATGCAAGCCAAAAATCAAAAAGTGATTTATACTATCTTAAGAGCCTTCTTGCAAAAGATTCTGCCGTCAGATTGAACGATCTTCGTTCGAGCCTTACAAACAATCCGCGCAATCAGGACTCGCTTTTCGCTTTGTACAAGTATTATTATGACAAAAAAGACTATCGAAAAGCACAGTATTATTTAAAGCAAGTAATTGCCTTAAATCCGACCAATCCTGAATACACAGGACTTCAAGCCCAGCTGCAAAAGCTGCTTGAACAATAAAAGGTGGTATTTTATGGAAAGTTATGTCTGTACAGTCTGCGGATATGTATACAATCAACAGGATGGAGATCCTGAAAACGGTATTGAACAGGGAACCGCTTTTGTGGATGTGCCGAACAACTGGGTCTGCCCTATTTGTGGCGTTACAAAAGAGTACTTTGAAAAAGCAGGGAACAACTGATTGTTTTGTAAACTTTTTTTTAGAGAGAGGTTTTTATGAATGATTTTAATAATCAGAATAATGGTTTTGACAATCATATGAATAACTATAACAAAGCCATCCAAATGACAATGACAGGTATGACACAAGAACAAATCTTTATGGAAACCGGTATAAATCCGGTCGAGCAGAATATTAATATAAAACCATTCTTTGGCAAACAGGACTTAAACGAGCAGTAATTCCGCCGCGATCTCAGCAGCATCTGCAACAAGTTCCGCACACGGACGTTTTTTATAGTAGGCTTCTGTTCTTGTCTCCGGTACAGGATTGTCAGGTTTAAAATCCTTTGTTCCATTATCAAGCCCCAGTAGAGTTCTGCAAATAATGGAACCGTTTTTTTCAACAAACCGCTTTGCCATCGTTTGTATCAACTCATAGTGCTTTGCTTTTGCATCCGGCTCGGACTTCAAATCGTATCCTATTAACAATCCGGCAACCATAAACATACCACTAACAGCCCCGCACACTTCACGCAAACGTCCCATACCTCCACCGAATGAGGAAGAAAGTTTAAGTGCCGTTTCACGGCTTATACCGGTTTTTGATTCTCCAAGTTCATCAACAAAAGCCAGCAGAACAGACTGAGAACAGTTCATACCGCTGGTGAAATTGTTTTTTGCTTTTTCTTTTAACGCTTCTACATTCATACTTATTTAACCTAAACAACTTTGACCTTATTTCATCTCCCGTGAAGCTTCCCTCACAAGATCAGAAGAGCCTTTTTTCATAATAAGGAGCTCGCCGTTCTTTGCGACTACAATCAAATCGCTGACACCACACAAGACGACAGGAATATCAGAATATACAAAATTATCCGAACACTTTTTCTGTACAACTTTTGCATTGACAGGATCCGTGCATATCTTGCTGAATACATCCCAGTTTCCTATGTCCGTCCAGCTGAATGTAGTCGTAACGGCACAGGCATGGGCCGTTTTTTCGCCTACAGCCTTATCTACTGCAATTTTGGGGACAGTATCATATACTTTGAGAAATTCGGGCCAGTCTTTAATGACTTCTATATCATTCAACTTTGTTACAATTGGTTTTTTACCCGAAAAAACTGGAACAAAACTGTCGTAAACTTCTTTTGTACAGTTTTTCATTTCGCAAATAAAATCATCAGCATCAAAAGCAAACATTCCGCTGTTCCAAAAGTATTTGCCACTCGCCAGATATTCCTTGGCAGTTTGTAAATCGGGTTTTTCCTTAAAGTGACTGATAACAAAAGCAGAATCACATCCCGAAACCGGTTCATCTATTTTTATATAACCGTATTCAACCGAAGGATTTTCAGGAGGAATCGCAAAGCAGACAAACTTGCCTTTTTCAGCTGCAACAGCTGCTTTTTTGCAGTCCGAAACAAAATTTTCCACCGGTGATATGGCATGATCACTTGTAAGGACAAGGAAGGTCCTTTTTTGGTTTTCAAATAATTTCTGTATAAAACATATACCGGTCATTATGGCTGCTGCCGTATGCCTGCCGGCTGGTTCAGCAATAACAACACAATCATTAAGTATCTTTTTTGCATTTGCGGCATTCTCAGATGCAGCAAGCCTTTTGCATTGTAATGTACATTCATTTTCTATGTCTTTACGGGTTATTATAAGTATTTTACCCGGGATTTCGAGCGCAAGCGCCCTGCGAATACTGTTCTGTAAAAAAGAAAGATTCCCGTTCAGCTCCATAAACTGTTTGGGTTTTTCGGGACTTGATGCAGGCCAAAGCCGTTCACCGAATCCGCCTGCAAGAATTAGTACATCTGTTATCATGTACAAAGCATATCATGTTAATGGGTTTTGATAAAGTATAAACTATTAAACGGTTTTATACAGCGACCATATAACAAATCGCCATCTTCACCATTTTAATGTTGATAAATTAAAACTTTGCAGTTATAATAAACTAAGTAAAAAAAATTACCATAGAGAGAGTGGGAAAATGAAAAGTATTCGTTTAAAAATCGGTTTAATAACATTACTTATAATGGTTATCACATTTTCAAGCATAGGTCTTATTGCAATAAGAACTGCAAAAAACAGCCTTGAAACAGAAATGATAAAGGCTCTGGCAGAATCAGTTCGTGCTACAGCAGATGCAATAAAGGCATCCAATGACCGTGAATTCAAAATGCTCGAAACCCTGGCCGCTCTGCCTGAAATTCGTAATCCCAACATTTCTCTTCTCGAAAAAACACATACAATTTATGGTGCCATGAGCCTGGACAAGGACTATATTGACGTATGTATCCTCGATACAAACGGTATTGCATGGATCAACAACGGCGTAAGACAGATTCCGTTCACAGAACGCCAGTATTTTAAACAACCCTTTAAGACCGGAAAAAGATTCGTAACAGACCCGTTCATAAACAAAGTAACGAGTGCACCCGCCATTTTCTACTCAGTACCAGTATTTGATGACAATCATAACATTATCAACGTCCTTTTCTGTGTTATTGAAGGTTTAAAACCAAGTAATCTATCGGTCAGCCACAAAGCCGGCGACAACAGACCTTCATTCCTGGTCACTCTCCAGGACGGTCCCGGAGGCGAAGGCGAAGCCTTTGCAGAACTCCATTCAAAAGGAACTATAATTGCTGCGGAAAGTTTGCTTGCCGAAGACCTTCCCATGGAAGAATTCACAACCGAAAACATATTTGCAAATGCGGAAAAGAATGATGATCCTGACTACTCAAGAGAACTGGAAAGGATTAAGTATGAGGAAAGCGGTCTTATAAAGTATCGTAAGAACGGCGAAAAATACGTCATGGCTTTTGCAAAAGTTCCTGAAACAGAATGGGTAGCGATAAACTCAATTCCTTACAGTGACTTTCAGGCAGATGTAAACGAAATGAGAAACGCTATAATCGTTTATATTGCAATTATCACGATAATCGCCGCAATAATCATAAGTTTTGTTATTTCAAGAGCCATAAAACCTCTCAAAGATGTAAAAGACGCAATCAGTGAGATAGCCACAGGAAGCGCCGACTTAACAAAGCGCATTTCAATCAAATCAAACGATGAGATTGGTTCAGTTGTTAAAGGCTTTAACCAGTTTGAAGAAAAACTTCAGAATATTATTTCCGATATAAAGGAATCAAAAGAAAAGCTTACGATGGTAGGAAACGATATGCATAGAAATGCTTCTTCCACAACGGAGTCAATCGCATCTTTGTTCTCAAATATCGAAGACATGCAGGTACAGATTGTAACGCAGGGAGACAGTGTTAATCTTACCGCCTCATCAGTAACAGAAATTTCCGCAAACATTCAGTCACTCGAAAGAATGATTGAAACACAGGCGTCAGGTGTTACACAGGCATCAGCCGCTGTTGAACAGATGATAGGAAACATTTCTTCCGTAAATAAATCCATAGATATAATGGCAGACTCTTTTGAACAACTCCTTGACAACACGGATACAGGTGTTGAAAAACAGGAAATTGTAAGCCAAAAGATTAAGGACATCGAAAGCCAGTCTGAAGCTTTGCAGGGTGCTAACACCGTAATCGCCACAATTGCGTCACAAACAAACCTGCTTGCTATGAACGCGGCGATTGAGGCTGCACATGCAGGTGATGCAGGACGCGGTTTCAGTGTTGTCGCAGATGAAATTAAAAAGCTTTCTGAAAGTTCATCGCAGGAATCAAACAAGATTAATGAACAGCTCAACGAAATAATGAACTCCATTACAGAAGTAGTTCAGGCCTCAATCGAATCTATGGACGCATTCCGCACGGTTTCAAGTCTTATCAATTCAACAAACGAAATGGTCCTGCAAATTAAAAATGCAATGGATGAACAGACTTCCGGTTCAAAGCAGATTTTTGACGCTCTGTATACAATGAACAATAATACTTCAGAAGTACGTTCCGCAAGCCGTGAAATGTCGATAGGAAACCAGTCTATTCTTGATGAAATAAAGAATCTTCAGGAAGCGACAAATAACATGAAAAACAACATGAGCCTCATAACCGAAGGTGCCGACAGAATTAACAGAACAGGCAACGAACTTGGTGAGATTACTCCAAAACTGATGAGTACCATAGACAATATCAGTTCTCAGATTGATCAGTTCAAAGTATAGTTGTAATAATGCGAAAAACGAAAAGTGTCTTAAACCAGCTTTAAGGCACTTTTTTTTGATGATACGAAAGGAAATAAAAAATGGGAAGTGTAACAATTCTTGAACATACAACAAAAAAACCAATCCGTATGATAGGCGAAATGGCTGGTGTCTGTTGGGGATCCGCAACAGACAACGATGAAGCAAACATAACCCGCGCTCTAAACTGCATAAAATCAAACCACGGGCGCACATTGGAATTTCCCGATGTGTATATGGTTCTTGACGGCTATTCGGCACGTGTAATACGTGAATGGTACACACACATTGGCGGTGCCCCTACCCGCCTGCAATCATCAACTCGGTATGTAAATGCAAAAAACTTTGCCTACATCACACCGCCTTCCGTTGCGCAAAACCCTGAAGCAAAGACAATATATGAAGACTGTATGGAACAAATTCGCTCTGCTTATGCAAAGCTGATGGAGGCTGGGATTCCCAAGGAAGACTGCGCTCTCGCCCTCCCACTCGGCATGGAAACCCGGATTGTCTGCAAACACAACCTGCGAAACTTGATGGATATGTCTCGCCAGCGCATGTGCAGCAGAGCGTATCACGAATACCGCAAACTGTTCTTGGATGTGTGCAATGCTTTGCGCGCGTATTCTCCAGAATGGGAAACACTCGTCAATATGCTGTT
>JAEEGL012485474.1_pt1 | contig 30139 bp, 20 predicted proteins | sample 9134231 | NCBI WGS metagenome assembly JAEEGL01 (sample SAMN16246548, study PRJNA631951) | gut metagenome | biome: gut microbiome; feature: rumen; material: fiber-attached | host: Bos | place: Iran: Karaj | collected 2018-10 | reverse complement strand
CCCAACAAGTTCCCCGACGGCACGGACAGAGTCTACACCGACATGACCACCACCGTGGACGAACGCGCCAGCATCCGCATCATCGGCCCCCTGGGATACACGGTGAGCAACTTCACCACCTACGAAGGACTCAAGATCACCGGATATCTCAGGACCGGATGGTTCCAGGATACTTTCCCGGTCAAATCCTACGACAAGACCGCCCACGTCATTACTTTCGATTTTGAGAATTACGACTGGGATGGGGTCTACACCCTCGACAGCTACGTCCTCGCATACGAGGGCAGGATGCCGGATACCGTTTTCTTCCACAATCTGGCGGAATTCCTCGACGAGCCCGGCGAATACTGGTTCGACGAGAAAACAAAGACCTTGTACGTCTACGAGCCCTCCGGAGATTACTCCATCCCCACGGGCGGCGGATTTGTGACCGTGGAAGACGGCGCGGACTTCATATCGTTCGTCGGCCTCTCCTTCATCGGCACCCGGGACGACGCCGTCACCGTCGACGGAGACGATATCACCGTGGAGGGCTGCCGCATCGGCGACGTCTGCGGCCAGTGCGCAGTGAACGGCGGGAAAATAAGAGGCCTTACCGTGCGCGACTGCGAGCTGTTCCACTTTGCCAGATGCGGGATCAGCGTCGACGGCGAATTCAGCGAGCTTCTGAACATCATTCCCACGAGAAACGTCATCGAAAACAACCTGTTCCGCGAATTCGGCTTGCCGATCTACTTTGAGGGTGCGGACGGCGTTGCGCTTCACTGCAACGTCGCCACAGTCGTATCACACAACGAGTTCCGCCGCGGGGCCCACGGCGCTGTCAGGTTTGACGCCTGCATCGACAGTCTCATAGAGTACAACGTGTTCGACGAGATGATGATGAGCACTCAGGATTTCGGCGCGGTCTACTCCTTTATGTCCAACGCGTTCCGGGACAATACCATCAGGTATAATCTGTTCAAAAATATCCGTTCTGCGGGGATGCAGCACGGCATATATCTCGACGGCGCGGACGGTCAGATCATATACGGCAACCTGTTCTATAACTCGGGATCCTTCGCGATCACGTTCAACGGAGGCAGGGACAATAACGCCCACGATAACGTCATTATTTCCACGGAAGGTGACAGGGCGCCGTTCATGTATCAGGCCCACCGTTACGAGGAGGCGATCTCCGGCGACCCCGACGTCGGGTCTCTGCTTGCGTATCTCGACGACAGGCCGAAGGAGGACCATCCTGCGTATCCGGTCTGGCTTGAAAGATGGCCGGAACTCTATACCCTCAACTATGACGTATCCTCCGCGGGACAGCCCGACAGCATATTCTCGCCGATAAACTACTATACGAACAACAAGATCTTCGGAACGAAGATCCCGCAAAACGATTACTACGAGATGTTCGGAGTCAAGGACGGGACCGAGGTGCTTCCGCTTGACGAAAATCCGTATTTCGTCGATCCGACGTTCGGAGACTACAGAGTGCGTCCCGACGCCGGAATACCCGACATCCATTTCGAGGAAATGGGAAGAATTTCATAAACAATTTACATACTTTCGTTGCAATACGGCGCACGATATGTTAAAATTGTAAAAGAAACTTAAAATGATTCTGTATTCTACAGAGCGACAGCTCTGCATAATAAAATTCAAGGGGGTTCAAGTAATGAAGAAAATGAGAAAACTCATCGCAGTGGCGATCGCGCTTCTTATGCTTTCCGCGCAGTTTGCCGCCATCGTCTCTGCCGCTTGGGAGAGCCCGTCAAAGACCGGCTGCCAGACGTCCGCGACGATCAAGAAGGCGGCCGCTCCCGTCGTCCATGACGGGGTGATCAGGGCCGGCGAATACGAGGAGATCGAGATCAACCGCGATCCCAACACAACAGACCTTCTGCTTGTGTATTTGACAGTAAACCAGAAAACCAAGGCGCAGCAGTTCCTGAACAACGTCCATTACTACATATCATGGGACGAGGACAACGGACTGAACTTTGCGGCTCAGGCGACTCTTCTGGAGACGCCGTACTGCTCCGGAACGACTCCTGCTCCCGAGGATTATCATGAGCAAGACGGTGTAAGATTCCCGTCCGACGAGCACTTCATGTTCCAGTTCGGATTGGTTACCAAGGTGAGCGATGCCGCGGATTCCGAAAATGAGTATCTCTACAGAGGCATCGGTGTGAATACCGAGACCGGAGAACAACTTTACGGATGGTATTTCGAACACGGTCTCACCGGCTCTCTGGAGCAGACTGCCGGCGAGAACTACTTCGTCAAAGTTGACGGCAATACCGTGACCTACGAGATCTCTTATCCGTTTGAATCCGTGCTGGAGGCCGACAAACTCAGCGACGGACTTCCCATTGACGGCGACCAGATCCGTTTTGTCATGACCCTTACCGGCGGCAGCGAGGGTGTCAACATGGAAGGCGCCAAGACTTACGGCGTTTCTCTCGGCGACGGCGGATTCCTGGGCGGAAGCCCAGCGGCGTTCAACAAGAAATACAAGAAGGAAGGCGGAAAATATACCAACGCCCTCGGTACCTTCTCCGACGATCAGATCGAGATCCCGCCTCACGATCACGATTACGTGGCGGAGACCGTCGATCCTACCTGCACGGAGCAGGGCTATACCAAGTACGTTTGCTCCATCTGCGGGGACAGCTATATTGACGAGAATAGCTATGTCGACGCCCTCGGCCACGACTGGTCCGAATGGACGGCGACGACGGATCCCACCTGCACCGAACCCGGCGAGGAGGCAAGGGCCTGCTCTCGCTGTTCACTTGTTGAAACACAGCCTGTGGACGCTCTCGGTCACGATTACGTCGACGTTGTGACCGATCCCACCTGCACGGAGCAGGGCTACACGACTCACACTTGTACCCGCGGCGACGACGAGTACGTTGACACCTACGTCGACGCCCTCGGCCACGACTGGGACGAGGGAACGGTCACCCTTGATCCGACCGATACCGAACCGGGTATCAGACTGTTCAAGTGCAGCAGATGCGACGCGGAGAGAGAAGAAGAAATCGCTCCTCTCGGCATCAACCAGGTCCAGTTCGACGTTGAAAACAAGCTCGCCGATCTTCTCTGTTCGGCGCACGAAGACGTGAACTTCCAGTTCGGCACCGGAAGCACCTTCACCGAAGAGAATATCAACGCTCTTCTTACCGATGTGTTCGGCTACTCTGCAGTGATCGGTAACGGATACCAGTCCATCAAGGATGCGATGGGCGGAGCCGGCGACGGCGATCACTGCAGCGCTGAGTGCGAAGTCACGTTCACCGACGAGGCGAATGATGAAAGCTTTACAGCGACCTTCGACATCACTGTCCGCAAAGACCTTATAGCGAAATACAGCGGAGCGGTCGAGACCGGCGCGCTGACCTGGTGCCCGGATGACAGACCGGAATTCCTCACCGAAGCGCTTGACGCAGTCGCGCCCGTTAACGGCACGACCTTGAATCTCAAGCCGTCGCAGGCCAACGCGGAATATTTGGAAGAGTACTTCCGGGGCGTCACGGGACTTGATGACGCGGGATGCGTATTCTACAACTCGGGAATTTATCCCGACAGCATTATGGAAGAGGAAGGCTCCGGCTTCACTTTCGCGTTTAGATACGACGATCCCGACGAGGGACGCACGTACACGGTAGGCGCGGAACTCCTTCTGAAGCATGATCACGAGTATTCATCCGCGGTGACCGATCCCACCTGCACGGAGGGCGGCTACACCACTTATACCTGCGTCTGCGGCGACACCTACACCGCCGACGAGACCGCGGCTCTCGGCCACGACTATCAGGCGGTAGTCACCGAACCCACCTGCACGGAGAGCGGCTTCACGACTCACACCTGCAGCCGTTGCGGCGACAGCTACACCGACAGCGAGACCGCGGCCCTCGGCCATGACTGGGACGATGGCGTCGTGACCGCTCAGCCGACCATCGATAAGGAAGGCATCAAGACTTTCACCTGCACTCGCTGCGGCGAGACCAGGACCGAGGCTGTCCCGAAGATCGAGCTCAAGGACAGCTCCGAGGTGTTCACCGACCTTAAGGCAAAATGGTATAAGAAGGCCGTAGATTACGTTTATACCTTCGGACTTATGAACGGCGTTACGAATACTACTTTTGCTCCCGACGCCGACACGAGCCGTGCGATGCTGGTCACCGTCCTCTGGAGAGCCGAAGGAGAACCCACCAGTTCCGTCAAAGCTCCGTTTACCGATATTAAAGCAAACTGGTACAAAGACGCGGTGAACTGGGCATACGAGAATCAGATCGTCAAAGGCACGTCCGAGACGACCTTCAGCCCCAACGATCCCATCACTCGCGAGCAGATCGCCGCGATCATGATGAGATATTCAGAGTATAAGGGATACGACACGACAAAAACTGCTTCCCTCAAATCCTTCCCGGATAACAAGGACGTCCACAAATACGCGCAGGGAGCCATGCAGTGGGCTGTTGCGGAGGGACTGATCTCAGGAGTCAAGGAGGGGAACACGAACTACCTCCGTCCCAGAGGGAACGCCAGCCGGGCACAGGTGGCGACGATCCTCATGAGATTCCTCGAGGCGAAGAAACTCGACCCCATGTTCGACCTTTATGACCGTATCGACTACATCATGGACGTCGACGACGACGGAAGACTTCGCGTTATCTTCCAGACAGGGTCCAGCGTGACCTTTGAAAACTTCAACAATCAGATAATCACCGCGATAGGTCTCGATCCCGAGAAGTACGAAGTCGTAATCAAAGATCAGGACAGTGTTCTGGAATACTGGAAGGAACAGCACGGCGGGCTCGACCACGCTCAGACCTGGGGGAGCGACCCGTTCGAAATGGCGCTCAGAAACAAGACCACCGGAGAGACTACGGATTACTTCGAGTACAGACTTCACGTGACCAAGGATATTACCGATTATCTTGATCAGAACACCCCTCAGGAATTTGCTGTGACGGTCGACGGATCTGCTTTTGCCGATGAGGACGCGCTCAACGAAGCGATCGCGGTATCTTACAGGGAAGCGACGAACAACGACGAAAATACCACCATCAAGGTCAAGGACTATGCCGCCGTCAAAGCGGAATATGACGCGATGGTTGCATCCGGCGAGACCGTAAGGACCGTCGGGGTCCCCCTTACAGTCGTTTACACGCCTCACTTCAATCAGGCACATTTCCCGGACGCGGAGTTCGAAAGGACTTACACGCTCACGATTTTACTTCCTTAACAGTTGACGATTGCGGCTTCCTCGCGGAAAGTCGTGAGGAAGCCGCGGTAATGCTTTCATTTTTAGATCTTAATGATTTCGCTTTATCGGCGATAATTGTTACTAAAACATAGTTAGTTAAAATTTGAAAGGAGTATTACTATGTTTAAGAAAGTATTTGCCGCCACGCTGACGGCGCTCATGATCGTGTCAATGTGCGCGATCCATGCATTCGGGGGCGCGCTCAACCCCGACAACGGCTGTAAGGTCGAGGCACAGATCAAGAGGGCTGCGCCGGGCGCGGTGGTCCACGACGGAGTTATCACTCCCGGAGAGTATAACGAAATCGAAATCAACCGGAATTCCGACACCACCGATATGCTTATCACATGGAACGGATCGGGTGAGCTTATTACCAAGGCGTGTGAATTTCTCAATAATGTTCATTTCTTCGCGTCATGGGATGAGAACGGCGTGAATTTTGCGGCTCAGGCCACTCTTCTCGAAGATCCGCACTGCGAGGGAACGTACCCCGCAACGATGCATGAAGAAGATGGCAAACAGTTCATGGGCGACGAATTCTTCATGTTCCAGTTCGGCTGCGTTTTCAAAATCGAAAATCCTGATGACTGGGATAGAGAGTACCTGTATCGCAGTCTCGGAATGAATACAGAAACCGGTGAGATCCTCGTAGGATCGTACTGGGCGGACGGACACACCGGAGCGCTTCCCCTTTCCGAGGGAGAAGATTATTACGTCGGTATCAACGGGAGAACTGTTACGTACGAGATCACGTTCCCCATCGATTCAGTTCTTAAGAGCAATCAGATCAGCGGTTCTCTTCCGATTGAGGGGTCGAACTTCTATTTCACCATTTCTCTTACCGGCGGAAGCGAGGGCCATAATTTTGAAGAAAGCGCCACGTATGCGGTTTCTCTCGGCGACGGGGGGTATATGACGACCCGAAGAGTCATCGGCGACTATTCCGGAGCGCTCGGTATTATCTCGAACGATCCCGTGGTCGAAGAGGACGTACCGGTTCCCACTGATACAGAGGAAACGACCGCTCCTGTCGACACCAACGAACCGGATGATACTACTGCCGGTCCGAATGAGTCCACGCCTCCGGAAGAAACGCAGGATCCCTATGAGTCTGAAGATCCCGTCTCCTCCGGCGAGCCCGTCGACACGGACGATGTTCCCGGAACCGAGGATCCCGCTCAGTCCACGGGAGAAAATCCCGCCGATCCGACGGATTCTGCAGAAAATCCGGGAGCCGGCACGGACACCCCGAGAGGCGGTACAGGTTCGCCTAAAACCGGCGACCCGATGATCATTTTTGCGGTCATTTCCGCTGTCGGAGCCACCGGCGCAGTTATTATCAGGCGCAGGAAATCCTGACTGTAAAAAATAAATACGGGCGTTTTTACAGATTATGCAGCGCTCGCACCATTTCTGATAGCAAACTAAGGAGAATGAAAAATGATTAAGAGATTATTTGCAATCGCTTTTGCTACTCTGTTGATTTCATCTTTGTTCGCGGTTGAGACGTTTGCAGGCGCTCTCAATCAGGCGGGAGGCTGTACGACCGAAACGATTGTCAAAAGGGCGGCCCCCGGGACGGTGGTCCACGACGGAGTAATTTCACCCGGCGAGTATTGCGAGATCGAGGTCAACCGGGATCCGAATACGACCGATCTGCTTCTCTCATGGGACGGCTCGGGACAGACGTTCACCAACGCCTGTGACTTTTTACAGAACGTCCATTTTTACGCTTCATGGGATGATAACGGGGTAAATCTCGCCGCTCAGGCGACTCTGCTGGAGGATCCGCACTGCGAGGGTACTTTCCCGACCGAATTCACCGAATTCAACGGCATGACGTTCCCGGGAGACGAGTTCTTCATGTTCCAGTTCGGGTGCATTTTCAAGATCGAGGTGCCCGAGGAAGGCATCGATGGCGCGGTACTTTATCGTGCGATCGGAATCAACACCGAGACGGGCGAGCAGCTTTACGGTTGGTACTGGGATCACGGGAGGACCGGTTCTCTCAATCAGAATCCGGGAGACGATTATTTCGTGAAAGTAGACGGCCGTACCGTGACTTATGAAATGACTCTTCCTCATGAATCCGTTTTCAGAACCAACGAGCTCAATGGTTCTCTTCCTATCGACGGAACAGACTTCTATTTCACGATCTCTCTTACCGGAGGAAGCAAGGGCTATGCTCATAGCGATAACGACACGTATGCCGTTTCTCTCGGCGACGGAGGATATATGACCGTGGCGCGTGCCATAACCGATTTCTCGGGAGCGCGTGGCACGATCTCGAATGATCCCGTGGTCGAAGAGGACGTACCTGTTCCCACTGATACAGAGGAAACGACCGTTCCTGTCGCCACCGACGAACCGGGTGATACCACTGCCGGTCCGGGTGAATCCACCCCTCCGGAAGAAACGCAGGATCCCTATGAGTCTGAAGGTCCCGTCTCCTCCGGCGAGCCCGGTGACACCGACGACGTTTCCGGGACCGAGGATCCCGCTCAGTCCACGGGAGAAAATCCCGCCGATCCGACGGATACTGCAGAAAATCCGGGAACCGGCACGGACACTCCGAGAGGCGGTACAGGTTCGCCTAAAACCGGCGACCCGGTGATGATCATATCAGTTCTGTCAGCTATAGGCGCGGCCGGAGCTGTCGTGATAAAGAGACGTAAATTCTGATATTAAAATGCCAAAGATACGGAAGGGTTGTCTCTTCCGTATCTTTCAATATCTCATCAAGAGGTAGGAATATGAAAAAAATTATTCGAGTGGTCCTTTCATTTTTACTTACGCTCTGTATGATCCTTCCGGCCGTTTTTACTTCTTTTTCCGCAGATCCCGGAGATTTGCCTTTCACAGACGTGAAAAAAAAGTCCTGGTACTTCGAAGCAGTGGAATACGTTTTTGAAAACGGGATTATGAACGGTATGACAAAAACGACATTTGAGCCGAACACATCCGTCACAAGGGCAATGTTCGTTACCATGCTCGGAAGACTATGGGGCGTGGAGGAAAAAGTCACCGACGCTTTCACGGACGTTACGGTGAAAAAAGGAAAGTGGTACGCCGGATACGTCGGTTGGGCGGCGGAGAGCGGGATAGTCAACGGATATCCGGATAAGACTTTCCATCCAAACGATTATCTCACAAGAGAGCAGATGGCGGCGATCATCTCCCGCTTTATCGACTACAGCGGAATCATACCGACGAAGAATCCTGATCCCGTGTCGTTCTTTACCGATGAGATCAAAGTATCAAAATACGCCGTGTCCCACGTAGATAATATGCGTGTCCTCGGTATCATAGAGGGCAACAAAGACGGCACGTTTGACCCGAAAGGCAAACTTACGCGTGCTCAGGCGGCGACGGTAATGATGAGACTGGATAAGATGGTGAAAAGTCTCGCTCTCGACGATCCGATAACGCCGGACTACAAAGCCGAGGATGGCGACTATATCCTGATGAACGCATGGGATTTGTACTATTCCGGTACGGCACTCGGCTCCTCATACGAGGGGATCGGGGTTTACGAGGATCAGACGATCCCTTATCTCGCTGAGGATGAGAACGGACTCATGTTCTATTACGCACAGCGCGGAGACAATATGTACGGCATAGGGCTTGCCAGACGGACCGATCCCAATGAGAACGTCGGGCCTGATTCCTTCAGCGTTGACACGTTGATGGACATGATCGATCTTGACAAGTACCCGTTCGTCCGATTCTCCTTCTCGGTTCCGGAGGGAGGATCCGCGTCCTTCGTAATGTGGAGCGATTTCCGCGGCGAAAAGACTTCCGAGACGTTCACTGGACCCGAGGGCGAGGGCTGGCAGTATCTCGTTGCCGACACGTCTGCGTCGGGATTCAACTCCGATAACTCGTTCAGAATATCCCTTACCCTAAACGGAACCGGCGCGCTGAAACTCAGATATTTTGCCGCCTTTCAGGACGAAGCAAGCGCCGCGGCATTCGATCCGGACGCTCATACGGATCAGCTGACCGCAAAGGATTACGATCCCGTGACCGTCGAGGACGCCTCTGACGCGGAACTTGGGGCGGCGTACAATGAGGCAAATGCGGTAGTTGACAATATTATCAACAGCAAATCCGGATATGATGAGAGCGACGTCAAGGGAACGTGCTACTACATATCCTCGATCCGCGGCAATGACAAGAATGACGGAAAATCCCCGTCTAAACCATGGAAGACCTTCAATAATCTCTACAAAGTCTGGGACGCGGAAAATAACGTTTTCACTTCCACTGTCAAGGTCGGCGACGGAGTGTTCCTTGAGAGAGGAAGCGTATTCAACTTCCAGGAAAACGGCCAATTCGATAAACTTATGGTTATCCCGGGTGTGATCTACGGCGCATACGGTACAGGGGATAAACCTGTCATCACAAACCGGCTCGACATCGGCAGCGCCTCGGGAACCTGGGTCGAAACCGATTGGGATCACGTGTGGAAGCTCGATCAGGACTACGCCGAAATGCCCGGAAACATCGTCTTCAAGAAGGACGGAAAAGAGAGCTGGGGCATTTTCGTCATCGCCTCTGACCCGCTCGACCCGTTCAGCGGCGCGGAAACCAAACCCTACGGATGGGTAAGCAACGGCGAGGAAGTGTTCGAGAGCGGCGGCGTGCCGTTCAGCTCCCCCGGAGACCTGAAACACAACCTCGAATACATCGGCGACAGAATCAACGGCGGTCTGTGGGTCTACTGTGACAAGGGCAATCCGGGCGAATTCTACGATGAGATCAACATTTCAAAGGACGGCGACCTTGTGGGTTATATGGGCGACTACAACAAGACTACCGTGCCGACCAGACTCGACAACGTGAAGCTGCAGTATACCGGCGGTCTCGGCTTCTCAATGAGCGACGCGGAAAACGTCTACGTCACGAACTGCGTCTTCGAGTGGATAGGAGGCCAGTATCAGACGAGGGTAAAGGATATTCTTGAGGATCCCGATGCGGACCGAACCGTAAGATTCGGCAACGCGGTACAGAACTGGGGCGCATGCAACGGCGTTTTCGTGAACGACTGCTACTTCAAGGACGTATACGACGCCGCCGCCTCGACTCAGGGGTATTCCGGTAATATGCGCAACTTCTGTTCCACCGGATGCGTTCTCGATAGATGCGACCTTTCCTACGAGTTCTTCAACCATGGCGGATATCCACACGAACTTGTCAACCTGTTCATCACCGATAACTATGTGATCAACAACGGGATCGGTTTCTGCGACGTCCGCACTGACAGACGCTCCGCCTTCCTCTATACGGATTACGGAGTGAATGATAGCGTTTACGAAAACATCCACTTCGAGAATAACGTGAATATCGTCTCCACTGAGTTCGGCCTTGCCAGCTCCAACATAGCGTTCGGGCAGACGAAGGGAGCAATCCTGAGAAATAACACCTACTACATGGATCCGAATTCGTCGTTCTTCCTGAGTTCGGTCTATAACCTCAGGACGAGAAGCGGATTCTCGCATGGACTTTCCGTGAATGTATTCTATCCGTTTACCTCCCAGTATCTGACGTACCTCGTCAGCAACGGTGCGGAGCAGGGAAGCCGCTTCTTCAGCGTGAAGAACCCAGAGAGGGATAAAATCAACTGACGAATATATGTAGACCGCCGCCGGAGTGCTCCGGCGGCGGTTTTCCTTTTACTCGGCCTTGTGTTCCGCGCCGAGGATGAACGATTCGCAGTCCACGCACTGAGAAACTGTGGGATTCTGCTCGTGAGTACCGACGTGGATTTTCTCAAGCGCGCAGTAATCCGCATTTTCGCAGTGGTTGGCGCACTGCTTGACCGAGCACTCTATAGAGTGATTCTTCTTTTCCATTTCAGACTGTTCCTTTCCGTATTTCGTTCTCCGGGTAATAGTATCGCCAAAAGAAGAAAAAATATACTTTTTTCAAAAAAGTGTTGACAGGATAACCGGGTGATGGTATAATACATATGAACAAAGGCGAAAATGTTCATATGATAAAACGTAATGGAGGCCGAAAATGGAACGTGAGATGGAACTAAGAGACGAGACGTCCCAGGACGAGGGCTTTCTCGCCGTTCACGATGACGTGGTGAAAAGGGTCCTCGATACGCAGCCCGCTGACGAGTATCTTTACGAGCTCGCCGATATTTTCAAGGTATTCGGCGACTCCACAAGGATCAAGATCCTGTTCGCGCTTTTCGAGAGCGAGCTTTGCGTAGGCGATCTTGCCCGACTGCTCGGACTCAGCCAGTCCGCCGTCAGTCATCAGCTAAAGACTCTTAAGGAGGCGAAGCTGGTAAAGTTCAGAAGAGAGGGGAAAATCATATTTTATTCCCTTGACGACGACCATGTGAGGACTATCCTCTCCATGGGCATGGAACACGTTGAGGAATAGGGAGGAAAAGAAATGACCAAAACGTATAATGTGGAAGTTGACTGCCCGAACTGCGCCGTGAAAATGGAAGACGCGGTCAAGGGTACCCCCGGAGTCGCCGACGCCACGCTCAATTTCATGACGCTGCGGCTGAAAGTCGATTTTGAGGAGGACTCCGACCCGAAGAAAGTAATGAAGGAAGCGCTTAAAAGAGTCCGCAAGGTGGACAGCGACTGCGATATCATACTCTGATAATGAAAGAAGGGGATCGTCGTGACGAGAAAACAGAAGAGGATGCTTACCAGGATCATCGTGTCGGCGGTCCTTTTCGCGTTCGCGCTGATCGCGTCTCATGTCGAATTTTTTGATAAACGCATCTCCGTTGCCGTCTTTATCGCATCGTATCTCATCGCCGGTTACGATGTTCTTGTTAAAGCGATCAAAGGCATAATCAAGGGTCAGCTCGTTGACGAGAACTTTCTCATGGCTGTGGCGTCGATCGGCGCCATCGCTCTCGGCGAATTCACCGAGGCAGCGGCGGTTATGCTGTTCTATCAGGTGGGGGAGCTGTTCCAGTCAGTCGCTGTCGGTAAGAGCAGGCGGAGCATCGCGGCGCTTGTCGACATCAGGCCGGACGTTGCGAATCTCGTGACAGAAGGAGGAGTCCGCGAGGTCGATCCCGCCGAGGTGGAAATCGGATCGACGATTCTTGTGAACCCCGGAGAGAGGATCCCGCTTGACGGAGTTATTGTTGACGGATCGACGACCGTCGACACGTGCGCCGTGACGGGCGAGAGCCTGCCGAGGGACGGAGTGCCCGGCGACGAGGTTTTCAGCGGATGCGTCAACCTGACCGGAGCGATCCGCGTTCGCACCACTAAAGGTTTCGGAGAATCAACTGCATCAAAAATTCTTGAACTGGTGGAAGAGTCGGGAATGAGAAAATCCCGCTCCGAAACTCTCATAACGAGATTTGCGCGGATCTATACCCCCGTCGTTTGCATTCTTGCGGTTCTTCTCGCCGCCGTGCCCCCGCTGATCCTTAAATTGACCGGAAACGACCCGGCCTTCGGTGATTTTCTGCGGCGTGCTTTTACGTTTCTCGTAATAAGCTGTCCCTGCGCGCTTGTTATCTCCGTTCCGCTGACGTTTTTCGGCGGAGTCGGCTGCGCGTCGCGCAAGGGGATCCTCGTCAAGGGTTCGAGCTATTTTGAGGCGCTTGCCGAAACAAAGCGCGTCGTTTTCGACAAGACTGGAACGCTCACCGCCGGCAAATTCAAAGTCACTTCAGTCGAGCCGATGGACGGCTTCACAAAAGATGAGGTCCTTGATCTTGCCGCGCGAGCTGAGATCGGAACCCGACATCCCGTCGGAGTCAGTATCCGGGAGGAAAAAAATCCCCCGAAGGACGACCCCTCGATCCGTGACGTTCAGGAAAAACCGGGGTTCGGCGTCGTCGCAGTTGTCGACGGACGGCGCGTTGCCGCCGGAAACGCCAAACTGATGGCGGCGGAAGGAGTGGAAACCGTGCCGCTCCCGCTCGAAGCCGGAGAAATGAAAGTTTGGGTCGCCGCGGACGGTAAACTCGCCGGAGCGATAACCGTGTCCGATACGGTAAAGAAAGAGGCGGCGGAGGCCATAGGTAAACTTCGCTCATCCGGCATTTCCCGCACTTATATGCTGACCGGAGACAAACGCGATTCTGCGGAGAAGATCGCGTCGATCACCGGGATCGACGAGTTGAAATACGACCTTCTGCCGTCGGACAAGCTTGAGGAATTCGAGCGGATAAAAAAGGAAAATCCCGGGAAAGGGAAGTTTGCATACGTGGGCGACGGCATCAACGACGCGCCGGTCCTGGCGCTTGCCGACGTGGGCGTCGCCATGGGCGCCATGGGTACGGACGCCGCTATAGAGGCGGCGGACGTAGTGATCATGGACGACGATATTATGAAGCTTCCTCTCGCTGTCCGCATCGCCCGCAGAACGCTCCTTATTTCAAAGGAAAACATCACCCTCGCGCTCCTCGTGAAGCTGGTCTGCCTGATCCTCGGCGCAGTGGGCATCGCCGGAATGTGGCTCGCTATCTTTGCAGACGTGGGTGTGATGGTCCTCGCGGTACTTAACGCCACCCGCGCCATGCGGATAAAAGAGTAAAATGTGAAAAAAGCCCTGTGCGGGAGTGATCCCTCACAGGGCTTTTTCAGATATTCAGTATGTTACAATTGCGTTTCTTATATCCGAATAAACGATAGTTGCTCCTATCCGTTCCGTTATGATATTAAGCGGTATCATCGGCACGCCGTCTTTCATGTAGATCTTATATCCGAGGAACCGCTCCTCACCGTTCAGCGTGAAGAACGCAGATCCCACGGTGAATACGAACTCGTTTCCCGGGAGCGAGAGTGTCAGCCGTTTATCCGCGTCGTCCCACTGCGCGAACATTCCGAAGAGATGAAGATCTGTGAAAATCGTATCGAATCCGAACAGATAATCACCGCGAGGCGACAGATCGGGGAAAACCTTCATCGGGATATCCGTTTCGTTTACGGTCAGCGTATCGCTGAACAGCGTCAGCGTTCCGCAAGTGATCCGGATCTCGTAGATTATCATCCCGTCCGGCATGTTGAACTGTATTGCGTCGCCGCCGGAACCGCATTCCGTAATATCAAACCAGTAAATATCTTTGCCTTTTCCGTTCAGCGTTTCGACAAGAACCGGCTCTATTTTCGTGCCAGAGTCTTTTCCGAAGGTGGTGAGACAGTTCACACCTTCTCCGAGGTAAGCCAGTACGTCGATGCTCTCGCACATCGAAAGATCGATCGGGGACGTCAGCGCGAACACGGCCTTTCCACGTTTTCCGGAGACGTTCTTGACCGTCTTTCCGTCTGAGGTTATATTGTCGTCACAACGGATAATCACATCCGAGGGATCGAGCCGTGCGACCGTCTCGGAACCGAGGTTTCGCTTTTGCTCCTCTATGTCGACGCCGTTTGAGTAGATCTCGTATTCCTCCGCTCTCACCAGCTTCTGATGCTGCGGATACAGACGGTTTATCCTCTCGAGCTGTGCCGTCGAGGGAATAACGTTCAGCGACGGATCCGCGCTCTCCGAGGTGTACGTCTCGCGGAGAACGTCCAGGTATCCGAATCCGTAATGATCTTCGCACGGCATGATATACGTTCCTTCTCCGTATTCGTTCCAGTTGGAGATGATCACGAGATTCCGCGCCCAATGGGGGCTGTCGCTGTTCGCCGGAAGGAATTCTTCCTTTACCCATGCGTTAGTCTTGCGGTAGTCGTCAATATCCATCACAGAGGTCCTGGGCTGCATCCACCCGATACGGTTGAAACCGGTGGACACAGTGGGAACGTAACTGAGTCCCCATGCCTTCGCCTCTTCGTAATGCTTGAGGATTCTTTCCTTTGTTGATTCAAAAAACGCGCCTGCAGTATCGTGGTGGTAGGAATAAATCCCCTGAAAACCCTCCGAAGCGTGAGTTTGCCGCATAGTTTCGTCCGCATCGATATACAGAACGCCGTCGTAACCGAGCAGCCTCACCTGCTCGTCCAGATAATCGAGAGCCGTCTTGCGGTTCTCAACGGTCCAGTACTGACTGTTATCGGCGGAAACAAAACGGAAGAAGAACAGCACCGGCATGTTGTCGATAACCAGGTAACGGGGATCCCTGAAATGGTGCTCGATGAGGTAGGGCACGTAGTAGGTCTTCCAGGCGTCGAGATCCCGCGGACTTGACGGAGTGGCGCTGCACCAGATAAGGGAATACTTCGTCATGCCGCTGTACTTCGCGTGCTTGAAACCGTCCTCCAGATGGACCCCCAGCGCTCCTGTTATGGGAGACGCCTCTTCAAGAGCGTAAAGCACGTATGACTGGAAATCGACTCCGTGCTCCAGCAGGTACTTGATCTCCCAGTCGGCGGTCTCGGGGTTGCCTTCGTCGTAGTACCCGAGCACCGGTTTTGTATCGTCAAAGGGAGTTATGCACGCCCATCCGGCGTGGAAACCGTTCTGCCACATGGAGCAGACGTTGACACCGACGTTGTATTCTTCTTCCCCCGCCGGAACGATCGGCTCCGGAACGTAGTCGCTGTGGCATACTTCGTTGCAGACGAAGAATCCGTCATACAGGACCGCTTCCGTCCCGCGGTTCACGACGCTCACCTCATCCAGCGGCACTCCCGCGCGAAGCAGGGAATACTCGCCTCTGTCTATTCCGTTGACGTTGAATACGATCCTGCCCGTTTCCGTATCGCAGACGATATAGAAACTGTACCACACGTTTTTCAGATAATCGTACGCCTTCTCGCCGTTGACGTAAAAGCTCGCGTCGTCCGCCGTGACTCTGACCAGTTCTTCACCGCCGCCCCGGAGAACGTATTCCGTATCACATCCCGAAAGCGAGGGCAGGATGTCGAACCGAGCGATGACCTTGTCGCTTGTCGCCTCAAATGATTTTTTGACGCTTCCGCCCGCGCCGAGAGACAGGTGACGGTCGAATTTCTTGTTGTCGGCGGTATCGATCCCGGTATTCGATACGGTTTCCGCGTTCTCATACTCCCACCCGGCTGGGAGAGCGGAAAAGAGGTGCTGATCGTTGAAGATCTCGTAAAGGGAATAGTTTACGAACGTTTCGCAGAGTCCCATGGAAAACGTGACTGTGTCCTCTTTCGTGGATGCAAACCGGAAATTCTGAACGTTCGCATTGACCCCCGACTCGGAAAGGGGGAAGACCCCGATATCGGCGTCGTTTATGATTATCCTGACCGTCTCATTGACAAGATCGATCTTCAGATCGAAAACGAAAAACGTATCGCCTTCGGGATCAAGCACGGTCTCAAACGATCCGTCCCGCTTCAGGATTTTCCACGTACCGCCGATCGTCTGAAGTCTGCATACGCTGTTCCCGTCCGCGTTGCGGAAGTCGAGTACCGCACCGTCGAAGCCGGAGATCATTCTGACGGAACATCTGTGATTTATAACGCCTTTTACGGTGTTGTTGATCTCACGGATCACCTGAGAACTCTCCGTGGCGCTGACGTCGTTTATCGTTCCGTGTCGGACGGAATCGTCTGCCCTGGTGTCGATTGTCCAGCCGGATTCCGGCTGCCCGTAGTTCCAGCCGCCGTACCCTGTGTTCCCGTCGTAACCGTCGTGAAGTATCAACTTATACGCGTCGCGGTCGTTTTCGCAGAGGGTAAATTTCGCAGGTGCCGGGGACACTTCGTCGACAGAATATTCTGCCGAGAATGTCAGGCCTCTTTTTTCGTACCCCTTGATGTGACGAGCCGTAACGTCAATTATTCCCGAGGCGAACTTGTCCGGATCGACGGTTACGTCGTATTCCGTGCCTAGATCAAGCGCGTCCTTTATCAGCGTTTCGATCCCATAGATGGTGGGGACGCCGCCGTGATTCAGTTTAATGTGCGATACCCCGTGTTCACTGCAAATATATTTCCTTTCAAACAGTTCAAACGCTTTGTCGGCTTTTCCGTATGGACAGGCCACCGCACCGCAGAAATGCTCCGCGACCTTCATTACAGACACTTTGACCGTTGTCTGGTCGCTCAGACACTCATTTCCGCTCCTGTCTTTCATCTTTTCGTTGCTCACGGCAAACGTCACGTTGTTATCGCTTGAGATTTCACCGACGGATAACGCGTCAAAATTCGTTTTTAAAGATTCAAACGAAGTATCCGTCCGAATTGCATATTCATCCGGATCAAGACCCATAAGTGTTGTTACCGCTTTTTCGAATCCCGATTCGGTGAGTTCGTCCGCTTCAAGATGAACGCAACCGTGAGTCTCACAGACGTAAAGCGAGTCGAATTCCTCCAATTTGCAGTCCAGTTCTTCGTCCCGCAAAACCGAATCGCTGCACTTTACGGTATGCGCCGCCGCGCATCTGTCGTTCCTGATCGCGCAGACCGGAACGGAATCCAACCTTGCGGGCTCCCCCAGCGTTCGCGTGTTGTTTATCTCAAACGAGAGAGGAATCGTTATTCCTTCGCCGTCCCTGACCTTGGAATATTCCGAGATGAAATCCGAATAACCGTCTCCGGCGAACCGGAATTCGTAGATCGTCCTGTCAAGTCCCAGTCCTTCGACGATCGAAACGCCAATCTCCGCTTCTTTAAGCTTTTCCGGAGGACCGAACTGCACGTGTATCGCGGCTCCGTGAACGCCGCAGATCTCGGCCGATCTTAGCGTGTCCGCTTTCTCATACAGCGGATCGACAGCCTCTTTTTCTTCGCTTTCGTATTTCGGGATGAATCTGGCGAGTATCGTGGCGAACTGCTCTCTGGTGGCGACGCCCCGCGGATCGAGCAGATCGAAGTTGCCGGATTTCACACCGGTGACGATCCCAGCCGACGTCGCCCAGCGGAGAGCACGCACGGCGTAGGGGTGCGTCGCATCAGCGTCCGGGAATTTTGACAGATCTCCGTCAGCCGAAATACCGTAACCCTTGAATTCAGCGTATCTGAAAAGCATGGTTGCAAGTTGTTCCCGTGTGATCTCTCCTCCCGGCGAGAAGATCCCCTCGGAGATCCCGTTGACGATACTGTTGTTCTTTGCCCAGATTACGGCATTGGAATAATATCTGCCGGCTTTGACGTCGGAAAAATCGTTCTTGAATTCTATATCGGGTTTGTTTTCCATGCGGTGCAGCACAGTCACGACCATACCGCGCGTCATGGAACCGGACGGGTCAAACCTTCCTCCTCCGACTCCGTCCATGAGCTTGTTCTCGTAGGCGTAGATTATAGAATTGTAACTCCATCTTTTCTCCTTCACGTCGGAAAAAGGGGACCCGTCCACCGACGTCGCCGGCGATACGGTCCCGACAATGAAAAGAAGGACAAGGACGAGAGTTAAAAGTTTTTTCATGGCTTGATCCTTTCGCTGGCAGGTGTACGTCTTCATTCTAACAAATAAAGCGGTAAAAATCAAGGCGAAATTATTATTCATCCGAATGTAAAAAAATAGGTCAATCGCCTTTTTCGTATTGTCATTTTCCGTTATTTGTGCTAAAATAATCGGAGAGGTCCGCATGACACGGTAACATACGTTAAGCGGGGCCTTTTGCAACACACAGTATTCACTCACATACACGGAGGGAACTCTATGGAAAGATTCAGTTTTGAGGCGCTCAGAGACTTGCTCCGGAAGACGGGAAAGCTCACCGCGGCCGCATTCCGTGAACTCGTTTCACGGGAGGAAAGCGGCGGTTCGGACGGGATGCTCACGGCAAGAGGAAGACTCTCACGTCTTTTTGACGAAGGAACGTTCATCGAGACCGGCTCCTTTGTTAAACGGCGTCCGGATGAGTTTGACTCGACGTCGCCCGATGAATTTGAAGGAGTCGTGACAGGCTGGGGAGCCGCCGACGGGGGCCTTGTTTACGCCTTTGCACAGGATCTGTCAAGGACAGACGGCGCTGTCAGCGAAGCGCATTCAAAGAAAATATGCGATTTGTACCGGCTGGCGCTGGAGAACGGCGCGCCGGTTGTTGGATTCTTCGACAGTCACGGCGCATATATCCCCGAGGGGGTCAAGGCGTTGTCCGGTTATGGCAAGATCATGAAGGCGTCTTCCGCGGCGTCCGGGATCATCCCGCAGATCGCAGTGATCTCAGGCTACTGCACCGGCGCGGCCGCCGTCATCGCGTCTATGTTCGATCTGACTGTCGTTTCGGGTAACGGCGGTATCATTTCAGTAAATCCTCCTTTTCTTGCGGAAGGAGCGGGTAAGGCCGGCTTCGCGTCCGAGACCGGAGTCGCCGCCATAGTTGCGGAAAACGACTCAGGTTCTGTCGATATTGTTAAAAACATCCTCGGCGTTATACCCGAAAATAACGAATCGCCTCTTCCGTACGTCAAAACGAGCGACAGCGCGGAGAGGGCGACTGAGCTGTCTTCTTTCGCCGCAGACCGGGATATGAGGAAGCTCGTTTCCGAGATCGCCGACGACGGAAGGGTCTGCGAACTGTATTCCGGTTATGCCGAGGAGCTTGAAGCGGCTATGATCTCCCTCGGAGGCACTCCGGTCGGAGTGATCGCCCTCGACGGAAGCAGAAACGGCGGAAAACTCACCGTCGACGCCGCACGCAAGGCGAAGAAAACTCTGTCGGTGTTCGACAGCTTCGGTATGCCGATCCTCACGGTCGTTGATTCGGAAGGACTTGACGTTTCAACAGAAGCGGAGAGGTCTTCATACGCCGCGTCTCTCGCCGGACTTGCTTCCGCATACTGCACGGCGTCGTCGCCTCTCGTCACGCTCATCGCGGGCGAGGCGTACGGTTCGGTCTTCACCCTGATGGGATCAAAATCCGTCGGCGCCGATACGGTGATCGCGCTTGAGAGCGCGAAAATCGCCGCCATGAAAGCGTCCTCTGCCGTAGCGTTCCTCTATAACGACAAGATCTCTGCCGAGGTGACAAGGGAAGAACTTGAGACCGCCTGGAATGAAAACGTCGCGTCTGCTATCGAGGCGGCGTCCTCCGGTGAGATCGACGACGTGATCTCATCCGACGAGGTCCGCGCAAGACTCTGCGCCGCGTTCAATATGCTCTCACGCAAGAGCAGATCGTGGAACAGCCGCAGGCATCCCAATATGCCGCTCTGACGGGAGGTGCCCTGATTGAAATTTCTGACGTTTTTTGCAGACGCGGACATCTCGTCCGTATTCGGTAACGGACTCTCCCTCGGGGAAAAGGGCGCTCTCTCGCTTAAAATGATCCTTATGGGGATGGGCACCGTATTTGCCGTGCTGTTCATAATTTGGGCGGTCCTGACGGTCTTCCGACTGGTCATGGATGGAATAAAAAAGCCCAAAAAAGAAAAAGCGCCCGTTGACGTTGCCGTTCCGGCTCGGGAAGGCGACGACGCGACAGATGACGGAGTTCTCATCGCTGTGATAACAGCCGCCGTTGCCGCTTATCGCGAAAAAGAGGCGGGATCATCGGGCAGAACCGTGCCGTTCAGAGTCGTCTCCTTCAACAGAAGCGGCACCGGCCCGTGGAAAAAAGACGGCGAATCAAACTGATTTTTACGAAAGGGAACGAAATATATGAAAAAGTATAACGTCAAAGTGAACGGAATATCCTACGAGGTCGAGGTGGAGGAGATCGGCTCCGCTCCGTCCGCCGCGCCTGCGGTCGAGACTAAAACCGAAGCGCCCGCCGCTCCCGCCACGGAAAAACCGGCGGCCGGCGGCAACGCCGTGAAGGCGCCCATGCCCGGCACGATCCTCAAAATGAACGTGAACGTGGGCGACAGGATAGAAAAAGATTCTCTCGTCTGCATCCTCGAAGCGATGAAGATGGAAAACGAGATCTTCGCTCCCTCGAGCGGCACTGTCACGGCGATCAACGCCCCGAAGGGAGCGTCGGTAAACACCGGAGACCCCATCGTCACCCTCGGCTGATTTTTACGGCAAATCTAAAGACAGGAGAACGGTACGTTGGAATTTGTACTTGATTTCTTCAAATCCACTGGAATATCGAAGCTTGCCGCAGACCCGGTCCTGCTTGTCAAAACGCTCATTATGTACGTTTTGATAGGGGTACTGTTTTATCTGGCGATAAAAAAGCAGTTTGAACCTCTTCTTCTGCTTCCCATCGCGTTCGGCATGCTTCTCGCAAATCTTCCCGGTGCAGATCTTTTCCATATGAATTTTTTCCTGGGGGAACATCTGGATATCAAAAACGTGATCCTGAACGGATCCCTGCTTGACTACCTTTATCTCGGCGTCAAACTGGGTATATATCCCTCCCTCATTTTCCTCGGCGTAGGCGCCATGACCGACTTCACGCCTCTTATCGCCAACCCGAAATCTCTGTTTCTCGGAGCGGCGGCTCAGCTCGGCGTTTTCGTGGCGTTCACCGGCGCGATCTTCATCGGATTTACCGATAAGGCCGCTGCGTCCATCGGTATAATCGGCGGCGCGGACGGCCCCACGGCGATCCTTGTGACGAAGACGCTGGCGCCGGTTTTGCTCGGAGCGATAGCCATAGCCGCTTACAGTTACATGGCTTTGATCCCGATAATTCAGCCGCCGCTGATGAAGTTGCTGACCACCAAAAAAGAGAGATCCGTCGTGATGAAGACGCTCCGGCCCGTCTCAAAGGTCGAAAAAGTAATTTTCCCCATCATCGTCACTCTCGTTGTCACGCTTATCGTGCCCAGTGCGGCGCCGCTTGTCGGATTCCTTATGCTCGGGAATCTGTTCAACGTATGCGGAGTCACCGACAGACTGTCGAAGACCGCGCAGAATGAGCTCATCAACATAGTGACCATTTTCCTCGGCGTTTCCGTCGGCGCGACCGCAAGCGCGGACAACTTCCTCTCGCTGACCACGCTTTACATCATCGCACTCGGGCTTTGCGCGTTTGCGATCTCAACCTGCGGCGGTCTGCTCCTCGGCAAACTGATGTACGTTCTGACGAAGGGGAAGATCAACCCGCTTATCGGCTCCGCCGGAGTTTCCGCCGTCCCCATGGCTGCGAGAGTTTCTCAGGTTGTCGGACAGAAGGAAAATCCCTCGAACTTCCTGCTCATGCACGCAATGGGCCCGAACGTTGCGGGAGTCATCGGCTCTGCAGTGGCCGCGGGTGTGTTCCTGACGTTTTTCTCATAACTTAACTGATCTAAGGAGTTATTGAATAAATGGCAAAGGTAAAAATAACAGAGACGGTACTCCGTGACTCGCACCAGTCACTTATCGCTACGAGAATGACCACCGAGGATATGCTCCCCATCCTTGAGGAGATGGACAAGGTCGGCTATAATTCGCTCGAGGCGTGGGGCGGCGCCACGTTCGACGCGTGCATACGTTTTCTCAACGAGGATCCCTGGGAACGTCTGAGAAAGATACGCGACAAGGTGAAGAATACGAAGCTGCAGATGCTTTTCCGCGGACAGAACATCCTCGGATACCGTCACTACGCCGACGACGTTGTGCGCTATTTCGTGCAGAAGTCAATCGCCAACGGTATCGATATAATCAGGATTTTCGACGCGCTGAACGACGCCCGGAATCTCAGATGCGCCATAGAAGCGACAAAGAAGGAGGGCGGACACGTTCAGGCGGCGATGAGCTACACGATAAGTCCCGTTCACTCGAATGAGGCGTTTACCGCCTACGCTAAGGAACTTGAGGAGATGGGCGCAGATTCCATTTGCATCAAGGACATGGCGGGACTCCTTACCCCCTACAAGGCCTACGATCTCGTAAAAGCGCTCAAAGAGACCGTTTCCATCCCTGTCCAGCTTCATACCCACTACACCACCGGACTCGCTTCCATGACCGCTCTGAAGGCCGTGGAGGCGGGCGTAGACGTGATCGACTGCGCCATCTCGCCCATGGCGATGGGAACGTCCCAGCCGCCCACAGAGCCCATGGTCGCCGCGCTTCAGGGAACGGAATACGACACGGGACTCGATTTAAATCAGCTGAACAAAGTCGCCCAGTATTTCACTCCTCTCAGAGAAAAGTATCTGAAGAGCGGTCTGCTCGATCCGAAGGTACTGAAAGTAGACGTTCGAGGACTCCTTTATCAGGTCCCCGGAGGGATGCTCTCCAATCTTGTTTCCCAGCTCAAGCAGGCGGGAAAGAGCGACAAGCTCGACGAAGTGCTGGCCGAGGTGCCGCGCGTCAGAGAGGACGCAGGATATCCGCCGTTGGTCACTCCCACGTCGCAGATCGTCGGCACTCAGGCGGTGCTCAACGTGATCTCCGGCGAGAGATACAAGATGGTGTCAAAGGAATTCCGCGGTCTCGTTCGCGGCGAATACGGCAGAACTCCGGTCAGGATCTCCGACGAATTTACAAGGCAGATCATCGGGGACGAGAGACCCATCGACTACCGCCCAGCAGATAAGATCGAACCCGAACTTGACAGACTCCGCGACGAGATCCGCCCGTACATGGAGCAGGACGAGGACGTGCTGACCTATGCGCTGTTCGACAGGGTTGCTCTGAAATTCTTCGAGTACAGAAAAGCGAAGAAATATTCTCTGGACGGCGACAAGGGCGACCCGGAGAAAAAGGTCCATACCGTCTGATAAATATGACTGTGATCGTTGAAAGGAGCGGCGGGTGTGACCGCCGCTCCGAAATTTTGAGAAAGCGCCTGCTCGGACAGGGAATACCCTGCGCCGTGATTTCAGCGAATGATCTGCCCGCAGTGATTGAAAAGAAGTGCGTCATAACGTTCAGCCCCTTTTCAGGTAACGGCTGGGAAAACGTACTTGTATGTGACGGCACCGCTCTGATTTCAGACGGTCCCGCCGTATCGGACAGGGAATTCGAACGTATACGCGACAGGATCAAAGAGGTGCTCGAACTTGCTTTTAACGTCAGATACGGCATGCATTACGGAGCGATCTACGCGGAAGACGGCGAGAAATCGTTTTTTCTCGGGAAAAAGATCGGATTTACGGGAACGGAGAAGCTCGTTATCCGTCATCTTGTTTTTTCTCCTGGAAGATTCGTAACGCCTGATGAGATAGCGGATTTTACTCTTTCAGATCCGGTAAACGGAGCGTCGGCAGTCAGAACACACGTGTATAACATAAACCGGAAGACGGGAATCTTTATCGGCACCCCGATGATTGAAACGCGACGCGGACTAGGGTACAGATTCGGTAAATAAAAAATAAAAAAGGAGGATCGCCCGATCCTCCTTTTTTTATACTTTCGCAAACGCCGAATTTCCACTGCTGTCGATCCCGACGAACAGAGGTAAATCGCGTACGACAATTTCTTTTACGGACTCGCACCCGAGATCATCGTATGCGATCACCTTTACCGATTCGATGCATTTGGCGATGAGAGCGCCCGCTCCTCCCACTGCGCAGAGGTATAGTCCTCCGTATCGGATAATGGCGTTCCTGACGTCCTCGTTCCTCGGGCCCTTGCCGATGGTGGCGGCGACGCCAAGTTCCATGAGTTTTGGCGTATATCTGTCCATTCGTGACGAGGTCGTCGGCCCGCAGGATCCCACCGCGAGCCCGCCTTTTGCCGGCGTCGGTCCGGCGTAGTAGATCATCGCTCCGCTGAGATCGAAGGGAAGCGGATCTCCCGACTCAAGGGCTGCGAAAATCCGCTTGTGCGCCGCGTCTCTGGCGGTATAGATCTTCCCGGAGAGGGAGATGCGGTCTCCGGCGCGTACGAGCCCCTTCCAGTTGTTTACCGACTCGGCGCGGAAAGTAAGGTCACTCATTTTTTGCCGATCCCCATCTTTTTGTCGAATTCCTTCATCAGTTCCTCGGAGGATTTCCGCAGATTTTCGATATATTTGTCGAAATCTTCCGGCAGGCCCGCGTTTTTAGTCCCTTTTTCGGGCTCCTGCCTGACTTCTTTTTTTATTTCCACGGCCTTCGCCGGCACGGGAACGCGGATCATATCTCTCTCCCGACGGGTGGAGGCGGCGCGGGCGGTCTCCTCCGCGATCCGTATCCGTCTCTCTCTGCCTATGGCTCGGGGCTTCTCTTCTACCTTTTTCGTCTCTTCTTCTTCTACTTCTTCTTTCTTAGTCTCTTCTGCCTTCTTCGTTTCTTCTACTTCTTCTTTCTTAGTCTCTTCTGCCTTTTTCGATTCTTCTACTTCTTCCTTCTTAGTCTCTTCTGCCTTTTTCGATTCTTCTACTTCTTCTTTCTTAGTCTCTTCTGCCTTCTTCGTTTCTTCTACTTCTTCCTTCTTAGTCTCTTCTACCTTTTTCGCTTCTTCTGCCTTTTTCGCTTCTTCTTCTACCTTCGCAGCTTTTTCCTCTGCCTCAATTCTTGCCATATCGGCGTCTGCGAGCTTCTCTTCAAGCTCGGCGATCTGTTTTTTCAGCGATTCGATCTCTTCTTTGCTGTCCCTTTCGGATTCTGTGATCATCTTCGATAGCTCACGGATATAGTCGGTCACGTCCTCCTTGTTGTACCCGTTCACTGCCGTCCTGAATTTCTTTTTATTTGTATTATCCATTATGTTCCTCCGTCAAATCGACAGAATTATCTTTTTTATATTTTATCACATTTTTTCTCTGAGGTCAACTGCTGTGTCCGAGGGGTACCGCTCCGGGTATAACCGTCTCCCCGAGAATAATCTCATCCCTTACGGTTACCGTTTTTTCTCCGTCCGGAAAAAGCAGACTACAGTCCACCGTGACATCGAGTTTTACCGAAAACAGCGTCTGATTTATCCCCGCGCTCTGAAACGAACTTTTCGTCTCGCAGGTGATCTTATATCTCGCGTATGTTTTTGTCCGAATCCGTGGGCCGTGGCCAGACAAAAACTGGTTTCCCGTTAGCGAGCCGATGGGAACGGTATTTTTTATGACGCTTTTTTTGTCAAGCAGCCCGGCAAGCTCTTCGGTAAATCTTTCACGAATTACGCTAAGTTTTTCTGCGTCAACCCGGTAACCGCCGTCGGCGGAAACGGCGATTAGCTGACCGTCTTCGTTTTCAAAACAGTTTTTCGCCGCCTCATCGATGGCTTTTCCTGCGGCGGTCCCTGCGGCAAACAGCGCCGGAGTCTCCACCTGCCCTCTGAGAAGGAGGTTATACCACCTGACGGACAGGAGCAGAATAACGAGCAAAACCGCCGCTGCGGCGTGTCTTGCAGCCGGACGGCGAAATATCTTTTTTACCGCCCTTTTAAATATGAGCCGACGTGATTTCATTTTGTCACCTCGCACTTGTTTCGAGTCAAAAAAACTATGGACTTCGGGAGGAAGCTGTGATATACTAAAAAGAAAGATAATTTGGAAGGCGCTCTTTTAATTTATATTAAAAACAGGGCGACCCTATAACGTCGCGGAGAAACCATGGAAATTATAAAGTTGCCGACCGAAGGGGACGCTTCAAACTCATATCTGCTCGTCAGCGGGACGGAAGCGGCTGCAGTCGATCCTTCCGCCACCCCGGATGCGATCATCGGAGCTGCAGGGGAAAGAAAAGCGGAAATAAAATATATCATCCTGACCCACGGTCACTTCGACCACATGCTTTCTCTCGAAGAAGTTCGGGAAAGGACCGGCGCGCCGGTCCTGATCGGCTCCGGCGACGGGATCTACCTCATTGAGCCGAAGTTAAGTCTGTTCTATCAGGCTATGGGACTGCGCACCGTTTTTACTCCCCCCGACCGACTTCTGTCCGAGGGGGACGAGATAAAGCTCGGCGAGGAAAAACTGACGGTCCTGTCGACTCCCGGCCACACGCCCGGCTCATGCTGTTTTACGTTCGACGGCGGTCTTATTACCGGCGACACGCTGTTTCATATGTCTGTCGGCAGGTGCGATCTTCCCGGCGGCGACGGAAAATCACTCAAAGCGTCGATTGAGCGGCTGAAAGCTCTACCCCTCGATCTTACGATCTATCCCGGCCACGGGCCGATATCAACACTTGAAAAGCAAACAACGCTGAATCCCTTTATGAATGGAGAAATATGATGGACTACGAAAAACTTGCCGAACTGCTGTTTCCCGAGGTCGTGACCACGCCTGAGGAGCTTGAGGAAAGATTCCCGCCCCGGTCTCTTCCCGAGGGAGCCGTAGTGACCAGGATGGCGCCGAGTCCCACCGGATTCGTCCATCTCGGTAACCTTATCCAAGGCATGATTTCCGAGCGCATGGCGTCCCAGAGCGACGGCGTCCTTTTCCTGAGAGTGGAGGACACCGACGCAAAAAGGGAGGTCCCCGGAGCCATTGAGATACTGATAAAGGCGCTTAAAGAGTACGGAATTGAGTTTGACGAGGGAGAGACCGAAAACGGCGACAAGGGCGCCTACGGGCCTTACAGACAGCGCAGAAGAGCCGACATATATCACGTATACGCTAAAAAACTCGTCCGGGAGGGAAAGGCGTACCCCTGCTTCTGCACGGAGGAGGAACTGACCGCTATGCGCCAGGAGCAGAAGAAAGAAAAGGCCAATTTCGGTTACTTCGGCAAATGGGCGGTCTGGCGCGACAGACCTTTCGACGAGATCAAGGCGAAACTTGACGCCGGCGAGCCCTGGGTGCTCCGTTTCCGCTCCGAGGGATCGGATCAGAACAAGATAAAGTTCACGGATCTGGTGAAAGGTCAGGTTGAGCTGACGGAGAACAACATGGATCACGTTCTGCTCAAAAGCGACGGGATTCCCACCTATGCCTTCGCACACGTAGTGGACGACCACCTGATGCGTACCACCCACGTGGTCCGGGGCGACGAGTGGCTACCGTCACTGCCTTTCCACATACAGCTTTTCTCGGCGCTGGGATTCCGCCCGCCGAAGTACCTCCACATCGGCACGCTGATGAAGATGGACGGCACATCCAAGAGAAAACTGTCCAAGAGGAAAGATCCGGAACTGGCGCTCACTTATTATAGAAAGGTCGGTTTCCCAGTGGAGTGCATATGGGAATACCTTATGACCGTCCTCAACTCGAATTTCGAGGACTGGCGCCGAGGCGAGCCTGACGCACCTCTCGATAAATTCAAGTTTTCGCCTAAAAAACTCAATCCCGCCGGCGGGCTGTTCGATTACGCGAAGCTCTGCGACGTATCGAAAAACGTCATCTCCCGCATGACTGCGGAGAAAGTTTACGACGGTTATATCGACTGGGCGCGGGAATTCGATCCCGGGTTCATGGAGACGGTCTCCGCCGACAGGGAGAAGACGATTCAAGTCTTTTCCATCGGCCGCGGCGGGAAGAAACCTCGCAAGGACTTTGCGACCTGGTCCGAGGTGAAGGATTTCATCGGATTCTTCTACAACGGTTACTTCAAAGTCACAGATCCCTATCCGGATCAGTTTGACCGCAGCGACATAAAGAAGATCCTCAGCTCCTTCTCCGGCTCGCTTGACCTGAGCGACGATCAGAACGCGTGGTTTGACAAGATCAAGGCCATAGCAAAAGAAAACGGCTACGCCGACGATATGAAGGAGTACAAGGCGTCGCCCGATTCTTTCAAGGGAAGCGTTGCGGACGTTTCCATGTTCATACGCGTTGCCGTCACCGGCAGGATGAACTCACCCGATCTTTACTCGGTGATGCAGATCCTCGGCGCAGACGAGACCCGGAAGAGACTTTCCAACATGACAGAATCTATATAAAGGGACGTGCTAAAATGGAAGAGATCACATCGAATTTCATAACGGACATCATCGACGCCGACCTTGCGGAAGGCAGGGAAGACCACGTTCACACGCGTTTTCCTCCCGAACCCAACGGCTATCTCCACATCGGGAGCGCCAAGGCTATCTATATCAACTGCTTTACGGCAAAAAAGTACGGCGGCAAGTTCAACCTCCGGTACGACGACACCAACCCCACCAAGGAAGACGTTGAATACGTCGATTCCATCTATGAGGATCTAAAGTGGCTCGGAGCCGAGCCCACCGGCGGCGTTTTCTACGGATCGGACTATTTTGACGACTGCTACCGCTTCGCCGAAAAGCTCATCACTGACGGCAAGGCGTACGTCTGCGACCTGAGCGCCGACGAGATGAGAGAATACAGAGGGACCCTCACCGAGCCCGGCAAAAACAGCCCGTACAGGGACAGAACTCCCGAGGAAAACCTCGATTTGTTCCGCAGGATGCGTGACGGAGAGTTCCCGGACGGCTCAAAGACCCTGCGGGCGAAGATCGACATGGCGTCGCCGAATATGAATATGCGCGACCCGGCGATCTACCGCATCAACAGATCGGTCCATCACCGCCAGGGGAACAAGTGGTGCATATATCCGCTTTACGACTACGCTCACCCGATCCAGGACGCGCTGGAGGGCGTGACCCACTCCCTCTGCTCCATCGAGTTCGAGAACCACAGACCGCTCTACGACTGGGTCGTCCATAATATCGGCTTCAAAAATCCGCCTCATCAGTACGAGTTTGCGCGGCTCAACGTCACGTACACGGTCATGAGCAAGCGGTTCCTTCGTTATCTGGTGGAGAATGATCTTGTGGACGGATGGGACGATCCCCGCATGCCCACTCTTTGCGGAATGAGGCGCCGCGGCTATACTCCCGAGGCGATCTTCGAGTTCGTCCGCCGTGCGGGTATCGCCAAGCAGTACAGTCTCGTCGACATCGAACTGCTCGAATACTGCATCCGCGAGGAACTGAACAAAACGGCGAAAAGACGCGTCGCCGTCATCGATCCCGTGAAGGTCACCGTGACCAACTTCCCGGAGGATAAAAAAGAGTACTTCAGTCTCCCGAATCATCCGGGCGATCGTGAGATGGGAACGAGACAGGTCCCGTTCACCAGGACGCTCTATATCGACCGGGATGACTTCTCGGACGATCCGCCGCCGAAGTTCTTCCGGATGAAACCGGGCGGGGAAGTGCGCCTGATGGGCTCGTATATCGTCAGATGCGACGACGTTATCCGCGACGCGGACGGCAAGGTGACGGAGATCCTCTGCACCGCCGATCTTGAGACCCGGGACGGTATGCCGGCCGACGGCAGAAAGATCAAGGGGACTATCCACTGGCTCTCTT
>JAEEGL010349913.1_pt1 | contig 30139 bp, 31 predicted proteins | sample 9134231 | NCBI WGS metagenome assembly JAEEGL01 (sample SAMN16246548, study PRJNA631951) | gut metagenome | biome: gut microbiome; feature: rumen; material: fiber-attached | host: Bos | place: Iran: Karaj | collected 2018-10 | reverse complement strand
GGCAATGCGAACTGCCAATAAAGCGTACACACTTCGTTCCTCCTTTTCGAGTTAAACAGATGCGACGGCATACCATTCATAAACTCATCATGACTACCGCGGTGCTTCTTGCGACCGCTGTGGCGGCCCACGCGCAGTTCGCGGACTGCAGCACGGGGCTGCTGCAGATGCCGACGGCGGAGATGCAGGAGGACGGAACGTTCATGATCACGAACAACTTCCTGAACAAGCATTCGCTGGCGTCGAGCGGGTGGAACTACAATACGTTCCAGTATGGCGTCGCGGTGTCTTTCTGGGGGCGCGTGGAGTTGGGTTATGTCTGCACCATTTTCAATGGGAAATGGGATCCTAGACCAGAAGAAGAGAAGACCTATCGGCAGAAGATTTTGCGCAACCAGGATCGGCACTTTACCGGACGTGTTTGTTTACTCCGTGAAGGAGAATTCGGCTTGGACTGGATGCCGGCGCTAGTTGTTGGTATCAGTGATCCAGTGACAGGTGGTGCAACAGACTATTTCAAGCACGGTAAGGTAAGCGGGAGTGGGAATGGTTTTTTTAACAGAAATTATATAATTCTATCTAAGCATTTTTTGACCAAATGGGGCTCAATTGGCGCTCATGCCGGATACCAACTTAATTGGCGTGCGGATTATTATATCAATGCACCATGTGCCGGTGTCAACTGGCAGCCCGTTTGGTTGCAGCATCGTGGATTACTGGACAAGTTGAATGTGATTGTAGAATATGATTCCAGGACCGTTAATCTCGGCGTGATCGCCTCTATTTGGGACAATCATTTTGAGGCGATGTTCGAGCTCCAGAACTTCCAATGGGTCAACTTCGGTCTCCGTTACAAACTACGATTGAAACGAAACTGAGAATATGATTAACATCCAGAATAAAATAGATTGCTGTGGGTGCAATGCATGTGGTGACGTGTGCCCTAAACAGGCTATTTCGTTCGTGACAGATCATGAGGGCTTTTGGTATCCTGAAGTGAATTTGCAGAGATGCATTGATTGTCATTTGTGTGAGAAAGTATGTCCCGTCATAGAGAAAGCCGAAGGAATACTACGGTTCTCGGCCCCCAGGGTATTTGCGGCATACACCAAGGATGAAGCAATCAGGTTGGACAGCACCTCTGGCGGTATCCATTCTACACTGACTAAAGAGGTTTATTCCAGAGGTGGATATGTCGGCGGGGCTGTTTATAATCAAGATCATACGGTTTCTCACATTGTTTCCAATAAAGAATCGGATCTCCCCAGAATAAGGAGTTCAAAATATCTTCAGAGCAGTCTTAAAGGGCAGTATCAAGAAGTTAAAGAACTCCTTGAGCGCGGCAAAACGGTTTTTTACTGCGGTGCTCCCTGTCAGATACAGTCACTCTACAAATTTTTAAAGAAAGAATACGACAATCTTATTACCTGTGATTTCATCTGCCTGGGCGTGAATTCTCCCAAGGTGTTCTTGAAATACATGGATTACCTCGAGCAGAAGTATGGCGCGAGAGCCTCGGAAATTAAATTCAAGAACAAGAAATGGGGGTGGCACAATTTCTCGATGAGGGTGAACTTCGAGAATGGTAAGGAGTACTGTGAAGACAGATATCACGACTTGTTTTTCATAGGATATCTTCAAAGCAAGAATTTCATGCGCCCGTCGTGCTACCATTGCCAGTTCCGCGAGTATCCTCAACGATCTGATATTACTTTGGCGGATTTCTGGGGGCTGGAGAACATAGACAAAGCGATGGATCAAGACAAGGGGACATCCCTTGTAATGATCAATTCCGACAAAGGGCTCGCTCTTTTCGAGCAGATTAAGGATAAGGTTGTCTGGAAGGAATTTGATTTCGAAACGGCTAAAGAAGGGAACCCCGCTATATCTGCCTCTCCCAAGATAGCCCTAAATGACAGAGATGAGTTTTTCAGGGCAATAGATAAAGCGCCGTTTGATAAGGTTGCAAAAAAATTTTTCCCTCTGCCTGGGTTGTCACACAAAGTGAAAAGAAAGATGGACGCGACGTTAAGGTTGATAGCGACTTTTTTCAGTGACCATGGCTTTTCCTTGAGTTCCTGGGCTACTTTTATCAAGTATAATTTTCTTTCAAGGAAGGTTAAGAAGCGTTCATTCATCGCCATCAGAAACAAACGGCGGGTTATCATTCAACTTGACAAGAATGCTCAAATGGATATAAAGGGGCGGCTTGACCTGGGTGAGCGCCAGATGAAGAGATCCAGACAGCAAACAAGGATCCTGGTGGAGAAAGATGCCAGAATAACTATTAATGGCCGATTCGCGGTTTATGAAGGATCATACATACGAGTAATCCACGGAGGTCACCTGATCCTGAACAGCGGATTCATTAATGAAAATGTCCAGATTACTTGTGGTGGGACGATTGAAATAGGCGCCGGATGCGTAATAGGGCGTGATGTCGTTATCCGGTCATTCGATGGGCACTCGATCCGGCAATATGGTTATCAGATTTCAGAACCCATCAAGATTGGCGAACACGTTTGGATTGGGCAGGGAGCAACTGTCCTGAAGGGTGTAACCATAGGAGATGGCGCTATCGTAGCAGCCAATGCAACGGTGACCAGGGATGTTCCGGCCCATTGTGTCGTTGCAGGCAGCCCGGCAAAAGTGGTCAAGGAAAACATTGATTGGTACTAATCGACGTTTTATGAAGGTATTATTAATCGGCGGTACCGGTGTTTTAAGCACTGCGGTTGCAAACGAAGCAGTGAAGCAGGGAATAGATGTCTCGATGGTAAACCGTGGACGAAGGCCGCTGCCCGATGGTGTTCAGCTATTGAAATCGGACAAGGATGATTATGATAATATCGCGCGGTTGATAGGAGGGAATCGGTATGACGCGGTTATTGACTTCTTATGCTATACTGATGCGCAGGTTACAAAGAGTTTCAGTTTTTACAAGCAGTATACGCAACAGTATTTCTTCATCTCGTCCTGTGCCGTATATGACACGCGAACAGAAGGTGTTAAGACCGAGGATGCGCCAAAGGTTCTGCCAATATGGAAATACAGTGTTGACAAGTGGGCAAGTGAAGAGCATTTATATGCATTGGCGGCGGAATCGGGCGTTAATTATACCGTCGTCCGTCCTGGCGTCACATATGACGATACCCGCATCCCTTATGGCATAATGCCCCCGTATGGTTTCCACTGGACGTTGGTCGAACGGATCAAACATGGGAAACCCGTGATTCGCTGGAACAAGGGGGAAAACAGAAGCAGCATGATGCGGGTGGAGGACTTTGCCGTTGGCGTAGTCGGTTTGATCGGCAACCCTCAGGCATATAATGAAGCGTTTAATGTTTGCGGAGATGAGGCGCCGTCGTATAATGATGTTATTTCTGTCATTGAAGATTGGCTGGGTAAAAAAGCGGTGATGATAGATGTGACGCCTGAGTTTTATGCTAAACAAATGCCCAATCAGAAGGGTGAGATATTGGGTGGACGGGGTTTGGATGCCGTTGACAGCAATGAAAAAATCAAACGCGTGGTCCCTGCCTTCAAACAGACAATTGGACTGAAAGAAGGTGTCGTCAAAACCCTCGAGGCATATAAAAACAACAATTACCAAAAGGGGATTGACTGGGTATTTGATGCCGGCCAGGACCGTACTGCAAAGTTGTGGTGCAAAAAAGAAGGAGTGGATCCGCGTGGGTACAATCTTGGTTTTGTGGATTACCTGCAAACGGCAAGCAGGAAGGATCGAATGGATTACTTTGTGGCCCTGCACCAAAACAACATTCTCGTCAACGCATTACTCTTAATCCGCAGGATCATACGTCGATTCTCCAGATAGATTAACGGTCAAAGGTAAGTGGAAGTCAGCTAAATATGGGCACTGGCAAGACCATAGCAAAGAATACAGTGTTTCTGTATCTCAGCATGATCGTTACAATGGTAATAACATTGTATATGTCACGCGTGATACTGGAGAAACTGGGTGTGGATGACTATGGCATTTATCAAGCAGTCGGGGGAATTGTTGGGTTCCTGTCTTTTTTAAACGCATCGCTTAGCACGGGTACTTCAAGATTCCTGACTTTTGAGCTTGGGGCGGGAACATTCGAAAAGTTGAAGAAAACATTCTCGACTTTGTTTACCACCCACCTCTTTTTGGGCCTTATCATTTTGTTTTTGGCCGAGACATTAGGATTGTGGTTCGTTCATCATAAAATGGTCATTGCACCTGAAAGAATGTCTGCAGGTATATTTACATATCACCTGTCCGTTCTCACAGCAATGGTTTCATTGATACTGGTCCCTTTTAATGCGTCGATTATTGCGCATGAGAAAATGAGTGTTTATGCATATTTGAGCATAATCGACGCCAGTATCAAGCTTAGCATCTGTTATTTAATTGTTGTAGGTAATGTTGACAGACTGAAACTCTATGCCTTGCTGATGTTTCTGGAGCAATTGGTCATGCTTTTATTCTATGGCGTTTATTGCTTAAGAGAATTTCCGGAGACGAAATATAAGCCAGGCATTGACATGGAGATTCTAAAGCCGGTATTGTCTTTTTCCGGGTGGAGTTTGTTTGCGCAAGGGGCAACGGCGTTTTCAAATCAAGGAATCCTTGTATTACTGAACTTATTTTTTGCTCCGGCCGTTGTAACGGCGAGAGCCATCTCACTACAAGTAAACAATGCTGCAAATCATTTCGTGAACAACTTCCGAACGGCGGTTAACCCACAAATAGTAAAGCTATATGCCATTCAAGACTATGAGGGATCGAAAAGACTCTTGCTGCAGTCGACCAAAATATCTTTTTACTTGATGTTGATGATCAGTCTGCCTGTTTATTTTCTGGCTGATCCGTTGCTCCATTTGTGGCTTGGGCAGAATGTCCCGGAATATACTGTAGTTTTTCTTCAGATTGTCATTATCCAAAGCCTTTTTCAGGTATTTGACACCTCCTTCTATACCGCTCTTTACGCCAAAGGGCAATTAAAGGAGAATGCGCTGATGTCACCTTTGATTATTTATCTTGCTTTCCCGATCATCTATTTTTTTTTCAAAGCCGGATATTCCCCCGTGGCCTTATCGTGGGCATATCTGGTATGCTTTGCCCTTATTGGAATGGTGGTAAAACCTCTCCTTATCGTTAAGATCGTGGGTTATAAATGGAAGGATATCCTGTCTGTGTTTGCGAATTGCTTTGTTGTTGCCTTCATTTCGGCTGTCCCTTCTTTTTTCCTTGACAAGGTTTTTGACTCATCACATATTGGAGTATTCTTTTTGGAGGTAATAGCCATCGTGTTGATTGTTTGTATCGCTGCTTTCGTCTTCGGGATAGACAGGACAATGAAACAAGCGTTAGGCAATATGGTAAAGTCTCGGTTAAAACGTGCGGCATGAAAATAGGTATCCTGACTCATTATATCCATTATGGATACGGCGGCGTGATGCAGAATTATGCATTACAGGCCGTGTTAAAATCATTAAATCAGGAGCCAGTGACACTTCGTTGTGCATGGGGCAAGAAAACCGGCTTGTTCACATCCATCAGAAATAGGTTCTCATTACTGGCTCATGCGCTTTTTAAGGTTGATACCAAGAGCATCACGAAGAAGCAGGATGCCTTTATCTCGAAGGAGGTAGAACCATTCATAGAGCGTTATATAAAGATTACACCCGCCATTGATTCCGCCAAGGCATTTCTCAATGCTGCTATCAGGGAGAACTGCGAGGCCCTGGTTGTTGGCAGTGACCAGATTTGGCGAAACGGGTTTCCTTATTTGGAAGAGTGTTATCTAAACTTTGCGCAGGACCTCGGTGTAAAAAAGATTGCTTATGCAGCCTCTTTTGCGGTGGATGAATGGGAATATGACAGGGAGTTAACGTTTAGGTGCAGTAGTTTGGCTAAACTGTTCGATGCAATAAGTGTTAGGGAACAGAGTGCCATTCATCTCTGTAAAGAGTATTTGGGAGTAGAATCGGAATTGGTCCTAGATCCTACTATGTTGTTGGCGCGGGAAGATTATATCAAGTTATTTGAGGAGGCGGGGGAAAGGCAATCAGAAGGGGATCTTTTTTCTTATATACTGGACAATAATCCAAATAAAGAGGAAATTATCAATGAAATAGCTCAAAAGTTGAACAAGAGAAGATATGAGTGCATGCCGGAATATGAGACGTCATACCTGAACATAATCGGACATCCTCAGGAGAGTGTCTACCCTCCGGTCACAAAATGGCTGAGATCCTTCTATGATGCGGAATGTGTCGTAACGGATTCTTTTCATGGGACAGTATTCAGCATTATTTTCAACAAGCCTTTTTATGTCCTTGTCAATAATGCCCGCGGGGCTGCCCGTTTCTCGAATCTTCTCGGAATGTTCGGCTTGGAGCATCGTATGATTTCGGATGCAGATAGCGATGTGCTGGCCCAACCTATTGATTGGGAACGAGTTAACATGTCGTTAGGCGAAATGAAAACAAAGTCGTTGTCTTTTCTGCGGAAAGCCCTTTGTGTTGACCCATGAAAGATATAGTATCGCTTCTATTATATCTCTGTACTTTTCTCTTTGGTTTCTTCCTTGAGGGCATCAAAGAGATCAAAGGAAAATACCGGACATTTTACATTAAATGTTTTGTGTTTTGGCTTTTTGTTTTCCTTTGTTTCAGTTACATGAATGGAGCCGATTGGCGGGGATACGAGTTGGATTACAATAATGGGGGACTTGAATATCAAGAGAAGGATTTTGGTTATTATTATTTGATTCAGATATGTCGGCTTTTCACTAAGGATTTTTGGGTCACTTTTGCTGTACTTAAGTGCTTGTATTTGTGGAGCTGCATTAAACTATTAAAGGAGTTAACACCACGATGGGTTTCCTCGTTGTCCGTTATGATCCCCACAACGCTGCTTTTCATGATAATTAACAGTCCGTTTAGATTTATGATTGCCATGACATGTATCAATGGGGCATTCTTCAGCACATTTAAACGACAATATTTCTTTGCGCTTGTTTTTTGCGTATTAGCATTCTTTTTTCATTCTGCGGCAATATTCACGGTATTATTCATCCCCTTTATTAAGTTTCACCCATTCAGTACAATTAACAAGTGGTTTTTGATTGCTACATATATTATAATTGTTTTTGTCTCAAGCAACTTAAACAATGTCCTTGTTGTTCAACTATTTATAGATACGTTGTTTAGAGATAATGGGATGCGGTCCTTTAATGCTTATTTTGCAGAGGAGACGGTTTCCTTTTTTACTCTGGGGGTTTTCCTGCAGTTTATAGTTTTCTTAATAATAGTTTTTACTAGAGATAAGGTCATTAGAGAGAAACCAAATGGAGAGTTGGTCTCCAATATGGCCATTTTGTCATGCTTTGTTTGGAGAGTGGTGGCGGTGATGCCAACCGCTTCTCGTGTTGTATATCCGTTGCTTTTATTTTACTCTATTTATCTTGTCTATCTTGCAAAGGGGAGTCGGGTTGCGGATTTTTTAATTGCATGCTATTTATGCCTTACTATGACCAGTAGTTTATATGAATCCTTTGTATATCTCCCATATTCGAATAGCATCCCTTATATCGTCTCCGGGCATCGGCCATATGCTGAAAGGAGTGAGTATAATCTGAAAGCATATGAGGCGCGGACGGGAGAAACGATACATTTGTTAATTGACGAGAGATGACTATGAACAAGAAGGATATTATTAGAAAAATAACTACCAAGAGATTCAGAACGTCTTTGAATGTTTTCTTTTGTGAGTCTTTTGAATTGATTTGGGATGCTATAATGTCGGTGCCGGTGCATTTTTTTAGATTGTTTTTTTTTAAAGTGTTCATAAAAGGAGCAAGAAAAACACGCAACCTGAAAATCAATCGTCATGTACGGGTAATGCAGCCTGGTCGCATAACAGTTGGCGACAATACATACATCAACAGGAACGTGTTGTTGGACGGGAGAGGCGGTCTGGTTCTTGGGAATAACGTAGATATTGGCGAGTATGTCAAGATATGGACCATGGAGCACGATCCCAATGACGATGACCATAAGAGTAGGGGAGGAGTAACCATAATTGAAGACCATGTATGGATCGCTCCGTGGAGCATAATCATGCCTGGAGTGAAAATAGGTCGTGGGGCGGTTGTTGGCGGCGGGGCTATTGTCACAAAGGATGTCCCTCCTTTGGCTATCGTTGCCGGGTCGCCGGCAAAACAAATTGGATCCAGATCAAACAAGCTTGACTACGTCATAGACGCAAAGGTGTTCTTATAATGCAATCAATTATGAGGGTAGCCTATATTTCGCCGATTTTCTATTCAGATGTGGATCTGTCTTATCTGAATGAGTTGAAGAGAATGGCGGAGGTGTACTATTTCATCCCTATCGGGCCACTGAAGAAAGCGGCAGCAGTAGATATTGAAAACATATACCCCAAAGCGGGGATATTGCCTGCCTCTATCTATCCCGAGTTGGAGAAATATGGCAATCTGATAGATTTGGAGAAGACTTACATCATTAACAGGACGGCTCCCCATGTGTCATATCCTCAGAACATCAAGATTTATTGGCAGCTCTATAAATTCTTGAAGGAAAAGAAAATAGATATTGTTCACATCACCAGCAGTCTATTGTATACGCAGTTTCCGTTGTATCTTTTCCATAAGAAAATGGTGCTCTCTGTCCATGACCCCTTGCCACATGTAAACGCCCGCTCCTGGAGGTCTGATTTGCAGCTAAAGATTGCCTATAAACTCATAAAGAACCTAGTCATATTCAACTCTACTCAGAAGAAAGAGTTTGTCAGGCGATACGGCTTACAGAAAAGCAGTATTTTCTTGAGCCAGTTAAGTGCATACACCTATTTGACGGCATTCGATACAAGCAAGCCATTCATCGCGGGTGATTATATCCTGTTCTTTGGCTGGGTGCGGGAAGGAAAGGGTATTGAGAACCTTCTTCCTGCGATGATGCAGGTTCACGAACAACTCCCATCGCTTCAGCTTGTGGTGGCAGGCAAGGGAACCTACTATTTCGACAGAACGCCATATGATGTGGATTTTATTACTTTCCTAAATCGTTTTATTCCCGATTATGAGTTGGCGAATCTTATTGCCAACTGTAAGTTTGTTGTCGTGCCTTATACGGAGGCTACACAAAGTGGCGTGATCATGTCCGCATACGCATTCTCCAAGCCCGTACTTGCGACCAATGTTGGTGGTTTGCCGGAAATGGTTGGAGATGATGAATTCGGGAAGGTCATAGATGCCGGCAGTGTTGAAGCTATTACGGAGGGTATTCTACAAATGGCGGGAGACAGTCGTTACCTAAAAGAGAAGAGCGATAATATCAGGAATGCATATTTCACCGGCGAAAAATCATGGGGCTCAATCGTTAAGGAAGTATTCGACAATTGTTACGAAAAGATATAGTTGGAAATGATACAGAGTTACCGTGATTTAAAAGAATATCTGCGAGAGGACGTGCGGGTGTCTCACGTTCCTCAGAACGGGATCAAGAGATGGTTACATATGATCCATGGCAACGAACAGTGCCATGCTCTCCGCTATACTCGGTGTTTAAGGATATGTGAATTTCTTGGCAACAAGCATTATCGTTTGTTTTACCACATTTACAGGTGGAGGTTGAGCCTGTTGGGATTAAAATATGGCTTGCGCATTAATGAGAATGCTGTTGGAAAGGGCCTGGATATTATCCATCTGGCAGGTGGCGGCGGGGCGATTATCAATTGCGATTCCATGGGTGAATATTGCTCAATCCAATCCGGCGTGGTGATCGGAGCCAATAGTGGTAATAAACCTGTTATTGGTAATCATGTCGATTTTGGACTTGGCTGCAAAGTGTACGGAGCGATAACGATAGGCGACAATGCATACATCCTCCCCAATGCGGTCGTGACACACGACGTTCCTGCCAACGCGATCGTAGGAGGAATCCCGGCGAAAGTCATCAAGTATCGGGATCCCATAGAATAGACATGGATAAAAAGAAGATATACATCGCCGGGTGCGGCGGTATGTTGGGGGAGGCTTTCTACCGGCAGTTCAAGGATGACTTCATTCTTAAGTGCACGGACAAGGATGTGAATGCGGAATGGTTGTCGTTCCTGGATTTCAGGGATTATGACGCCTACCGCGAAGACGTGGAGGCTTTTAAGCCGGACTATCTGTTCCACCTTGGGGCCTACACGGATCTGGAATGGTGTGAACAGAACGCCGACGAGACCTACCTGACCAACACGCTTTGCGTAGAGAATGCAGTTTATATTGCTAATATGCTGGATATTCCGCTCCTATACATCAGTACGGCCGGAATCTTCGACGGCAGTAAACAACTCTACGACGATTGGGACCAGCCTAATCCGCTTGGGGTATATGCCCGCTCCAAATACATGGGGGAGCGTTTTGTCGTGGAGAATGCCAGACGCTATCTTGTCTGCCGTGCCGGATGGATGATGGGTGCCGGACCCGGCAAGGATAAGAAGTTCATCCAGAAGATCATGAGGCAGCTGAAGGACGGTAAGAAGGAGCTGTTCGTCGTGAACGACAAGGACGGCACGCCGACCTACACCCAGGATTTTGCCCGCACGGTCAAGAACCTTATCCAAAAAGAATACTGGGGACTGTACAACTGCGTCTGCGGGGGGCAGACCAGCCGCCTGGAGGTATGTCAGGAGTTGTTGAAGATACTGGGCCTGCAAGACGAGATTAAGATTAATGTCGTGAGCTCGGACTACTTCGCTAAGGAATATTTCGCCGACCGTCCGGCCAGCGAGCGTCTTTGGACGCGGAAACTGGATTTGCGGGGTGTGAACGCGATGCGCGAGTGGCGGGTGGCGTTGAAAGAATATATTGATGAATACTATAAAGGTTATTTAGCGTAGTATGGCGGAAGGTAAGTTTTTTCTTTCTTTGTGCATTCCGAGTTATAACCGTCCGGAAGGGATTCAACGTGCCCTGGAGTCGGTGGATGCTGAGAAGTATGCCGACGAGTTGCAGATCGTTGTCTGCGAAGATTGTGCGCCAAAGCGTCCGGAAGTGCGTGCTGTGGTGGAGGAGTATAAGAAGCACTCCCGGTATGCGGTCAAGTACGTAGAAAACGAGGTAAACCTTGGTCACGGCAAAAACTGGCGGCACTGTGCACATGAAGCTGAGGGTGAGTACCTGATGTATATCGGAGACGATGACATGGTCGCTCCGAAGGCCCTGGATCCATTCATGGAGTGGCTGCACGCCCATTGCGACCTGGGGTATGTATGCCGTGCTTACCAAACCTTACATCCGGATGGAACAATAACTGATAATCGTTATTATAATAAAGACAAGTTTTTTGATCCAGGCATTGAGGCTTATGTCGCTTTCTTCGAGAAGAGTAATCTTATGACAGGATATACAATCAAACGTGAGTATACATATGATTTTGAAGACCCAAGCGTTGATTATACTCTGTTCTATCAGATGTATTTGATGGGAGAAGTTTGTCTGAGATACCCATCCGGGTACTGTAATATCCCCGTTGGGATGTATGTAGGTGATGGAGTATCATTTTTTGGCGTGAACGAGGTTGAAAGGGCATACTATAAGCCAGGAACGAATGCTGCTACAGAGCTTTCAAATACCAACAAATTCTTTGTGGTATCTGATTTGATTGATGAAAAGAATGGGATTTCTTCAACGCCGCTTTTAAAAAAGGAATGGGCAAAATACTCCTCTTATCCAACGTTTATTAAGTATCGGAAAAAGAGTATGGGAGAGTTTCGGAAGAGCAAAAGGATTCTTGAGGAAATGGGGCTCAATAATTCTCCGTATTTCTATTTCTATTACTATATGTTACTCATTTTCGGCGTGCGTTTTTGTCAATGGGGCGTGAAGCTCATTAGAAAAATACACGGTGGCAGACCAGAACTATAAGAATATGGAACTTAATCACAAAATGGCCATTCTTGTCTTGTCATGTGACAAGTACAGCGCGACTTGGAACAATTTCTTTGATCTCAAAGAGATGTTCTGGCCAGACTGCAATTTTAAATGTTACCTCGCAACGGACAGCAAGGAGTATCATCGGGAAGGAGTGGAGGTTATTCATTTCGGGAGTATTCGAGAGTGGTCTAAATGTGCACGAATTGCTTTAGAGCATATTGATGCGCCGTATATTAGTTTGTTTTTGGAAGACGCGTTTATTTATAAAAAGATAGATAATATAATTATAAATGAGGACGTCGATTTTGCTGAAGGGCATCATGTGGATTTCTTAACATTGGAGAAAAAAAGAGCATTCCTTCCTCCCGAGCAATGGAATTACTTTGCCGATAATATGGTTATTATTCCACCTCATCAACGTTATGGTGTAGAGACCTCTGCGGCCATTTGGAATAAAGAGTACCTTGTTAGAAAACTATCTGAAGAGGATTGTACTGCCTGGAAATTTGAGGTAAATAGGTGTGTTGAGGCTAAAACCGAAGAAGGATTAGAAGGACTTATTTTATACGATAAAAGAGCGCCATATAATATCTCGCCAATTGAGGTGGTTCGTGTTGGGAAATGGTGGCCTGGTGCAATTCGATTTTTCCATGAATTAGGATATGATATTACTACTGGAGATATTCCCATTATGAACGTTTGGGAAGTTATGGCGGACAAATTTCGCCGCAAAGCGGCAGGAATAAAATTCGCCAGAAAGCCTATAAAAAAAGTGGCAAGATTTCTAGGTTTCCCAGTCTATACAGATGACTAGAATTGTCGATAATTAGAATCAAACAATATGAAGAAAACAGCACTGATTACTGGCGTTACCGGCCAGGATGGTTCATACCTTTCGGAGTTTTTGCTGGAGAAGGGCTATGAAGTTCATGGCATAATCCGAAGAAGCTCCGTGGATTTCCGGGAACGTATCGCGCATCTTGAGGGTCAGCCTCATTTTTATCTGCATTATGCCGACATGGCAGACTCGATGTCGCTTGTCAAGGTAGTTGGGAAGGTCCGCCCGGATGAGATTTACAATCTTGCTGCACAGAGCCATGTGCAGGTGAGTTTTGACGCACCGGAGTTTACGGCAGATGTCGATGCGACCGGCGTTCTTCGTGTCCTGGAAGCGGTGCGTGCTTGTGGACTGGAGAAGACTTGCCGCATTTATCAGGCTTCTACTTCGGAGTTGTATGGTAAGGTTGAGGAAGTACCGCAGAACGAGAACACGCCGTTCCATCCCTACAGCCCGTATGCCGTGGCAAAACTCTATGGCTATTGGATCGTGAAGGAATACCGGGAGGCCTACAACATGTTCTGCTGCTCCGGCATCCTCTTCAACCACGAGAGCGAGCGTCGTGGAGAGACTTTCGTAACGCGCAAGATCACGCTGGCCGCAGCACGCATTGCTGCCGGCAAGCAGGATAAGCTCTATCTGGGCAACCTCTCGAGCCTGCGCGACTGGGGCTATGCCAAGGACTATGTGGAGTGCATGTGGCTGATCCTCCAGCAGGACCAGCCGGAAGACTTTGTGATTGCTACCGGTGTGCAGCATACGGTGCGGGAGTTCGCCACGCAGGCCTTCCATCACGTGGGAATCGAACTTCGCTGGGAAGGTGAAGGCGTAGATGAAAAGGGGATTGACAGCAAGACGGGAAGAGTAATCGTCGAGGTGAGTCCGGAGTTCTATCGACCTACCGATGTCGTGAACCTTTGGGGCGACCCGACCAAGGCAAAGGCGCGCTTGGGATGGAATCCTTCCAAGACCTCATTCGAGGAACTGGTGGCTTTGATGGTGAAACACGACGTGGCCAAGGTGGCCGTGGAGCGTGCCGGCGAACAGGTAAAGGTGAACCTGGCAGAGAAGGAAGAGTGGTCGGGAACCATGTAACAAGGAGGGTAGACGATGGACGTTAAAGATTTTGAAATACACCATTCGGAAGTGATTCCGGATCTGGTATGGTTTAAGACAAAAAAGTTCTCTGATTTGAGAGGCTCCCTGTTCACCACTTTCCATAAGGAAGTGATGGAGAACAATATCCCGAAGGAATTGGAGTTCAAGCACGACAAATTTGCCCTGACATTCCACAATTGCCTCCGCGGTATTCATGGTGACACGAAAACCTGGAAACTCGTAACCTGCGTTTATGGGGAAGTGTGCCAGGTCGCTGTGGACCTCCGTCCGGGCTCTCCGACCTACGGCAAGTGGGAGAGGTTTTTCATCAATCAGGACAATCAAGTATCGGTGCTCCTGCCTCCGGGTTTTGGCAATGCCTTTGTCGTTACAAGCGAGGCCGCCATGTACCACTACAAACTGGCTTATATCGGCGACTATGTGGATGCGGCCGACCAGTTCTCCGTGCGCTGGGATGACCCGCTGCTCGCTATTGACTGGCCCGTCAAGAACCCGACCCTCTCGGAGCGGGACAAGAATTTGAATAATCTATAATAAAGAAAAGGATATGCAAAAAATAGAGCATGACGGCTATCTGGTAGCTATCATCTACAGGGATGAAGACTGGGTGGAAGGACTGAATTTCGTCACCCCCAATGAAATGTTTGTCCAGGTGGGTTCCTGGTGGTACAAGAAGGGACGAAAACTGGCCTCCCACATCCACAACGACTTTGAGCGGAGCGCCATGCGCACGCAGGAGATGACCTATGTGAAGAAAGGCTCCATGCGCGTGCTGCTGTTTGACGAACAGAAGAACTACATCGGTGATTTCATCCTGAAGGAAGGTGACCTGGCTGTCTATGCCTATGGCGGCCACGGCTATGAGATTCTTGAGGATGACACTAAGATTATCGAGGCCAAGAACGGCCCGTTCGTGGACGTGGAGACGGACAAGACCAAATTTGAGGATCATTGCTAAATCAATGTAGTATGGAAGAAAGATTTATCCCCCAGATGGAGCCCTGGTTTGACGAAAGGGAGAAGAAGGCCATCAACGATTATATGGAAGAAGGCGGTTGGCTGACAGAGTTCAAGCGCACCGCCAGGTTCGAGCAGATGATTGCCGATTACACCGGCGCGAAGTACTGCGTGGTTGTCAACAATGGCACGATCAGTCTGACCCTGGCGGCGATGGCTTGTGGCGTTGAGGGCGGCGACGAGGTGATTGTCCCGAATTTCACCATGATTGCCACGCCGAACTCCGTGAAGATGTTCGGCGCGAAGCCGGTCTTCGTGGATGTGGAGCGTGAGACGCTTTGCCTGGATATCGAGAAGGTAAAGGAAGCCATTACGCCTAAGACCAAGGCCATCATGTTCGTGAATGCCAACGGCCGCTATCCCAAGGCGGGCATTGACGCATTTGTAAAACTCTGCAAGGAAAAGAATCTTATCCTGATAGAGGACTCTGCTCAGTCTCTGGGCTCCCGTTATCCCGATGGTCGCCATCAGGGTACCGTGGGTGCAGTAGGAAGTTTCTCATTCTCTGCCCCTAAGATCATCACTACCGGACAGGGCGGCGCCTTGATCACCAACGACGATGACATCATCTATCGCTTGAAAAGACTGAAGGACTTTGGCCGTTCCGGTGGTGGAAATGATGTCCACGACAGCATCGGATTCAACTTTAAGTTCACCGAACTCCAGGCCTGCATCGGCCTGGTCCAGATGGAGAAGCTGGATTGGCGGGTTCAGCGCAAGAAGGAGATCTTGAGACTCTATCAGGAGCAGTTGGCTGATTGCCCGAACGTGGAGTTCTTCGAGCAGGATATGACATGTACGACACCCTGGTTCATCGATGTGCTGGCGGACAATAAACTAGAGCTGCAGGCGTATTTGAAAGCACACGGAGTTGGTACGCGTGTAATGTACCCTCCAATTAACCAGCAGGGTGCCTACAAGAGCATTTATGGCGAGCCGGATAAGAGCAAGTTCACGGTTTCGAATCTTGTCGGGGAGAAGGCCCTTTGGCTGCCTTCTGCCGGGCAGCTGACGGATGAGGAGATTGTGTCCATATGTAGCAAGATCAAGGCATTCTACACTCAGTAAAAGTATATGCGGAAGATTCTCCTTTTATCTCTTCTCGTTTCACTCTGTATGACGCCCCTTCATGCCGGGGACTTCTTCACGGAGGATCTGAGATCCAATAGGATGCACTTCGTTATTGAAGGATTGGTAGGAGGAGACTTCTACAGAAGTCCGGCGAGTCCGATGTACAAGACGGATCAGTGGGCATTCTCTGGTTTGTTAACGCTGGGATACAAGTTCAACGACAGTATCTTTGCCGGACTGGGTGGCGGACTCCGCCACTGTCAGAACGACCAGAAAACGGGGTTCCCGATAGCAGGCTCTTTCCCAGCTTTCGCCATGGTTCGTTATACTTTTGCAGATGTTTGTCATAGGCCGTATTTGGATGGCCGGGTGGGCATCGTGGCTTATCCTAAATGGAATAGTTTTATAAAGTTTCATACTTCCATTGGTGGCGGAGTTCACGTTGCCCCTCGTTTAACCGCAGGTGTACAATGTGGGTGGTATGGAACGCTTGACAACAGAAGTACGTTTGAATTATTGTTATGCATCGGTTTTATTTTATGAAAACAGCCGGCAAGTTCATATTTCTAATCTGTTGTCTTGGCTCTATTGTAGCCTGCTCGAAGGATTCCATCGCGGGATTTGGCAATAAAAGAGCCCTGGTATCGTGGTATAATGATCAACTTCCTGCCTTTATTGAATTGAATGGCTGTAACTCATCTTGTATGTATGAGCTTCTTATGTCTGACACTGAGGACATGATTTATTGGAAAATCAATCATAATTTCAGAGAAGAGGTTGTTCATGCAGGGATGGATAAAGAAAGATTCAGAACACAAGTTGAGACGTATTTCCAGAAAACTATCCATAGATTTAATGATCTCAAGAATAACCCAGGTCTTAATGGTTCATATGAACCATCAACTTTGATATCAGAGGATGGAAATAAGATAGAATTGTTCAGTCCTAACGGGAAGTATTATGAGAGCCGCGATGGCATTAACTGGACCGCCGGAGAGAATCTGGTCATGTCAAACGGGTATCTCCCCCGTCATTTCTCTGTTAATAAGATTGACGGGGTTTATTATCTGACTGGTAGGGTTGTCAAGTCTGATAAAGAGTATATGGATTTATATATTTCCACGGATAGGATTCATTTTGAATATAAGGGACATGTTGTCTCGACAGAAGATAAACTTGGTCAAAGATTTGGTTTCGATAGTTTTGGCAACTCCTTTTTATTGAAGACCAAGGAAGGAAAGTACTATTTTTTCTATGAAGGTGCGGAACACAGGTCCAATTGGTGTATTTGCCTGATGATGTGTGATGACATTCTGATAAATAGAAAAGATGGCTTTGTCGGAGATTGGCGACAATGCACGGGGAATCCTATCCTTCCGTATGCTGACAGGAATTTCGCTGGAGAAACCCCTCAATTGTACTGTAATCCTGAGATTGTCAAGGGAGAAGACAATCAGCCGTTGATGGTTGATGGCAAGTATTATATGTACTATCTCTCGTACTTTTATAAGGCAAACACGGAATATGCGACACTTAACAGGATGTACAGTACAGACTTGGTTCACTGGACGGAAGAGGGAAGTATGTTTGATGTCCGCGACGTGCCTACGGGGGGTGAAGCGCATGGGGACAATGGAGACCATAGCCTGTGCCAGTTCAAGGGCCAGTCATACTTGTTCTATACGCTGAATGCCAATAGTTACGGGTATGGAGCCCCCAGTATCAGATACTCAGTCGACAACAGACCGTTGGACGAGCTGATGAGACTCAAACCGTAGAACTGTTCAATATGATACACAGATTAGCGGATTGCTTGAATCCAAATATCCCGGAATCAACAAAGATTTGGCAGTTTTGTGTGGTTCTCCCAGGATGCCGGATCGGAGAGAATTGTAATATTTGTTCACATTGTCTGATTGAGAATGATGTCAGGATCGGGAACAATGTTACCATCAAGTGTGGCGTCCAGATTTGGGATGGTATAGAACTGGAGGATGATGTGATGATTGGCTCTAACGTAACGTTTACCAATGATATGTACCCCCGCTCGAAGAATAAGGACTGGAAACTTCTAAAAACAAAAGTCTGCAGGGGCGCTACGATTGGTGCCGGTTCTGTGATATTGCCGGGCATCACCATTGGCGAAGGTGCTTTTATCGCAGCAGGTTCGGTCGTGACGAAAGATGTTCCGGCGGGAGAACTATGGATGGGGAGCCCGGCGAAGTTTTTTAGAAAAGTAGATTTCTGACCTAAAGATGATTCCTTTTTTATCATTGAAAGACGTGACCGCGCTACATGGTGCGGAGATTAACGAGGCCGTTACCCGCGTCGTAAATAGTGGTTGGTACCTCCAAGGTAAAGAGAACGAGAAGTTCGAAGCCAACTATGCCCGGTTTATCGGGACCAAGTACTGTATCGGATGCGCAAACGGCCTGGATGCCTTGATCTGGATCTTCCGCGCATATATCGAGTTGGGCGTTATGCAGCCGGGTGACGAGGTGATTGTGCCTGCCAATACTTATATCGCCACCATCCTGGCCATTACCGAGAATGGTTTAAAGCCTGTGCTCATCGAGCCAAAGATCAATACGTTGGAGATCGACGACAACCTCATCGAGGCGGCAATCACGCCGAGGACCAAGGCGATTGCCATCGTGCATCTCTATGGCCGCAATGCTTACACCGAGAAGATTGGTGCGCTATGCAAGAAGTACAATTTGAAGCTCGTGGAAGACAACGCCCAAGCGCATGGTTGCAAGCACATCGACGGGAGAATGACAGGCAGTATCGGAGATGCCGCTGGCCACAGTTTTTATCCCGGCAAGAACCTTGGTGCTCTTGGTGATGGTGGTGCTGTGACGACGAATGATCCAGAACTGGCCGCTGCTGTGCGAGCCTTGGCAAATTATGGATCTCAGAAAAAATACGTGTTCAAGTATATGGGACGAAATAGTCGGCTGGATGAGATTCAGGCAGCTGTTTTGGATGTAAAACTGAAGTATTTAGTGGAGGATAATGCCCATCGTAAGGAGGTTGCCCATTGTTATTATGAGCACATCAATAATCCGCTAATCACCTTGCCGGATCTTCTGCCCGATGAGCAGAATGCTTATCATCTTTTCCCGATTCTTGTGGGCGAAGGTAAGCGGGATGCGCTGCACGATTATCTGGAACAGAATGGGGTGGGGACAGTGATTCATTATCCGATTCCGCCGCATAAGCAGGAGTGTTATTCCAATGAAGACTGGAATACGCCTCCGTTAGAATTGTCTATTACAGAGAAGATGGCAAATGAAGAATTAAGCCTGCCTATTGGTCCGTCAATTAAGATAGAGGAGGTGGATATAATTGCTCAATTAATCAACGCCTTTAAATAATGGAGAAAGTCATTTGGATAGTTAATGCTCAAGCCGGCTCTCCAAGCACGGCGGATAGTCCGCGCTACCTAAATTTCGCAAAGTATTTCATGGCTGCTGGATACGAAGTTATTACATTTAATTCTTCCCAGCGTGAAATGATTGAGATTCCCAACGGTAAATATCTTGAAAAACAATATGGAGAATACCACTTTGTTCATGTGTATGCTCCGAGTTTTGTTGGGAATGGCATTAAGCGGATGAGGTCTCTTTATCAATTCGCTAGGAATCTCAAGCGCATTCGTAATAGTTTCAGTAAGCCGGATGTCATCCTTCATAACATTCACCCACCGTTTGACTATCCAGTGGTAAGAATGGCTAAGAAATTGAAAAGCAAATACATTGCTGAGGCGTGGGATTTGTGGCCGGAGGATTTTGTGACATTTGGACTTGTTAGACCTAATAGCATACCGATAAAAATAGCCTATTCGATAGAAAAGAAGTATTATTATGCTGCAGATGAGATTGTGTTTACACTCTTCGGGGCGAAAGATTACTTGAGGCGGCAGGGCTGGATGAGAGATCAGGGAGGTAAAATTGATCCTGCCCATCTTCACTATATTAATAGTGGTATCGATTTGGAGCAGTTTGATAAAAACCGAGAAGCGCATCCTCGTGAAGATGATGATTTGAATGACATTTCTATAAAAAAAATAATCTATCTTGGTTCTATTGGAAAGGCAAACAATGTTAGGACATTGATTGATGCCGCGGCTCAAATGCGGGAGATGCCTCAGTACCGTTTCTTTATATACGGAAATGGCCCTTGCCGACCGGAATTAGAACGATATGTTTTGGACAATGGAATTAATAACGTCGTGTTTAAAGAATCTCATATTCCGTTCGAAGAGTGTGCGTGGGTAGTTAGCCAGGCCACAGTCAACGTGATGAATTATGATAGCAGATTTGGGCGTTGGGGCGTCAGCTCGGGAAAAATGTTTCTGTATTTGGCGGCGGGAAAACCGATTATTTGCAATGTGGGTTTTAAGTATGATAATGTGATCATAGACCAGAACCTTGGTTTCTCACAGGATATTGAGTCGCCTGTGGTATTTGCTGAGTTGATTCGTCGCCTCGCCGAGCAACCCAAGGAGGATTATGATGCTATGTGTATTCGTGTGCGTGATGTTGCGAAACGATTCGATTACAGGGTGCTATGCAAAAGAGAACTGTCAATAATTGAGGGTCGAGATTTGAAAGGTTTTGTCAAGTAGGTTTAGTGGTATATGCGCAGACCCCTATTTGAGATTGCTACAATGATTCAATTATATGTATAGATTCTTTTTAAAACGTTTATTTGGGTTCGTGGGCGCATTGGTGGCTATTCTTTTGTTGTCTCCCTTGTTCGTCCTTGTCATAATTTGGTTATTTTTTGCTAACAAAGGTGCTGGGCCTTTTTTCTTCCAAACGCGAATAGGTAAAAATGAGATTCCTTTTAGGGTAATAAAGTTTAAGTCAATGACTGATGAGCGGGATACCAAAGGAGAATTGTTGCCTGATGCGATGCGTTTGACTAGGGTTGGGCGCTTTATTCGTAGTACCTCTATTGATGAACTACCGCAACTATTCAATATCTTAAAAGGTGAAATGGCGTTTATCGGCCCTCGTCCATTACCGCCGATTTATTTGCCCTATTACAACGAGCGAGAAGCTCATCGTCATGATGTGCGCCCAGGTATTTCTGGCTGGGCGCAGGTGAATGGGCGCAAGAGTATTACGTGGGATCAAAAGCTTCAGTGTGACACATATTATGTCGAGCACCTTTCCATTTGGCTCGACCTCAAGATTTTCTTTTTGACTATTTACAAAGTTTTTAAGCGAGAGAGTGTGGGCGTGGAAACCAGTGGTTGTGTTAGCCTTTACGATGTTCGTCCTATACAACGTCCACAGTATGTTAAGTGATTTATCTGAAATAGGTAGCGAGTTTTGGATTGAGCGTCTGCCAGAAACACACCTTACAGATCATGATGGAGTGTATTGCTTATCTGGGCGCACTGCTATTGATCTTATTTTGCAGGATATTATGCGGAAGCGAGGTGTGAAGAGTGCGGCTATGCCTGCATGGTGCTGCGACTCAATGATCGCCCCTTTTCGGGCTCGAGGAATAGAAGTTCTTTTTTATGATTTCAATGAAACGGTTTTCACAAATAAGACTGACATTTTTTTCCTGACAAACTTCTTTGGCTATGAAAACACGATAAACTATGAGATAGTTAAGCAGATTAAAGACCAGGGAAGTATTATCCTCTATGATCGTACACATTCTTTTTTTTTGAACGATGCGAAATACAGAATGCTGGCAGATTACTGCTTTGCAAGCATACGCAAATGGATGGGTGTGGTTGATGGTGCCGTTGTGGAGGGATTGTATGAAAAACCTAAATTGAAGGACTGTCCATATGTTTCTGTAAAGAAGGCCGCGATGTGTAACAAGTACCATTACCTCAAAGGTGAAGGTGGCGTACAAAAGAAAGATTTCCTTGCATCCTTTGACGAATTTAGTCAGCACTTGAAAGTCGATTACTGTAATTATGTAATGGATGATTTATCCTATACACTATACAAACGGGAGGACTGGCAGTCTTTGGTACGGCGACGTAGGGAGAATGCCGCATACATACATAGACACCTTAAGAACGTTCAGTTTGTTTTTGAGATGACAGATTGTGCTGTCCCTTTGTTTGTGCCCGTGCTGTTTGAAAACAAGGTGCAGCGAGACTATATTAGAAAGAAACTAACTGAGGCGCAGATATATTGTCCTATTCACTGGCCGCTTCCACCCCGGATACCTAAAGATTATCAGGTTAACGATATTGTAAGTCGTGAGTTGTCATTGCTTTGCGACCAACGATATGGTCTCTCAGAAATGGAGAAAATTGTTACAATGATATCACAGATTAACTGAAAACCAATTAGCATTATTATATGAAAACAGTTCTTGTAACTGGTATTGGCGGTTTAACGCCGCGATCCATCACAGGCATTATTCGAGAAAACCATCCTGACTACCATATCATTGGTGTTGACATCAATAAAAAGGCTGTGGGTTTCTTTATGAAAGGGTTGCTGGATGAGTATTATGTCTGTCCGCGCTGCACGGATCCGTCTTACTTTCCCTGGATAGAGAAGTTGGTGGAAGAAAAGAAAATAGACTATGCTTTTGTGCAGCCTGAAAGTGAAATTGTTGAATGGGGTGATTATTATGAGAGACATGGAAAGTTTCCTGTTCCCGTGTTTATGGGCTGCAAACTCCTGAGCGTCTCTCTAAGAGATAAGAGTATCATGGCGGACCTCTTGAAGGGCACAAAGTTTATACCTAAAACAATAAAGGTAACACAAGACTGTCCCCGGTTCGAGGATGTTGAAAAAGAGATAGGCTTTCCTTGCTGGATTCGCGCCACAGAGGGTACTGGTGGCTTAGGGTCATTAAAACTTGAAGATATAAGCAGCTACAAAAGTTGGCTCTTTATCAATAGCCATATTCCAGAGTTTACCGTGAGTGAGTTTTTGCCAGGGCGCCATTTGGCGAATGAAATGCTTTATTACAATGGAGAGTATGTGAAGGGTGCTGCTTTGGAGTGTGTAGAGTATGTGATGGCCAACACGGCACCTTCGCATGTGACTGGTAATACTGCGTTTGGCCGGTTCTTAAATGAAGATCGAGTTAATAAGTTCTGTGATGCGTGTATCCAGTATTTGGAGGGAAAGTTGAGAGTGCCGGCACATGGCATTCTGAGTTTTGACTTAAAGGAAGATAAGGATGGCTACTTGAAAGTGACAGAAGTAAACATCCGACACATGGCATATGCTGGAGTAATGGCCCATGTAGGTTTTGATTTAATTGAGGACACTATCAAGATACTGGAGGATGGAAATGCGGACCGGGTGGAACGTGCTCCTTTTTATCACTACAACAAGCCGTATGTCTTCTTGAGAGACGTAGATGTGGCGCCGATAATTTTGGAATCAGAAAATGTCTTTTATAAATAATATGAATATACTTGGCAATAAGGTCTTGCTTCGAGCCTTGGAAGAAAAGGATATGCCTTTTCTTCTTGAGATGATTAATGATCCTGAGATGGAGCAAATGGTTATTGGGTGGAGTTTCCCTAATTCTACGAAACAACAACTGGACTGGTATAATAGAATCGTGTCAGATCAGAAGAACCTTCGTTTTGCTATAGAATATAAAGGCCAGTTTGTTGGAGTTTCTACGTTGATAAAAATTGATTGGAAAAATAGATCTGCTGATCATGGTATCAAATTGCATCAGTCTGCACCAAAGGGTATTGGTTTAGCCACGGATGCCGTTTATGCAACGATGAGATATGCATTTGAAGAATTGCAGTTAAACAGATTGTATGGCTCTATTCTAGACTATAATATCCCCTCTCAAAGATTGTATGAAAAGTGTGGATGGGTGAAAGAAGGGTGCTATAGACAAAGCGTGTTTAAAAACAACGCCTACCATGACGAGTGGCCAATGGCAATCTTGAGAGAAGAGTATTTTGAGTGGAAGGCGCGATTCTTTAAGTAGGAGAGAGGAATTTACTAACCAATGGTAGAATGCTTATAATAAATACTGTTACGGTTGTTGGTGCCAATGGCACAATGGGTACTAACGTGTCCGGTATTTTTTCTGCATTTGGCGGCGCCACAGTGTACATGGTGAGTCGCGACAAAGAGAAGTCGAAGAAAGCGGCGCTAAAGGCAGGAAAGACTGTGAAGGCCGATAGTATTGTTGGCCACCTAATCCCGGCAGACTACTCCATGCTTGCCGAGTGCGTGCGCAAATCCGACCTGGTATTTGAGAGTGCTGCGGAGAATCTGGAGTTGAAGATAGACCTCCATTCCCAGATCGGGCAGTCGTTGAAGAAGGGTGCCATCGCTTGTACGGGATCGTCGGGTCTGTCCATTACGAGGCTAGCTGAGTGCTATCCGGAAGAGATGAAAAGCCAGTTCTTCGGCGTCCACATGTTTAACCCGCCGTATCAAATGACGCTTTGCGAGCTTACGGCGTCGCCGTACAGTAATATGGCGCTGTATGGTGAATTAAAGGACTATCTTACCAACGTGCTTCACCGTACGGTTGCAGAGAGCAAAGACCTTCCGGCGTTCCTTGGTAACCGCATCGGTTTTTACGTGATGAACGAAGCGTTGCAGTATGCCGAGAAGTATCAGGATAATGGCGGCATAGACTACATAGATGCCTTGTTGGGCCCGTTCACGGGACGCACTATGCCTCCCATTACTACAGCTGATTTCGTTGGACTGGATGTGCACAAGGCCATTGTAGACAACATTTACGAAAACACTAACGATTACGCCCACAGCAAGTTCGTACTGCCGACGTATGTCCAAATTCTTATCGAGCAGAAGCGTCTCGGGCGAAAGAGCGGAGAAGGGCTTTATAAACTGGTGCGCAATGACAGTGGCGACAAGCGGCTGCTGGTGTATGACATCAAGGCCGGAATTTATCGCGACGTAATCAACTATTCTTTCCCGTTTGCTCTTCAGATGAAGAAATATCTGAAGGTGGGAGAGTACGACAACGCTCTGCGGGTACTCATTGAGAATCACTCCCAGGAGGCGGATATATGCCTTCGCTTCCTTCTACGCTACATTGTGTATGCGCTCTACACTGCCGAACACGTGGGCTATGACCTCAAAGTGGCTGACGACGTGATGGCGACCGGCTTTACCTGGTGTCCACCATTTGCGCTGATGGATGCATTTTCGAATGTGTGTGATTTAGCACAGCTGATGAAGACCCGTTTAAAACCGGAAATCATGACCCAGGTGGACATTGACCACATCATCGCGGAGCACCAGCGCTCAAAGTATGATTACAGGCCTTTCTTCAAGGCGAAATAGCTAGGCGAGAAATGACGAACAAAGTATATGTGCTGGGGGGCGCCCAGACCGATTTCGAGCGCAACTGGACAAAAGAGGGCAAGAACATGATTGCTATGTTGAGGGAAGCAGTTGCAGATGGCTTTGATGGCGCCGATTTCAGTTATGAGGAATTGAAGCGGCTGAATCAAGATAATCGGGTTGCTGCCTTCGTCGGCAATTTCATTGCGGAGCAATATGTGGATCAGGGGCACCTAGGCGCGTTCCTCACGGAGGTGAATCCTGCCTTCTTCGGCGTGCCCTCTGCACGGTATGAGGCTGCTTGCGCATCGAGCTCTGTGGCCTTGGATGCGGCTATCACCAAGATCGCTGCCGGCGAGTATGATGTATGTGTGGTCGTTGGCTGGGAGATTATGAAATCTGTCGACTCAAAAGTGGGCGGAAGCATCCTCGGACGTGCGGCATACTATGAGAAGGAGGGCAAGGGCGTTGATTTCCCCTTCCCGAAGCTTTTCGGACGACTGGCTGATGCAACCATTGAGAAATATGGGCTAGACAAGGAGCGATACCTAAACGCTTTGGCTATGATTTCCACCATTAATTATGGAAACGCCAAACGCAACCCGCTGGCGCAGACCCGTAAGTGGTTCATGAACTTTGAGGAGGCTTCTCATCGCGGAACTGAGAGCAATGCCTGCGTAGGTGGTCTCCTCGGGGTGAGTGATTGCTCCCAAGTGACTGATGGCGCAGCCGTGGTTGTCCTCTGCTCGGAAGCATATCTTAGAGAGCGAGGCTTAAACGATAAGCCTGTCGTGAAGGGATATGGACATCGTACAGCTCCAATGCTGTTTGATAAAAAGATAGCAGAGAATGCCGGATCAGAGTACGTGCTACCATGGACTCGCCAGACTTGCCTGGATGCATACAGACGCGCTGGCTTGACAGTTGATGACATCGATGTTTTTGAGACCCACGATTGTTTTACGTCCAGCGAGTATGCCGCAATCTCTGCCTTCGGTATTACAGAGCCGGGTAAGGAGTATGAGGCTATTGAGAAAGGCATAATTGCTTTTGACGGGGCTAAGCCGATAAATCCTTCTGGCGGCTTGATTGGTTGCGGGCATCCTGTAGGTGCGTCTGGAGCGCGGATGTTTTTGGATCTCTATAAGCAGATATCCTGCAAGGCGGGGGGATATCAAGTCAAAGGCGCGCAAAATGCGATGATGCTTAATATCGGCGGCAGTGCAACAACGAACTATGTTTTTATTATAGGTCAAGAGTCAGTTAGAAAAGAATAATGATGAAAGGAATCGTACTTGCCGGGGGATCTGGCACGAGGCTTTATCCCATAACAAAAGGCGTGAGTAAACAATTGCTCCCAATTTATGACAAACCGATGGTGTATTATCCCATCAGCGTGCTGATGCTGGCTGGAATCAGGGAAATCCTCATTATTTCTACGCCGTATGATCTCCCCGGTTTTAGACGTCTGCTTGGGGATGGTTCTGATTATGGTGTGCGTTTCGAGTATGCAGAGCAGCCTTCGCCGGACGGTCTTGCGCAGGCCTTTATTATAGGTGACAAGTTTATCGGTGATGATAGTGCGTGCCTGGTCCTCGGCGACAATATTTTTTATGGTTCCGGTTTTACCGGGAAACTTCACGAAGCCGTCGTGGATGCAGAACAGAACGGCAAAGCCACGGTTTTCGGCTATTGGGTAAATGATCCGGAAAGATATGGCGTGGCCGAATTCGACGCCCAGGGTAATTGTTTGAGCATTGAGGAGAAACCCAAGAATCCCAAGAGCAATTACGCAGTCGTTGGGCTTTATTTCTATCCCAATAAGGTGGTGGATGTGGCCAAGCATATCAAGCCCTCTGCTCGTGGTGAATTAGAAATCACGACGGTGAACCAGGAGTTCCTGAAGGATGGCGAGCTGAAGGTCCAGGTATTCAGCCGCGGCTTTGCGTGGCTGGACACCGGTACTCATGATAGCTTGAGTGAGGCATCCACTTTTGTGGAGGTAATCGAGAAGCGTCAGGGCTTGAAGATTGCGTGCCTGGAGGCCATTGCTTATCGCAAGGGGTGGATTACAGAGGAGAGAATGCGAGAGTTGGCTGAACCCATGAAGAAGAACCAGTATGGACAGTATCTCCTTCAGGTCATTGAGGAGAAACGTCGCGAAGTGGACGCAGACACGTTCAGGGTCATAAAATAACTATTAGATATGAAAACGATAGCATTGACCGGGGCATCCGGATTTATCGGCCAGCATCTGCTCCGTCACTATTTGGAGGAAGGCGCGCACGTTGTTGCCTTTGTCCCGGATCCGGAAAACATGGAGGAGTATAGGAAGTATCCGAATTTCGAGTTGGTGAAGGCCTTTTTTGAAGACTTTGATCATCTCTCAGAATTGACGGAGACGCGTGACATCGATATTTTCTACTATCTGTCATGGGGCGGCTACGGCAAGGCAACGAATGATTATGCCGCCCAGATCCAAAACATTAAGCCGATCTGCGACGCTGTGGCAGAAGCCGGGAAGATGGGGTGCAAGCGCTTCCTGTTCAGCACATCCTTCTCCGAGTACATGATCAGCGAGCATGAGACGTTGAGCCACAATGCCGGTGCGCATTGCAATGTATACGGAGCCGCCAAGCAGGCCGCCCGCGTGATGGCGCATGCTACCGCTGCCCAGAAAGGTGTTCCGTTCCTTTGCGTGGCTTTTGCCAATACCTTCGGTGTGGGGGACCGCTCCCATCGCAGTACGAACCTCTTTGTTCACAAGTTGCTTCGCGGCGAAGCCTTGGATCTGACAGAAGGCATCCATCTGTATGATTGGAACTACATTGAGGATACCGTTGCTGGATTAGTGCTGGCTGGGGAGAAGGGGAAGCTTGACTCGGTGTATTATATTGGCAGTGACCGACGTCGCCCGTTGAAGGATATCGTTGGCGAGGTGCGTGATATCCTTGCACCCGGCGTGGAGATCCGCCTTGGCACCTATAAAGAAGACTTCCATGTGGACTATACCAGTGTAGATGTAACCAAATTATATAGGGATACGGGGTATCAGCCAAAATGGAATTTCAGAGATGCCGTATTAATGACGGCAGAATGGGTTAAATCATTAGACTGGGAATAATGGCGTACAAAAAGATTGAAACGAATCTGCCCGGAGTATTTATTCTGGAACCTCAGGTGTTTGGAGACCACCGTGGCTGGTTCATGGAGTCATGGTCTGAGAAAAATATGAAGGACATTGGCCTTGATGTGAACTTTGTGCAGGATAATCATAGCTACACAGCGAAGAAAGGGACATTGCGCGGGATTCATTACCAGCAGAATCCTATGGCTCAGGCTAAGCTGGTGCGAGTTGTTCGCGGCACCGTGGTGGATGTGGCTGTTGACTTGCGCAAAGGATCTCCAACCTACGGCCAGTGGACCAGCGTGGAACTCTCTGCTGAAAACAAGAGGCAGTTTTTCATCCCTCAGGGGTTCGGCCATGCTTTTTTGACACTGACGGATGACGTGGAGTTCTGTTATAAATGTGATAACCTTTATAGCAAGGAGTGTGACAGGAATATCCGGTGGAATGATCCGGTGATTGGAGTCGACTGGAAATCTTTTGGATTTGAGGGGGAGCCGATTCTGTCGGAGAAGGATGCGGCGGCACCGTTGCTGAAGGACAGCGATTGCAATTTCCTGTTTTAAGGACAGGTGTAGGCATGGCAACGATCGGAGATATCAAGTTGATACAACTCCCCAGATTTCTGGACGCCCGCGGGAATCTGTCCTTTGCGGAACAGAACAATCATATCCCGTTCGAAATCAAACGGACCTATTGGATTTATGACGTTCCCGGGGGAGAGAACCGTGGCGGGCATGCATTCAGAGAGAATCAGGAAGTGGTGATTGCCCTGTCCGGGGCCTTTGATGTGGTGGTGGACGACGGGACGACTCGTAAGAAGTTCAGCCTGAATCGTTCGTATTACGGACTGTTTATTCCCAAGGGATTGTGGCGAACCTTCGAGAATTTCTCCACGAATGCTTTTGCGTTGGAGTTTGGCTCGGTGGGTTATTCACCGGATGATTATATCCGTGATTATTACGATTTCTTAGCACTGAAAAGAGATGGAAAATTATAAAGTGTCTGACTGCGCAATCATTGAACTGGACAAGCATCATAGTGACCGAAAAGGAAACCTGACCGTAGTAGAAAATGGGGTTACCTTGCCGTTCGATGTGAAACGCGTTTATTATCTCTATGATGTGCCTGGGGGCGAATCGCGAGGCTCCCATGCCCATAAGGAACTGCAACAACTGATTGTTGCCGCTTCCGGATCATTTACGGTCACCCTTGATGATGGGGAGAATAAGCGTTCTTTTTTTCTGAATCGCCCATATCAGGGGTTATATGTTAAGCCGGGGTTATGGCGTGATCTTGAGGATTTCTCATCGGGTGCTGTTTGTATGGTGTTGGCTTCTGAGGTGTATCAGCCGGAGGATTATATTCGTGATTATCAGGAGTTCTTGGCATTCCGGGCTGGGTTTTGATCTTGTGTTATGATTCTTGATGGTTCTGTTTTGGCTGATTTGACCGCTCAGGCGAAGGCAACGCCGCGGCTGCGGATGAATTATAACTTCCACCAGAGCCTGGAGGAGAAGCGTCATCGTTTCCTGAATGCCGTGGCGCCGGGAATGATTATTCCGATTCATCGGCGGCCGACGAAGGATGAGTCGTTTGTAGTGTTGAGGGGTGAGAATGTTCTGTTTCGAGAGATAATTAAATATGGGAAAAAGAATTTACCTTTGCCTCGCGCATATGAGCGAGGCGGGAATTGAGCAGAAGTATATCCAGGAAGCGTTCGATACCAATTGGG
>JAEEGL010973955.1_pt1 | contig 30141 bp, 29 predicted proteins | sample 9134231 | NCBI WGS metagenome assembly JAEEGL01 (sample SAMN16246548, study PRJNA631951) | gut metagenome | biome: gut microbiome; feature: rumen; material: fiber-attached | host: Bos | place: Iran: Karaj | collected 2018-10 | reverse complement strand
GACTGTGGTAATAATCACCTCTAAACGATCAAAGTCGTAATAAATCAGAAAAGAATCCACAGTGCATTTATTATTATAAAGATAGAAAGGAAATTAATCAAATTGAATAAAACCTTTCGATTTGATTATACGTGATAAAATGAGCGAGTTAATAAATAAGGATTATTTAGCAGATTTAAGTAAAATTAAAGAGACAATTAGAGCCAATCAAAATAAGGCAATGGTTATCGTAAATAGTGCGATGATTATGACTTATTATGAAATTGGAACTATTATTAACCAAAGAAAAATATGGGGTAGTAAGTATATTCAAAAACTATCAGAAGATTTAAAAGAATATGGTAGTGGCTATAGTTATGAACAGTTAAAAAAATGTCGCAATTGGCACACGAATTCTCATTAGATGAAATTAGGTTACAACCTGTAACCCAAATTCCGTGGAGCACACTAACAACCATAATAATACCTAAATCAAAATATCATGAAGAGATGTGTCAACAAAACAAGAAAAAGTGATTACTATAAAGTAACCACTGGATCTTTTATTTGTTCAATTTTCTTATATTCAATTACTTTTAAAACTGGTTCTTCTTCGTCTTCTATATTTTCATATTTAATAATAGCAGTTAAATTAATCCATTCATTTGCTTTAAATGATTCTTTTATATCAGTGAAGAAACCAAGTAATTGTATATCATTTTCGCAGCATGTCATTGCGAGTCTTCCAACAACAACAGTGCCATCAGCTTGCATATAGCATACACAATCTAAATTGACTTTCTTGCCTTCATATCTATCTTTTTGGTCATATGAATCGATAAAGAATACTCCATAATCTTTATCTTCTATTTTAATAATATCACTATTTAAATCATATGGAAGCTCATCGGCTAAAGTATCAATTACTTCACCATTAGTATTTTGGAATACATAATCAGCTTCATTATTTAATAGCATCAAGCTTCTCTTATAACTTAAAAGCTTATCTTCATATCCATCTATTCTATTAAATAAGATAAGATTAGCTGGTCTAATAATATCAGCCATCTTAACTCTCATATTTTGATAGTATGTTTCAAAGGTAGTACAATCAATTAATGTTATGATTTGGGATACTATTAAACATTCAGGTAGTTCTAACACATTTTCACTCATGGCATTATTTTCAATAATAACTCTATCAAAGCGGTGCATCTTAATTAGGTTATCTAACTTTTCTTTTGGTAAAACGGTACTATCATCAAGTGATAAAACAGTAGTATTAAAATCATCAAGTAATTTTAAACTATCATATTCTACTTCTCCTTCTTCAAGAGTGATAAGTAAGGTAGTACCTTTCTTATAGAATCCATCTTGATGAATTATCGTAGAAATAAAGGATGTTTTTCCACTATCAAGCATACCATTTATGATAAATAAAGGTATTTGTTTCATATTACTTCTTTAAAAATAGATTGCTAATCTTTTGTTTATCAATATTTGCACCTATAACACATAGTCTACCAGTGTAATCTGGCTTACCTAAACGAATTTCATATGTGTCATCTACTAAATCAAAATAATACCAATTTGTATCATCACTAGCTCTTAAGATACCCTTTGCACGTAGTATGATGCCTAATGTATCATCATTAGCTAGCTTATCTAAGAATATTTCAAGTTCTTTTTTTGATACAGCTTGAGCTGTTTCTATGCCCCAGTTATCAAAGATTTCATCTGCATGGTGATCATGGTGATGATGTTCATGATCATGACAGTGGCACTCTTCTCCATCATGATGGTGGTGTTCATGTTCATGCTCGTGTTCATGGCAATGACATTCTTCACCTTCTTCATGGTGATGATGATGTTCATGGCATTCGCATTCATCATCGTCGTCGTCATCGTCATCATGTTCATGATGTAGTTGTTCTATAAGTTCATTTAACATTGATTTATCTTTTTCAAATATTTCAATTAATTTCTTTGTTTCAAGTTCAGCAATAGGTGTAGTTATAATATTAGCATTTGGATTCTTCTCTCTAATTAAATCAGCAAGCTCTAAAACCTTAGCTTCTGGAGTTCTATCTACCTTTGAAATTAGGATAGTTGTTGCTTCTTTAACTTGGTCATTAAAGAATTCACCAAAGTTACGCATATATAGTTTACCTTTAGATGCATCAACTACTGTAACAAGCATATTAGGAATTAATCCTGCTTTTTCAATAATACGCTTAATATCAGATAGTTTTCCAACTCCTGATGGTTCAATAATTACTCTATCAGGATTATATTGATCTATTACTTCTTTTAAAGCTTTTGTGAAATCACCAACTAATGTACAACAAATACATCCTGAGTTAATTTCCTTTATTTCAAATCCAGCATCCTTTAAGAAACTAGAGTCAACACCAATCTCTCCAAATTCATTTTCGATTAGGACTACTTTTTCTCCTTTATATGAATTTATTAGTCTTTTAATTAATGTTGTTTTTCCAGCACCTAAGAATCCTGAAAATACATCTATTTTTGTCATATAAATCACCTTCCAACAAATTATTATATCACATTTATGATTTTTATAGAATATTTTATTAAAAATATGAGAAAAAAACAACTCTCATACTTTTAGGACAAAAAATTGATAAAAAATGAAAAAAATATGCTCTTAAACACGCTTAGAAATCAAAATTTTATCAAATAAAAAAGGCTTAACAAAGCCATTTATTTATGATATAATATAGTTGGTATAGGAATATACTGCAGGAGGTAAGCAATGAAATACTTGTTTAAGGTGGCAATGACTATTACTTAGGAGGTTGTATGGATTATTTAGTAATCCTAGTTATAGCCCTGTGCGTTATAACTTTAATGCTTAACAACAAGCGTTAATACATAATTCTTTATAATTATCATTGCCACACCAAATGCGAAAGGGATATGTTAGCCGCATATCCCTTTCTTTTCTTTATAATTATCATTGCAATATTATTATACAACAATACATTTAATAAATCAATATCACTCAATATTTGTAATATCACTAAAGCTTATTCTCTCCTTAACTATAGTTAAATATTTATGTTCTAAGTCTATCTTTGATAACATTCCATAGATAGTTTTATATGAATCAGTATCATAATATGTAACTTTAATTATCATGTTCTTTTCTAAACTCATAATCTTATTGTTAAGAAGTTCAATATCATAATCAGATAGTTCTCTTTTAGGTGTTATTATTTTTTCTTTTTCTTTTATCAAATCATAATAACCTCTAAGAGAATTGAATGGTAAAAATTGTTTAGCTCTATCACGTCTATTCATCTTCTCCACTATTGTGCCCTCCTATTAAATTATTACGCATTTTTGTTGTGGCTTTAGGATCTAAATCCATAGCTTTAAGTAAACTATTTTTACCATATTTTTTATTAATATCTGATACTGCTTTAACTAACTTTTTTTCTTTTTCTAATTCTTCCAAATTAGAGAAAAAATCATATGTTGCATATATTTCTTCAACAACATTATTAAATGATATAGTTATTCTTCTAATAGCTACATTAGGTAATGTAGTTTTTATATATAATCTTTCAAATGAATCAAGTAATTCTCTTCTTGAATTAGTAATGGTATTTAACTTCATAGACCCACCAGTTGATGGAATAGATTTATATGTTTCATAATTATAAGGCATTTTATCAGAATATCCTATTGATAAGCTAATAGATGGGGTAACTAAGCCCTTATCAACAAGTTCTGTGACATTTAAATCTACCATTTCCTTTAAAACAAGTAAGGCATCATCATAATTATAATCAGAAAATAAAACTTGAGAATTTGATAAAGAATTACTTTTAGATCTATAGCTATGAATATCTTTTATAGTACATGTTTCTATACCTTTTGCATGATCTATTAATAGTTCAGCATTTATACCAAATTCTTTATACAAAATATATTCATCTAACTTTGTTATACCTTCCATATCATATACTTTATATTTTGCAAGTCGATTTGCAGTACCATAGCTTATATTCCAAAAATCTGTGATAGGCTTATGATTCCATAAGGTTTTTTTAAATAGTTCTTCGTCCAAGTAGCCTATATGGCTTTCTACATGTTTAGCGGTTATATCCATAGCTATTTTAGCTAAATATAAATTAGTTCCTACCCCTACTGTTGCGCATATGCCTGTAGAGTTATACACATCATCTATTACTTTTTTTGCTAAGTCTAATGGTTCTAAATTATATAGTTTAATATATTCAGTTATATCAATAAAGCATTCATCTATGGAATAAACATGAATATCATCTTTAGAGAAATATTTTAAGTATATTGAATATATTTCAGCACTCTTTTCCATATAAGCTTTCATCCTAGGTTTAGCAATAATATAATCTATAGTTTTAGGTATTTCAAAAAGTCTACATCTATTTTTAACTCCTAGCTCTTTTAAGGCAGGGCTTACTGCAAGACAAATAGTACCTGTCCCTCTAGATTCATCCGCAACTACTAGTTTTGTAGTTAAGGAATCTAAGTTTCTATATACACATTCAACAGATGCATAAAAACTTTTTAAATCTATGCACATACAAATCATATTATCACCTCCTTTTAAAGAAAAACGGCTACTAGAGCCGTTATTTACGAATTAGATAAACTAATGTAGAATCACTTGTACTATAATACAAATCAAATGTTCCATGGCATAATGATTTGATATCGTCATATACAATACCACTTAATTTTAATTCAATAAAATCAAGTGATGTTACAAATCTAAAGGCATTATACATTAAAACATATTCTTCTTTTGATTCACATATAAAATCATATCCATCATATGTAAATAATTCAAAATAACCTAATGTATTATTTGCGGTATTAACGATATTGAAATCATCATATTCATAAGTTTCATAATTATAAGTTGCTTGCTCATAGTGGTGTGTATCACCATAATTCATTAATGTTAATTCATCAACTAAAAAGTATGTATGTGTAATATGGATATCACTACCAAAGCCACCTCTAGACCAAGTCGCATCAATTCCATACCATACATCACTTATCTTAACTTTATTCCAAGCATGTCCGCCTTCTTTTGCTGAACCTATTACTTCAACACATTCGATTCCTTCAATTGTACAAAGTAATTTAAAGGCACTTGCTATACCATCACATACAGCTACACCATCCATAAGTGCTCCATATGATGTAAATGACTCGTAATCACTTCTATTGTGACTAATAGAAATTAAGACATCATCATATGTTACATATGCTCCTAAATAATCATATATAGCCTTTAGCTTTTCATAAATTGTAAATGAATCATCTACATAAGTTCTAAGAATATCTTTGGCTTTATTATATAAATATAACACAGTTTGATCTGTTATAATTGGTTTAATTCCAAGTTCTAAGTTTTCAAGTTCATAAATTGATCTTATTTCTTGTGTTTTACTACATTTTTCAATATAGAAATCATTATAATCACTACTTCTATAAGATTCTTTGAATTTTGTAGTAGTTATATCAGTTCTTTCTTGAGTAGTTCTTTTACTATTAAATGTATTATTAGATTTTAAGGTAAATTCAACAATAGTACTAAATGTATAGCTATAATATAAGCCATATGGTGCACTAGATAATCTATTGATTATTTTACTATATGACTCTTTAGCATAATCTTGATTGCTTCCATTTGGAAAATAAAACTTAAATGTATAGCTTTCACCCTTAGCTTTAGGGTATGCAGCTAGTGATTCATATTCTAGTAATGCCTCTAGATCACTAAAACTATCAATATAAAAATCATAAGTATTACCTTGATATGTAAATGTTTGACTTAAATATTGTGCTGCAGCTAGTGGCATAGCTTCTATTGTATAAGTTGTAATTGATTCATCACATTTAACATCAAGTGTATGTGATATTGTTTTATTGCTTATACTAAATACTGTTTTATTAGTACAGCTAACATATTCAGTACCATCAAGTGAATAGCTATAACTATAATTTTCATCGTAATCAAATGTTAATGTCGCATTAGGATAATTAATATCATAATCAACATTTATATTAGTTGTCTTTTTATTTGATGCTTTTATAAATAGATAAATTATAGTATCTTCATTATAAATAAATGAATGTAATCCTAAATCTAATTTATCTAAATAATTCTTTGATATTTCTAAATAATTACCATTAAATGTATAATTACCATCTATATCATTGCCATACAAATTCTTATTTGGACTATCTACTAAAATACTTACTTTACTATCTATACCTTTAGTATAAGTATATGTAGTTAAATCCTTTAATCTAGCGCTTATTTCGTAATTACTACTTGGCATTTTAAATGTATATTCATTAACTCTAGATAATAAAGTATCTCCTTCATACCAGCCAATAAATTCTTTATTTTCTAGTATATAATCTATTGATAGAATTACTTTAGCTCCGCTAGGTAATTCTTTATTATTTTCATAGTTAGAATTAACATATTCATAGTTATTAATAGTTAATTTATAATACGCTGTATTTTCCCATTTAGGATATAATGTAATGCTTGTTGTAATTAGAGTATCAAAATCAAATTCATGTTCTAGTGCATCATCAGAACACCAACAAATGAATGTATCGCCTAGCTTAGTAGGATCAGTTGGTTTAGTGCATTTTGTATTATAATCAATTGTTTGAATATCAACACCAGGATAATCAAAAAATACATTAACTTTTCCAACTAGATAATTTGCTTTTAAGGTTAGATCTCCATTAGATCCTTTTTCAATTTTATATTCACTAACTAATGTTTCATTATCATTAACCATCCATCCACTAAAGGCATAACCATCTTTAGTAGGTGCTTTAATAGTTATTTCATCTTCTATCGTATAAGTTAGAGGGTTATCACTACTATTAGTTCCTCCATCTAATTCATAAATAATCTTATAATTCTTTAAACTAACAATAGGATATAATTTAACACTACTCTTACCCTTTAGATCGGCTTTAGAAACAACAGCACCATCTGTTGATAAAGACCAACCTAAAAATTCATAGCCTGTTTCTGTTGAATAACTAATAAATTCGATGCTATCATAGCTATCATATGTTTTGGCGATATTATTATCCTTTAAGACATATGTGATAGTTATAGAATCATCATCCTTGTTAAAGAAATCAAAAAAGTCACAACCAGTAAGGCATGTAAGTATTAAAATTGATAAAATAAAAAGACTTATCTTTTTCATAATAATCAACTCCTATATGATATTTTATCACATTTTATAAGTTTAATATATTAATTTTTAATATATTTAATTGTATAATTATAGTTGGTGATAATATATGAATTACGAATTATTAAAAGAATATTATAACAAATTCAATGAAGATAAAAGATTAAATTCAAGACATGGTATTGTCGAATTTAATACTTCCATTAAATATATTTTAGATTATTTAAAAAAATTTAATAATCCAAAAATCCTAGATTTAGGTGCTGGAACAGGTAAATATACTTTATATTTAGATAGTCTTGGTTATGATGTTACAGCGGTTGAACTTGTTAAGCATAATTTAAGGCATATAAATATAAAAAATCCTAATATTAAGGCATTTTTAGGTAATGCCCTAGATTTATCCAAGTTTAGTGATGAATCATTTGATTTTATTATAATGTTTGGGCCAATGTATCATTTAAGTAATAAAGATGAGCAAGTTAAAGCACTAACTGAAGCTAAGAGAATACTTAAAAAAGATGGTATAATGATGGTTTGTTACTATATGAATGATTATGCGATTATTAAGCATGGTTTTATAGATGGTTTTATCAATAGTGAAAATGATTATGATAATAATTATCATATTAATAATAACGATAATAATCTATACACATATTATAGATTAGAAGATATTAACGAATTAAATAAAATAGTTAAGCTTAATAGAATAGATATCTTTACTCAAGATCTATTAACTGATTATTTTAGAAAAGAAATTAATAAAATGGATGATATTACATTTAGTAAATACTTAGATTATGTATATAAAGTGAGTAATAAAAAAGAATTAATTGGTATAGGAAGTCATTTAGTTGATATAATAAAAAAGGGCTAATTAAGCCCTTTTATTTTTATTATATATACGAACTCTAACAAACAAAACGATAGTAATTGTTATAATTAATAATATAGCTATAAAACTTGTTATACATGTAAGTATATACATCTTATTATCAAAACCATTATTTGCGATAATTAACGTATTTTGAAGTGTTAAAATAGAAATTATGGCATCTATTAAATCAAGAGTTTTTAATTCTCTAAAACTAATGTTTTCATTACTTCTATTTCTTTTATATGTAATTATTGTTGCAGTAATTTTATATGTAGTATATGCCGCAAGAGAGATTGCTGGAATCAAACCAAAGTTATAACTTCTTTCATTAAATACCATTAAGGTTATAGGCACAATAAGTGATATATCTAGAATAGTAAGAAATATAAATGATATATAAAATAATTTGTTTCTTTTTTCTATTTTTTTATCTTCTTCATAATCTCTTATTTTAGATTCATTGATTAAAATTATTAATCTAATAAGCAAAAGAAATATATAATATACAGATATAGTTCCATTCCAAATAGATAAATAATAAATGCCTAAAAAAGCATTAAATACAATAAAGGCAAAGCACATTATTAGTGATATTATATCAAACTTATTTAGTTTTATTTTTTGTTTATTCATAATATCACTCCTTTACTCTATTTTATCATAAAAAGTAAAAACGGACTACAATTGAAGTGGAGGATGTAGTCCGTTTTTTAGGCCAATTATTTATGTCTAACAATTACTTAAGATAAGTTTCTTCTAAATGCTTCTTAAGCTCTTCTTTCGAATACTTTTTACAATTACCAGAGCAATTTCCATCACATTCATCGCAATTACATTTGCCATGAAGATGATCAATAAATGCTTTAGTAAAGACAATACCTACGAAACTAATCGCAGCAATGATGACTATTATTTTTAGAAACATCGAACAGATCACCATCCTTGTAATTATTGTCATTTTTATCCTTGCCGTTAATTATCTTAATTATTATAATTGCAAGAGCAATGACAGCAATAATAATGAATGTTGTCCACCACCATGAACCGATTAGATAGATTGTTGTAGCTGCTAAGACTGATGCAACAATCCAGAATAATAATGTGAAGTGGAATGTTTTCTTATCTGGTGATTCACCCTTAGCAGTAGCTACAGCAGCGAAACATGGAATAGTTGTCATATTGAATACGATGAATGCGATTAAACCTGCGGCTGTAATACCTGTAGATTGCATCATGGCTGTAACAGCTTCAACACCACCATCTGCTTCTACATCAATTGCAGCACCAAGTAAGCATGCAGCAAGTGTACCAAATGTTGAGATTACATTTTCTTTAGCAATTAAACCAGATACAGCAGCAACAATGAACACCCAACCATTCTTGCCTAATTGGTTACCGAAGCCAAGTGGTGTAAAGATTGGTTGTAATAAGTGACCGAAGCCTGCAAGGATAGACGAATCTACATCAAGTACTCCTTCGTGTGCTGGTATAAATTGCCAATCGAATGTGAAGTTTAGTAAGAACCAAACTAAGATTTGACTTGCTAAAATGATTGTAAATGCCTTCTTTAAAAAGTGACTTAGCTTATGCCATAATAAATGCATGACACTCTTAAAGCTAGGTCTATGATAATCTGGAAGTTCCATAATGAACGGTTGACTTTCACCCTTCATTGTAGTTCCACGCATAATAATTATAGAAATAATAGCAACAGCAATACCTAATAGATACATACTAAATGTAATTAAATCCGCATTTGCTCCCCATCTTAAAGCTATTGCACCAGCAATGGCTGTTAAAATTGGAAGTTTTGCTCCACATGAGAAGAAAGGAATAACTCTAATAGTTGTAGTTCTTTCGTTTTGGTTTTGAAGTGTTCTAGTATTTGCCATTGCTGGTACACTACAACCAAATCCCATGATCATAGGCATTAATGCTCTACCTGAAAGACCGAATTTTTTGAAGATCTTATCAAATATGAAGGCAACTCTTGCCATATATCCTGTATCTTCTAGGATACTCATAAATAAGAATAAAATCATAATTAGTGGTAAGAAGCTTAGTACGGCAGCTAAACCTGCAAGTAAGCCATCGTTAACAAAGGAATTTAGCCATGTTGGGCTATTTTCAAACCATCCACCAATTATACCAAATAACCATTCTACACAGTTATTAAATAAGTTTGTGACTATAACACCAGGTGAGTTTATCGATCCTTCACCTATAATTCCTTCTAGAATAGGTACACCTTCAAAGCTTACCCAATCATCTGGAATTAATTTTCCTAAGAATAGGAAGTTTTCACTAAATGTTAAGTGGAATACAGCAAATAGAATTAGGAAGAAGAATACAAAACCAAATACTTTATGTGTAAGTACTCTATCGGCTTTTACACTCTTTCTTGCTTTTTCTTGACTTGCTTTTGTTAAGCAAACTGAATAATTTGCTTCAATATATTTATATCTTTCATCAGCAATCATTGCTTCTGTATCAATATTTGTATTTTTCTTGAATTCTTCAACCATTGTTACTTGAAGCTTATGATCTTTAATTTCAATTTCATCTTCTTCAATTAATTTAATTGAATGATATAATACATTATCAAGCTCTTCATTTTGTTTTAATTCTTCTACAATTTTATCAATTAAAGGCTTTAATTTAGTACCTTCTAAAACAGTTTTAGGTTCACGCTTTTTAGCATTTAGTGCTTCAAGCATTAATTCTTGGCTTCCTTGCTTTTTTAAAGCTGAAATAGCAACTACTGGTACTCCTAAAGCTTCTTTTAGCTTTTCGATATCTAATTTATCACCATTTTTTTCAATAACATCCATCATATTAAGTGCAACAACAATAGGAACATCCATTTCTAATAATTGTGTTGTTAAATATAAGTTTCTTTCTAAGTTTGTTGCATCAACAATATTAATTACACAATCAGGCTTTTCTTCAACTATAAAGTTTCTTGATATTACTTCTTCTGGTGTATATGGGCTTAATGAATATATACCAGGTAAATCGACAATCTTTATATCTTCACCTAATTTTTTATAGAATCCTTCTCTTTTATCTACTGTAACACCTGGCCAGTTACCAACATGTGCTGTAGCACCTGTTAAGGCATTAAACAATGTTGTTTTACCACAGTTAGGGTTACCTGCTAACGCTACTTTAATCATTATTCATTCACCTCCATTATTACTAATGCGGCTTCACTTTTTCTTAAAGTAAGTAAGTAGTTTCTAATATAAACTTCAAGTGGGTCTCCTAGTGGAGCCTTTTTGATTAATTTAACATGTGCGCCTGGAGTGACACCCATATCAAACAATCTTCTTCTAAGTTTTCCTTCGCCATTGACAATTTTTATTACTCCTTCGTTGCCAATTTTGAAATCAGAGAGTTTGACTTCCATCTTTATTTCCTTTCTTGTTAGCAACGGCTAACATTTCATTTCCGTTATTATTCTACTTTAAAATTTAGCCTTTGTCAATAGCAATATGAAATTTTATTCACATATTTTTATGAAAGTGTTTTTATACATAAATTAGGAAAAAATAAATATCAATTGAAATAAATGTTTATTATGTTATAATAAATATGGATTTAGGAGGGATAAGTATGGCTAAAAGATTAGTTGGTTCAGCAATAATAGGCCAATCAGGAGGTCCATCAGCTGTTATAAATTCATCAATGCTTGGAGCTATTAAAACTTTATTTTCTAAAGAAGAGATAACTAGAGTATATGGCGCAAGTAACGGAATTATTGGCGTTTTAAATGATGAATTATACGATTTAAATCTAGAAGATAAAAACGAATTAGAATTACTTAAATATACTCCAGCATCAGCACTAGGCTCTTGTAGACATAAACTACCAGATCCTAATAATGATGAATATGAATATAAAAGAATTTTAGAGGTATTCAAAAAATATAATGTTAGATATTTCTTTTATATAGGTGGAAATGATTCTATGGATACTTGTAACAAGATATCTATGTATCTACTTAAAATGGGATATGAATGTAGAGTTATAGGAATACCTAAAACTATAGATAATGATTTATATGGTACAGACCATACACCAGGTTTTGCTTCTGCAGCAAAATACATTGCAACATCTATTGCGGAAATATCACTAGATACTAGAGTTTATGATTATGGGAATATTTCAATTGTTGAAATAATGGGTAGAAATGCTGGTTGGTTAGCTGCTTCTGCTTCTTTGTCTAATTTAAATGGTGTAGGTGTAGATTTAATATATCTACCTGAAATACCATTTGATCTAGAAAAGTTTATTGATGATGTCAATGATATTTACGAGAAAAAAGGTAAGGTAGTTGTTGCCGTTAGTGAAGGTATAAAAGATATTGATGGAAAATACATTTCTGAATATGCCACAAATAATAGAGAAAAAGATAAATTTGGTCACACTCAAATGGGTGGATTAGCACAATATCTTGCTAGTGAAGTTAAAAGATATACGGGTGCTAAGATTAGAGGCATTGAAATATCACTATTACAACGCTGTGCAGCACATTTAGCAAGTAAAACAGATTATGATGAAGCTTATATGGCTGGTGTTGTAGCTGTAGAAAATGCTATTAATGGAGTTAGTGATATGATGGTATCCTTTAAATGTACTAGAGGATCAAAGGTTAGTGATTATAAATGTGAATATGAACTTATTCCACTTGAAAAAGTAGCAAACTTCGAGAAGACAGTACCACTTGAATGGATAAATAAAAAAGGTAATAATGTTAATAAAGAATTTATTGACTACATCCTACCTTTAATTCAAGGTGAAACCGAATTACCTAAGGTAAATGGATTACCTAGATTTGCTCAATTAAAAAAAATTATAGTAAGATAAAATACTCGCAAATGCGAGTATTTTTTTTTAAAAGAAAAAAGGCTTTAATAAGCCTTATCTCTTAGTACGACCGATATTCCATTCAGCATAGAAATGTTGTAGGAAATCATCCATAAATTTAATCTTATCAGCTGCAATCTTTTTAGCAGTATCTGTATGTAGACAATCTTTTATAACTAATAGCTTGTCATAGAATGACTTAATTGAGTTAGGTGAAGAGATTGTTCCATCATATATTTCTAATTTATGGAATCCACCATAAGCAAAACATCTAGCTACACCTACAGCACCAATTGAATCTAACATATTAGCATCTGCAACAACTTCAGCTTCTTTACTCTTTAGTCTAGCATGTGTTCTATTGTACTTGAAATCTGCTTGAGAAATGATATCAATTACACTTTCAACAATTTTAGATTCTAGTTTTTGACTAGATAAGAACTTTCTAGCAACTGGACACTTTTTGCTTGCTCTATCATCTCTACTATCTACTGAATGTAGTAAAGCTGCTAAAGCTACTAAAAAGTTGTTTGCTTTTTCTGTTTTTACTAATTCTAAAGCGATGTAATAAACACGCTCTGAATGGTAATAGTTATTACCATCATAAGTTCCTGCATATAAGTTTTTGACGAAATCTACTGCTGCTAAAATAACTTCTTTCATATCTTTATCTCCTTTATATATAAAATTTTCTAATTTATCGCCTATACACTTTAATTATAACAATAAATTTACTTTCTTTCAATACTTTTTATGAAAGCGTTTATAATTTTTAATATATTTATTATATTATTTATAGATTAATACTCGCTACAAGGTTTTATTCATCTAGTTATTAAAACTATGTTATATGTTATTGAATATTTCTAAGCATTTTGATATAATTAAAGCGAGGTGTTTAATATGTATATTAAAAGGAGATTACAAGGATATTTATTAGAGCTATCTAATTACAATGTTCCAAATATAAATGCACTACCTATTACTGACTATTACATGGAACAAGTTATAAACTATCTAGAAGACATTTTAAAGCCTTTTGAGCTAGATGATAAGCTAATCACTTCTTCTATGGTAAATAACTATGTAAAAGGTAATATTATACCTGCCCCAACAAATAAAAAATATTCTAAAATTCATTTATCTTATTTACTTGAAATATGTTCACTTAAAAATGTATTATCCTTAAATGAAATAATGGATATAATTAATTATTCAACATACAAGGATGTATTTGAATACTATAAATCAGTTCAAGATGAACTAATTGGTAGTATTAGTGGAAGTGTTAAAAAGAGTATTACTAAGGTTAAAAAAGAAAATGAAGATATTGAGCTTAAAAAGCTTGCTATGGAGCTAGCTTTAAAAGCTAATATATATAAAACAGTTTCTGAAAAGATTATTTCTTTACTCGAAGAAAAGAAATATGAAGAAATTGAAAAACTTAAAAAAGATGTATTAAAAAAGTGATTCAAACGAATCACTTCTTTTTTTATTCAAAATTATCTTTTAGAATGTATAGGATACCTATAGTTCCTTTTCCACAGTGAGATGAAATTACACATCCTGCGAAAGTTTCCATAATAGGAATATCAGTCTTTTCTTTTAATTTCTCAATTATATATGGAGAATATTCATCACCAAGTGAATGAGTAACCATAATATAATCGGTATTCATATTTGGTAAATCATTAATAGCTTCTTCGATCATTACATCAATAGCTGAATGGAATTTTCCACGAGGCTTTTTATGCACATACATACTACCATTTTTAACTCTAATAAATGGTTTAATCTTTAGGATTGTACCAAATATTTTTGATAAGGCACTACATCTACCACCCTTATATAAATAATCCATAGATTTAATAACAAAGCCACCCTTTACTTTTGGAGCTAATTCATCAATTAAATCTTTTATTTCTTTAGCTGACTTTCCTTCATCTCTAAACTTACAAGCCTTTAATACTAGTAAACCAATATCACTTGATAAGTTTAAGGAATCAGATACTAAAACTCTACCTTCAGCAAATTCGCTTGCTGCTGTTAAAACATTTTGCATGTTAACACTCATCTTACTGCTGATACCTGTATAGAATACATCACAGCCTTCTTCAATAAATGGAGTGAAGGCATTAATAAAATCAGCAACTGTTGCAGCACTAGTCTTAGGCATTATTCCAGTTTTTTCAACTTTTTCATATAAAAGTGGTGAAGTCATATCAACACCATCTTTAAAAGATTCATCTTTGAAATTAACATATAATGGTATTACATGAATATCATGCTCCTTAATAGTTTCAGGCATAAGATCACATGTACTATCAGTAAAAATAACTACCTTATTCATATTACCCTCCTAAAAGTTCATTAAGCTTTTTTTCAAATCTTAAATCATCATCATTAGTCCTTTTTCTTGGGCCTTTGATTTTAACTTTATTTCTTAATTTGCTTCCAATATATCTTGCTTCAAGTAATGTATCAATATTGGAATTGTCGATAACAAAGCCATTATTGTGTAATACTGTTGCACTTTTAGATAAAGCTAATGTAGCTAGTCCATAGTCTTGAGTAACGATTATATCATCTTTATTACAATCATTACCTATCTTTAAATCAACACTATCTTTACCCTTGTCACAGTATATTATTTTGGCATAATCGCTATCATATTCATGTGCATAATCCATATATATTATACAACATATCTCATATTTTTGACATACTTTTATAGCAATCTCTTTTATTGGAGAAGCATCCCCATCAATTAAAACTCTCATTAATCAATCTTTTTATATTCACCAACATACTTAGCAGCTGGTCTAATAATTTTATTGCAATATAATTTATCTTCTACATTATGAGCTAACCAACCAACCATTCTTGCACATGCAAATATTGGTGTATATAAAGCTCTAGGTATATTAAGTAGTTTATAAGTTAAGCCACTATAGAAGTCAACATTTGCACATGTATGGAAATTAGGCCCTTTACGTCTTTTTAATTCTTCAATAGCAATACGTTCAAATCTATCATACAAATCAAATAAATCTAGTTTATCCTTCATAATAGCTAATTCTTTTGATTTAGCCTTTAAAAGAATAGTTCTAGGATCACTTAAAGTATATACGGCATGACCAATACCATAAATTAAACCACTATTATCATAGAATTGCTTATCTAATAACTTATTAGCAATCATTCTTAAATCATCATCACTTGCATTAACGCCTACGGCATTAATAACTTCAGCCATCATATCTTCTACAGCACCATTAGCTCCACCATGACGTGGTCCTTTTAATGAACCTAAAGATGCAGTCATTGCTGAATAGATATCAGTTCCAGTAGAAGCAACTACAACGTTAGCAAAGGCACTATTGTTACCTCCACCATGCTCTGCATGGATCATTAAGGCTAAATCTAGTGTTTCAGCTTCCATTTGGTTGAATGCACCATGGTTTCTTGACATATATAATAAGTTTTCAGCAATAGAGAAATCCTTTCTAGGTCTTCTAATGTGAAGTGTCTTATAGTCAATATAATGACGTTTAGCTTGTAATGAATAAGATACAATTGAAGGTAATTTAGCAATAATAGAAATACCCTTTTGTAGTGTTTGAAGTGGATCTGTATTATCAGGATCATTATCAAATGTGTATAAAGCTAGAATTGAACGCATAATATGGTTCATTAAGTTTTCACTTACACCACGAGTAATAATATTATTGATAAATTCTTGTGGTAATTCATAGCAATCAGAAATGATTTGCTTAAATTGTTCAAATTCTTCATCATTTGGTAGTCTACCAAATAATAGTAAATAGCAAGTCTTTTCATAGCCATATACTGATTTATCTAATCTAGCTAAGTCAAAAATATCAACACCTCTAAAAGATAGTCTTCCTTCAGTATCTATTTTATTGCCATTTTCATCAATTGAATAACCATGAACATTGGCAACCTTAGTTAATTCGACTAATACACCAGTACCATTGGCATTTCTTAAACCTTTCTTTACATTGAACTTTTCATATAAATCATTTTCAATATTACCAAGTTCAAGTAATTCTTTATATTTGTCTTCAACAAATTCACTTTTTAAGTTTATCACTTTAATCCCTCCTATAAAGTGTTTAGAAGGCCACCAGCATTGATTAACTTAATTTCTTTTTCAGTTAATCCATGTGAAACCATAAATTCATAACCCTTTGTCTTATTTATAACTTTTATATCTTTTCCTACTTCTAACTTTAAGTCGTTAAATACTAATTCATCAAATTGGCTAATCTTATCGTAATCAGCTTCACTAACAAATGTTAATGGCATAATACCAAAATTGATTAAGTTTTGTCTATGGATTCTAGCAAATCCTTTAGCGATAACAGCTCTAATACCTAAGTATCTAGGAGCTATTGCAGCATGTTCTCTAGATGAACCTTGTCCATAGTTATTACCACCAACAATAATTCCACCATTATTTTCGTTACAGTTTTTCTTAAAGTTTTCATCTACCTTGTAGAATACGAATTCACTAATCTTTTCAATATTGCTTCTATAAGGTAATACCTTACTTCCTGCAGGCATAATGTGGTCAGTTGTAATATTATCTTCAACCTTTAAAATAACCTTCTTATCTAAAGATTCAGGTAGTTTATCAAATTTAGGTAATGGTTTAATGTTTGGTCCTAAGATTATTTCACTAGTCATAGTAGGTTTAATAATCATAGAATCATCTACAAGGAATTTAGATGGTTTATCAAATAAATCTAAATCCATTCCATATGGAGATGAAATATAACCATTAACAGCACTAATAGCAGCAAGCTCAGGGCTTACTAAATATACTTGTGCAGAGTTTGTTCCACTTCTACCATAGAAGTTTCTATTAAATGTTCTTAAACTTACTGCATCTGTACAAGGAGCTTGTCCCATACCAATACATGGTCCACAAGCAGATTCTAATATTCTAGCACCTGCAGATAATAATACAGATAAAATACCTGATTCAGTAATCATTTCAAGTACTTGCTTACTTCCTGGAGCTATACCTAAAGAAACGTCTTTATGAACGTGTTTTCCTTTAAGAATAGATGCTACTTTGATAAAGTCATAGTAGCTTGAGTTTGTACAGCTACCAATTAAAACTTGGTTAACCTTAGTTCCTTCAAGTTCTGATACTTCTTTAACATTATCAGGACTATTTGGACATGCTAACATAGGCTTTAATGTAGATAAATCTATTTCAATAACTTCATCATAGATGGCATCCTTATCAGCTTCAAGTCTAACGAAGTCATTTTCTCTATTTTGTTTCTTTAAGAAATCTAGAGTATTATCATCAGATGGGAAGATACTAGATGTAGCACCTAGTTCAGCACCCATGTTTGTGATAGTTGCTCTTTCAGGAATTGATAAGCTTAATACACCATCTCCTGAATATTCAATAACTTTATTTACTCCACCTTTTACAGTCATAACCTTTAATACATATAAAATAATGTCTTTAGCAGCTACTCCTTTAGGTAGTTTATTGTGTAATTTAACATTTACAACCTTAGGCATTACCATAGGGAAAGGCATACCAGCCATTGCACATGCAACATCTAGTCCACCAGCACCAATTGCTAAGCTTCCCATACCACCAGCTGTAGGTGTATGTGAGTCAGATCCAAGTAATGTGTAACCAGGATGAGCAAATCTTTCTAAGTGTACTTGATGGCAAATACCATTACCTACTCTTGAAAAATAAATTCCATGCTTATCTGCTACAGATTGTAAAAATCTATGATCATCAGCATTCTCAAAACCATTTTGAAGCGTGTTATGATCAACATAACTTACTGATAGTTTAGTTTTAACTTTTCCAATACCAATTGACTCTAGCTCTAAATAAGCCATAGTACCTGTGGCATCTTGCGTTAATGTTTGATCAATAACTAAATTAATCTTTTCTCCTCTAATAAGTGGATCAGTTGTATGATTCTTAATGATTTTTTCTACTAATGTTAATCCCATAATTATAACCTTCCTTTTAAAACATATACAATATGTATTATATCATAATATAATACGATTTTAATATACTAAAAGCGTTTTCTTTCAAATATATTGTAAATGAGGGGTAATTGTTATATAATAGTTAAATAAGGAGGAGATAAAATGAGTAAAAAATTAATAACAAGCATAATATTTGCGATTATTCTAGTAGTATTTGTTACTGTATCATACTTATGTATTGGTAAGGGTGTAACTGATAAACAAGCTATCGCTATTTGGTTTACAGCAGTTGGTATCCTTATTGCATGTGGATTATCTTATCTATTTGCTGATAGCAAGCCAATTACTTCAACTGTCTCAATTATTTATGTAGTTTTATCAATTGCCCTTGGTGCAACAGAAATGGTTTTAAAATCAGAAGTAAATGGTGTTAAAACTGGTGGCATGGATGCTAAATGGACTATCATAATTCAATTAGTATTGCTTGCAATATATGTAATAGCATGTTTATTAGTTCAAGGCTCAACTAATAAGAACGATTACGAAAAGGATGAAAACGGCAAAAACATTTATAAAAAAGCTGGATAGAATTTATGGATATTGATTTACTAATTAAAGAAATAAAAAAATTAAATACTGATCAAATTAAAAAACGTGCTAAAAAAGTTGTTGTAGAAATTTTAAATGATTTCACAAACATTTATAAAACAACAGATTTATTTGAAAAGCATAAAATTATGCCATGGGAACTTCTTTTAAGATTATCCTATGCTGCAATAGCAAGCGATAACAGGTTAAACATTAACGAATATAATCTATTCTTAGAATTAACTGATGGATTAATTGAACCAATCTCACCTAAAGAATTAACTGAAGAAATCAAAACTTCAAATCTAGAGATTACTATTAATATCATCGATGATTTCGTTGATACATTAGGAAAGAAAATGGCTGAGCTAAAGGAAAATATAATCGAATATGCAATATGCTTTATTGCTATTGATGGACACATCGATGATAATGAGGTATATTTTGTTAGAAAGTTAGCACAAGAATAAAGTTGTCAAACCTATTGACAACTTTTTTTATTGGTATAAAATTAGTTTTGGTGATTAATATGGTTTTAACTTTAGTTATAAGCATAACGGCTATTATACTTATGCTTATATCCATTATTGTGTTTCCAAAAATTAAATTTAAATCATTTGAAATGCAAACATTCTACATCTTCCCTCTTATAGCTATGATACTTGTTGTAGCTTGTAAATTAATAGATTTAGATGATGCTATGAATAGACTAGTTAGTAGTGGAGGAATGAATCCTCTTAAAATAATTGTCCTATTCTTTTCAATGAGCTTTATCTCCATAGTGTTAGATGAATTAAACTTCTTCGAATACCTTGCTAATAAAGCGTTAAAAAAGGCTAACGGAAGCCAAATAAAACTATTTTTAATACTTTACATTTTATGTTCAGTTTTAACCATATTCACATCAAATGATATAGTCATATTAACATTTACACCATTCATTATTTTCTTTAGCAAGAATGCTAAAATAAATCCTATTCCTTACTTAGTAACAGAGTTTATTGCAGCTAATACTTGGAGTATGCTATTTATTATAGGTAACCCTACTAATATCTATATTGGCGCAAATGCTAATATCAATTTCTTAGATTATTTTAAAGTAATGTTTTTACCAACAATATTCGCTGGTTTAACATCACTTTTGATATTATTCTTATTATTTAGAAACAAATTAAAAGAAAAGCTAGATTGTACTAGTGAAGAAATAATTATTAAGGATAAATTCTTATTAACAATATCACTTATATTATTAATAGTATGTATAATACTACTTGCTATATCAAATTATATAAATTTAGAAATGTATTTAGTATCCTTAATATGTGCCTTGTCATTATTACTATTCTTAATTGGTAATTTAATAATTAGAAAAGATAAAACAATTATTATTAATGGTTTAAAAAGAATACCTTATTCCCTATTCCCTTTTGTAATATCAATGTTTTTCATTGTATTAGCCTTAGAGAATCAAGGAATAACTGATAATTTAAAAGACATCTTAAATAAGGGTAATACAATATTCACATATGGAACCACTTCTTATTTATCATGTAGCTTAATAAATAATATTCCTATGAGTGTTTTATATAGTAGTATAACAACAAATACAGGTAGTATTTATTCATCAATTATAGGATCAAATATTGGTGCTTTCTTAACACCAATAGGTGCTCTTGCAGGTATAATGTGGTTATCAATTTTAAAGAAACATGAAATAAAATTTAGCTTCCTAGATTTCATCAAATATGGTGTAATAGTATCTATACCAACACTTGCTGTTTCACTATTAGGATTATTAATTATATTATAGAAAAAAAGCCTCATAGGGCTTTTTTCTATTCATCTATATGGTTTAGACAATAATCCTTTAAAAGCTTAGTTTGTAATACATCAAGTTTATTTCCATCGCTTGCACTATAGTATAATACAGAACCAATAGAAATCAAATGAAGTATTGCTCTAGAGTTCCATTTTAAGCTACCATTACGATAAGCTTCAAGTAAATAATCATTTGGAACACTTAATTCTTGAATGAATCTAGGATCAGTAATTGTTTTATCGAATAAATAATTAACTAGATAATAATTAATTAATTCATGCCAATCAGATATATAAATAACTTTATCATTAGTTTTTACTGAGAATTTCTTCATTAAATATCTTTTCTTAAGTAGTTCATATAATTTATAATCATCTAGCTTAAGCAACATTAATCCATCTACTTCATCTATTTCTTTATTGAATAGTTTTAGAATATCAAATTCATAGTTAGATGAATCAATACCTTCACTTCCTAAATAGAATATAAGTTCTTCTATTCTCTTCTTAATAAGCATAGATTTGTTTGTTACAGAGACATAGTTAGCAACTAATCTATCGTTGGCATTATTAACTTTTCCTTCCATGATATAATCTATGGATACTTGAGTAACTTTTATAAGTTCATATAATGCTTTACTGTCTAAATCTTCTTCATCATTAAATATTTTTTGAAGCTCTTCAGCAGTAACTCCAAACATTTCACATGCTTTTCCTGTAGTTATCTTAAAAGAATCGCAAATAGCCTTAATATTTTTCATATAAATACCTCCATAACGTGAACTATAAATATATTATATCATAATAATTTATCATTTAACAATAGGATAAAAAAAGATAGATACGGCTAATATCTATCTTTTATTTTTATATATATTTTATGCTTTATAAAAGCTTATTTTCAAACTTAATTTATTTAAATCTTATTTCACTTACGACCTTCAAATACGATTCGTAGTCGTTAATGGCATTTTCTATATCTTGTTTTTTTATAAGTAAATACCTAATATCAGTTCTATATCCTTTGTATCTATCGTTATATTCTGTATAATAATCTTTTATACTAGGATCATATTTTCCTATGTTAGTTTTTACGAACTCTTCATAGCTTAAATTTTTTTCTTTTCTAAATTGTTCTATTCTTTCATCTATTACTTTTAATTCTGTTTTAAGTGTTTTAATTTTTTCTTTAAATATTTCTTTATCTTTTTCGATTTTTTCTAATAATCTTATTCCATAGAATTCTACATGTCCACATTTTTGACAAATGTAAGTATCAACCAAAGTATTAATATCCATTTTAATACCCGTTTTAACTGTTGATGAATATTGGTAATTAAATACTCCTCTTCTACATGTAGCTCTTCCTCCTATGTCTCGTTCTCTTTTCCTATCATCAGAAAATGAATCAATCCTATATAACTTAGTGGAATTACAAATACTACACTTAATTTGGATTTTCATGAATTCCCTCCTTTCTATTTAGTTACCCATATTATAGCATATAAAAAGTGTAATATTGTCACTTTGAAATTTACATTTATATTTTTTTATTTTTACCTATTTTTAGGCAAAATAAAAACATGGCGTTCCGGACACGATTCGAACGTGCGACCAACGGCTTAGAAGGCCGTTGCTCTATCCAGCTGAGCTACCGGAACATTTACCATGCATTTAATATTATATAATAATTGTTTACCTTTGTAAATAGTTTTTTCACTAATTTTCACTATTATTTAAGGTACTTAAAGTAATATACTTTAAATAGTAATTATTGGCTATTTGCTTATCCTTTTTTACTCCTATACCTTTCTTATAAATCTTATATAATTCATAAGTTGAATATATATCATTTTCATCTGATGCTTTAGTATATGAATCAATCATATTAGGATAATCTTTAAGCTTTAAATAAATACTCGCAAGTGTTTTGTATTTATTAATTGAATCATCTTCTTTTAAAACATAGTTAAGTGCTTCATCGTATTTTTTTAATTTAAAATAAGATAGTCCTATATTTAAATTTTGATTAGGTATATTTTCATCTAATGCTTTTTTATACCAGTTGATTGCTTCGTTATAATCTTTTTTTACACCATAGCCATAATAATATGAATCTCCTATAAAAGGATATGAATATGGATAGTTTAAGCTTGCACAAGCATAGAATTTAAAATAAGCATCATTTTTATTCTCTATACAACCTAATCCATTATAAAGCATTAAGGCTTGTTCAAATTGAGATTTAACGTTTTTAACTCTTTTAAAACATTCAAGTGCTTTTTCATAATCTTCTTTTATGTTTTTATAAATCAATCCTAGATTAAAGATAGATTCTTCATCATTAAGATTAGAATATAGTTCTATAGCTTTATCATAATTAATATCTACTCCATAGCCATTATAATATGAATCAGCTAAGTATTTAATAAGCTCATTATTTCTACTACCATATTGATATAATCTATCAAAAAGCATAAAGCTTAAGGTATAATCCTTATCCATACCAACTCCATTATAGGCACATAACCCAAGATAATACATAGAGTTTTGATCATAGAATGTTACACCACTTTTAAAATATGTGACAGCTTCACTATAGTTTTCTTCGTTATAATAGAATAAACCAAGCATACCTATGGCATGGCCTTCATTAAGATCACATGCCCTTTCATAAAGCTCTTTAGCTTTATCTATATTTTTATCTACATATTTACCATTATAATAAAAATCACCAAGCATAGATAATGATTTAGCATCATTATACTTTTCACCTAAAAAGAGGTATTCTAAGCCTTTATCTATATTTACCTCTACTCCTAAGCCTGTAATATAAAACATGGCTAAAGTAGATATGGCAGCATATTCTTTATTATCTATAGCTTTTTCTAGATTTTCTATAGCCTTATCGTATTCTTTATTATCTATGTAATTTTGAGCTATTTTTAAATAGTTAGTCAAAATATCACGCCCTTATTAAAAAGGCACCAAAAGGTGCCCTTTTATTATTGTTTATCTTCTCTTGTGATCTTGTTATCAGCGATAACCTTATCAATCAAGAATGAAGGAACTTCTTCATATGCTAAGAATTCTCTTGTGAACATACCACTTGATTTAGTGATAGATTTAAGTGTATTAGCATATTCTAGAATTTCAGCTTCAGGAACAGCAGCAACTAATACTTGTTCGCCATTAGTTTCTTCCATTGATAATACTCTAGCACGTCTAGTGTTAATATCAGATAGGATATCACCAGTATAGATAGAGTTAGCTGTAATAGTTAATTTAACGATTGGTTCTAAGATTGTAGGTTTAAGTAAGAACTTATTACCTGTTCTACCATCTTTATTAACTTCATAAGCTTCCTTATAAGATAGGATTGCAGCATTAACGAAAGAAATTTCATCTGAGTCTACTGGGTGATATGCACCATCAAGTAATGTAGCCTTAACACCGATTACTGGGAATCCAGCAAGTAAACCTGATTCAAGGGATTTATTAACACCTTTTTCAACAGCTGGGAAGAAGTTACGAGGAACTGCACCACCAAATACTTCTTCTGCGAAGATATTTTCATCAGATCCTGATTTTTCCCATCTAATTTTAACAACACCAAAGTGTCCTGATCCACCAGATTGTTTCTTATATCTACCTTCTGTTTCAACTGAACCCTTAATTGTTTCTCTATAAACAATCTTTGGAGCTTCTGTTTCAACATCTACTTTAAATGCGTTCTTTAATCTATCAAATACATAATTAACATGACCTGTACCTTGTCCACCTAGTAATTGTTGACGAGTTTCAGCATTTCTAGATGTAGAAATTGTTGGGTCTTCCATAATAATTCTATTTAAAGCTTGACCAATCTTATCTTCATCAGCTTTATTCTTTGGTCTAAATGCTCTATAAAGTACAGCTGTAGGGAATGGAATAGCATCAAATGTTAATACCTTCTTTGGACTACATAAAGTCATATTAGTCTTAACATCAGTTAATTTAGAAATACTACCGATATCTCCAGCAGCTAATTCTTGTACTTCAATTTGTTTTTTACCACATGGTATAGTTAATTGGGCAACTTTTTCAGTTCTACCAGTTTGTGAACAATAAATATCATCACCAACTTTAATAGTTCCTGAATAAATCTTAAAGATATTAGTTACACCTGAATATTGGTCAACCATAGTCTTGAAGATTAAAGCGCCAAATGGTTCATCATTTGTAGTCTTTAATACTAAATCCTTATCATCTTCTGTTTTTGCAGTAATAGGATTTAAATCATTTGGAGCTGGTAAGAAACTTTCAAGCATTGTAATTAATGATTTAACACCAATTGATGCACTAGCACATCCTAGTAATACTGGGAATGTTTCACTAGCTAAAACTGCTTGACGAAGTGCAGTTTTAATTTCATCAGTAGAGATTTCTTCTCCACCAAAGTATTTTTCCATCAATTCTTCACTTGTTTCAGCAACAGCTTCCATAATATTTGTACGTAGTTCTTCAACTTCTGGAGAAATATCTGAATCTTTTAGTTCAAAGTCAACTACTTCTTCACCGTTAAATTTTCTACCAATCATTTCTACTATATCGATATAACCATCAAAATGTCCATTGTTGATAATTGGATATTCAAATGGAACAACAGTCTTACCAAATTTATCTCTTAATTCGCCTAGTAATTTTGTAAGATTAACATTTTCCTTATCTAGCTTATTAACAAAAAGGAATGTTGGAATGTTTCTCTTTCTAAGCATGTTCCAATGTTTTACTGTACCAACTTCAATTCCACTTGCAGCATCAAGCACAACGATTGCACCCTTAACTACATTAGTTGCAGCTACAACTTCACCGATGAAATCATCATTTCCTGGACAGTCAATAAAATTGATTTTATAATCTCCATGGAAAATTGGAACTATAGCATTACTAATTGAACTTAATCTTGTTTGTTCTTCAACCATAAAATCACTTATAGTATTTTTTCTTTCTACACTTGCTTTAGCACTAGCCTTGATTCCGTTTGTTACTGAGTAACAAGCTTCAACTAAAGTAGTTTTACCACTACCAAGGTGTCCTAAAACGGCAACGTTTCTAATTTTGTCTGAATTATACATAAAAATTTCCTCCTCTTGTCTTTTGAAAACGTTTTTAATACCCATAAATAATTATATCATATAACTATTTATTAACACAATAAAAAAATAAAAAAAGCATCTATAATTTAATAGATGCATGTGTTTCATAATAACTTTTTAAAAATCTTTTTAACATATTTAAATCAACATCGATCATAGTCTCTAATTTGGAATAATACAACTTATAAATAGTTAATGTATCACTATTATTTATATCTGTGCTTATAGAATCATTAGGTAAAACTATTTTTGATTCTAATATGTTATAACCAATAAATTTCTTATCAATATTAGTAAAATTTAATCCTATACCCATAAAGAATAAATTCTTTAATAGGAATAAATAATAGTAATAATCTTCAGATGAATCATTAATAAATTTAATCGATTTTAAAGCAAGCTCATATATTTTATTTGTTTCATATTTTTCTTTATAAAGCATATTAATAAGTAAGCCAGCATATTTATTTTTATTAATATTATTCCAAATACTTGTAAAGCTTTCAATCACTAAAATATCCGTTAAAATAGGGGTTTTCCCTGTTGTAACAAAGCACTTTACATAGTTGTATGATAATATATAACCTTTAAATTTAGAATTAGGTTTTTTAACTCCCTGACATATTATGGATATTATTCCATCAGTTGTTAATAGATGCATTATATAACTAGATTCTTTATAATCAACTAATCTAATTATTAATCCATCAATTTCTTTAGTCGTTGAAGTTACCATAGTTTTTTACATCAAGAGCTCTATTACGCCAGTTTTCTTTAACCTTTACCCATAATTCTAAATTAATATGTTTATTTAATAATTTGTTTATATCAAGTCTAGCTAGATGTCCTATTTTTTTAATCATTTCACCATTATGTCCAATGATTATTTTCTTTTGGGATTCTCTTTCAACTATGATAGTTGCGAATATTGTATTATTGTCTTTATATAATACATCTGTTACCGCAACACTATGTGGTACTTCTTCATTAGTTAAAAGTAATACCTTTTCTCTAATTAATTCTGATACTACAAAGCGTTCAGGTACATCAGTTATTTGATCAGAAGGATAATACATTGGTCCTTCTGGTAAATACTCATATACTTTTTTAAGTAACATATCAATATTATCACTATTTTTAACACTAATAGGAATGATTTCTTTAAAGTTCATAAGTGAATTAACTTCTTCTAGCTTTTTAATCATTTCTATTTTAGGTAGTAAATCAATTTTATTTAAAACTAAGAATACTGGAATAGTATAGTTTTTAATTCTATCAATTATTTTCTTCTCATATTCAGTAACTTTAAAGCTAGCATCCATCATTAAAATACATATATCTACACCCTTAAGTGACTTTAATGATTCATCAACCATTTTCTTGTTTAACTCACTTTTAGCATTGTGTAATCCTGGTGTATCAATGAAGATTGCTTGCATATCACTATTGGTATAAATACCTAATATGTTATTTCTAGTAGTTTGTGGTTTTGGGCTCATTATAGCGATTTTTTCGCCTATAATGTTATTTAATAAACTAGATTTACCAACATTAGGCTTACCAATTAAAGTAATAAATCCGCTTTTCATCTTATCCCTCCAAACTAAATGGTTTTGGAAGTAAATCCTTTACTTGTATTTCTTCTGAATTACCTTGGCTATCAACTAATACAACTAGTGTATTAGGATTCATAAGTTCATTCATTACTTGACGGCATGCACCACAAGGATAAGTTATTTGCTTACCTGCAATACAAAAGCTTATGATATCATTTTTTCTATATCCTTTAGCATAAATAGTATATAAGCATACACGTTCAGCACACATAGATAAACCATAACTAGCATTTTCGTCATTTGTACCAGTTATAATTGTCCCATCCTTTAGTAGAGCCGCAGCACCTACTTTAAATTTAGAATATGGACTATATGAATTATGCATTACTTCTATTGCACTTCTAATCATTTGACATCTCTCCTTAAATTAGCATTATTTAAGATTTCATCTTGCTTTTTAAACATTATTTCTTCATCTTCTTTATTCATATGGTCATATCCATTTAAATGAAGGTAACCATGAACAGATAAGAAACCTATTTCTCTATCCAGTGAATGACCATAATCATTTGCTTGACGCTTAGCTTGATCTATGCAGATGAAAATATCACCTATTTCTTCTGTCTTTATTAGGAAATCTTTTTCATCATTTAAAGCAAAGCTTATAACATCAGTTACTCTATCAATATTTCTATAATCTTTATTAATCTTATGAATTTCATCATCATTAACAAAGATAATATTCATTATCGTTTTTGATTTATCAAACTTAAAAATATCTCTTATTAACTTTTTAAACTCTAAAATATTTTCTTTAGTGTGATTAATAAAATTAATTTTCATATATTATTCCTCATCATCATAACGTTTTAAGATTTCATTTACTAATGGGTGTCTTATAACATCTTCACCCTTAAATTCGATAAAACTTATTCCTCTAATACCATGTAAGATATCAATCGCATGCTTTAAGCCCGAATTAACATTTTTAGGTAAATCTACTTGTGTGATATCACCAGTGATAATTAGTTTTGAATTATAACCTAGTCTTGATAAAATCATCTTCATTTGCATCTTTGTTGTATTTTGTGCTTCATCAAGGATAATACAAGCACCATCAAGAGTTCTACCTCTCATATAAGCAAGAGGAGCTATTTCAATAGTTGTTTTATCTATTAACTCACATACTACTTCCTTGCCTAAGGCTTCATATAAGCCATCATATAAAGGTCTAAGGTATGGATCTATTTTTTCTTTTAAATCACCTGGCAAAAAGCCTAGTGATTCACCAGCTTCTACAGCAGGACGAGTTAGAATGATTCTCTTGATTTTCCCTTCCTTAAGCATTTTTACAGCAAGCATGATGGCTAAAAATGTTTTACCACTTCCAGCTTTACCAACCGCAAATACGATATCATTATCATTAATCAAATTTATATAATTTACTTGGTTTAGTGTTTTAGCATATATTGGTTTACCATAGAAATTTGTGATAATAGGTTTTCTGTTTAGATATAATACTTTTAGTTCATCTAATCTATCTTTCATCTTTAGAATATAAGTTATATCTTGGGTAGAAATAGTTACATGTTTAGATATATCAATTAAGAATGAAAATATCTTTTCTAGTTCATCTTTTTTATCGCTTGATACATCTCCAACAATAATATTTTCTCCACTAATAGTAATATTAGTATTATATACTTGGCTTATAATTTTAAGCTTAGCTTCATTACCACCAGCAATATTTAATATATCTTCACTATTATATAACTTGATTTCTAATACCACATAAACCACCTCAAAATATATTATATCATATAAATAAAAAATGATTAAGATATACTTAATCATTATTAATCTAGTTTTTTAATTGGAAGGACTAGTACTTCTTAGCTCTATTTGCTTGACGTTTAAGCTTTCTAGTAACGCTTGGTTTTTGATAATATTCGCGCTTTCTAGCTTCTTGAAGAGTTCCACTTCTAACAACATCTCTTTTGAAACGTCTTAAAGCATCATCAATTTTTTCGTTTTCACGAACAACTGTTTTAGGCATTTTC
>JAEEGL010295053.1_pt1 | contig 30142 bp, 25 predicted proteins | sample 9134231 | NCBI WGS metagenome assembly JAEEGL01 (sample SAMN16246548, study PRJNA631951) | gut metagenome | biome: gut microbiome; feature: rumen; material: fiber-attached | host: Bos | place: Iran: Karaj | collected 2018-10 | reverse complement strand
GATCGGAGACATCGAGGGCCAGCCGTTCCTCGAGGCGGCGAGGCAGGTCTCGCTGGAGGTGGGCCGCGAGAACACGCTCTTCATCCACGTCACCCTCGTTCCGTTCCTCAGCGGCTCCGAGGAGCATAAGACCAAGCCGACCCAGCATTCGGTCAAGGAGCTCCAGGGCATGGGCATCAACCCGAATCTCATCGTCCTGCGCTGCGACGAGCCGCTGGAGGAGAGCATTTTCCAGAAGATCGCCCTCTTCTGCAACGTCAAGCCCGACTGCGTGATCGAGAACATCACCCTTCCCAATCTTTACGAGGCGCCCCTGATGCTGGAAAAATCCCGCTTTTCGGAGGTGGTCTGCCGGGAGCTGGGGCTGGACGTCCCGGGGCCGGATCTCGCCGAATGGACCGAACTGGTGGAAAAGATCAAAAGCGCCCGATCTCACACCGTGGAGATCGGGCTGGTGGGAAAATATGTCGGGTTGCACGACGCCTATCTTTCCGTGGCGGAGGCGCTCCGTCACGCCGGAATCTATCACAATGCCCACGTGAACATCCGCTGGATCGATTCTGAGGAGATCCGTACGGATAATCTCGACGAGGTCCTTTCCGGCCTTGACGGGATCATCGTTCCGGGCGGCTTCGGAAGCCGCGGGATCGAAGGGATGATCCTTGCGGCAAAATACGCCCGGGAGCGCGATCTCCCGTATTTCGGCATTTGTCTCGGCATGCAGATCGCCGTCATCGAGTACGCCCGGAACGTATCGGGCATTCGTGACGCGAATTCCGGGGAATTCGACGAACAGTGCAAGAACAAGGTGATCGACTTCATGCCCGGACAGAGCGAGGACGTCGACAAGGGCGGGACCCTGCGTCTGGGAGCTTACCCCTGCGTGATCGGCGCAGGCACGACGATGGAGAAATGCTACGGGGCGAAAGAGATCCGGGAGCGGCACCGCCACCGTTACGAGCTCAACAACGACTACCGGGAGACGCTCGTCTCCTCGGGGCTTACCCTCAGCGGCATTTCTCCCGACGGAAGACTGGTGGAGACCGCAGAGCTTTCGGACAGGGATTTCTTCGTGGGCGTTCAGTATCATCCCGAATTCAAAAGCCGCCCCAACAAGCCGCATCCCCTGTTCATGGGGTTCGTCGGCGCGGCACGCAAGCACGCGAAAGAGCGGAAATCATGAGCGTTCACGAGGAATGCGGCGTTTTCGGCGTGATCGCCGATCATCCGATCGACGCGGCAGGGCTTTGCTACTGTGGCCTCTATGCTCTGCAGCACAGGGGCCAGGAAAGCTGCGGCATCGTGGTATGCGATGACGGGCTGTTCTTTTCGCACAAGGATCTGGGTCTGGTGGGCGACGTTTTTTCCCGGGATGCGCTTGCCTCTTTTCCTCCTGGGACCATGGCGGTGGCGCACACGCGCTACGGCACCACCGGAAAGACGAGCCGCGCGAACTGCCAGCCGATCGAGGTCAATCACCAGAAAGGGCGGATGGCCCTTTCGCACAACGGGAATCTTTCCAACGCCGCCGAGCTTCGCTCGGCGCTGGAGCTGGGCGGCGCGATCTTTCACACGTCGAGCGATACCGAGACCATCGCCTATATCGTTACAAGAGAACGCCTTGCCGCGCCCTCCATCGAGGAGGCGCTCAGCCGGGCGATGAACACGCTGGAAGGCGCGTATTCCCTGATCCTGATGAGTCCGCAAAAGCTGATCTGCGCCCGGGATCCCCACGGCTTCCGTCCGCTCTGCTTCGGCAAAACGGCGGACGGCGTCACCGTGGTGGCCTCTGAAAGCGCGGCGCTTCACGCCGTCGGGGCGGAATTCGTGCGGGACGTGGAGCCCGGAGAGATCCTGATCTTCAGCCACTCCGGCGCCGTTTCCCGCCGCGAGCACTGCGGGAAAAAAGCAAAAAAACTCTGCGTCTTCGAGTATATCTACTTTGCCCGTCCGGACTCGGTGATCGACGGCCGGTCGGTGCACGCCGCTCGCCTCAAGGCGGGCGAGATCCTTTTCCGGACGCACCCGGTCCCGGCGGATCTTGTGATCGGAGTGCCGGATTCGGGGCTGGACGCCGCGCTGGGATACAGCCGCGCCTCCGGGATCCCCTATGAGATCGGGCTGATCAAAAACAAATACATCGGAAGGACCTTCATCGCGCCGGAGGACCGGGCGGACCGGGTGAATCTCAAGCTTGCCGCAGTGGAGGACGCCGTAAAGGGAAAGCGCATCGTCCTGATCGACGATTCGATCGTCCGGGGCACCACCAGCGGGCATATCGTCTCTCTGCTGCGAAGCGCCGGCGCCAAGGAGATCCATATGCGCGTCTCCTCGCCGCCTTTTCTCCACCCGTGCTTTTACGGGACCGATATCGATTCCCGGGATCATCTGATCGCCTGCCGTCACACGGTCCCCGAGATCGCGGAGCTGATCGGCGCCGACTCGCTGGGCTTCCTGCCCGCGGAAAGCCTCGGAGAGCTTGCGGGGAGCGCGGAGATCTGCAGCGCCTGTTTCGACGGGCGCTACCCCACGAGGATCCCCTCCGACACAGGAAAAAACCGCTTCGAGCAAAAGCTCTCTCTGCGGAGAAGCGGTCAAGCCTGAGCTCGCCGGATGGTATGCCGCCGGGGCTCGCGGGGGCTTTTCGACGCCGGCGAGCCGGGGCGCCCTTTGACGATGGAACGTCCGGGACGGGCGCGAACGGGGACCGGACTTTGGCGAAGCTTCGAATCATACTCTACAGAAAAAAGCTCCCGGATTTCGACTCCGGGGAGCTTTCCGTCGACAGCCGCAAGGGAAATGCGTTTTTACAGACACACCGGAAGACCCGTTCCGGCGATCGGCTGCCGTTCTGTACGGCGATAAGGCGTCCGGGACGGACGGAGAAAAGCGCGCTCTCCCGGGACGCGGTCTCTCCCGCGAGGCCGCAGGGGCTCCGGACTTTCCAGTCGGGGGCTGGTCCCGGGCGGCCTTTTTCAGATTTTTCGGGAAAGCGCTTTCAGCTCATGCTCCCGGCGCTGATACGCCCGTAGATCCCGTCGTTCACGACGATCTCATTGTCCGCCGCGGCCTCGTTCAGGATCTTCTGCACCTGACGGCTTTGCCGGTCCCGGATAAAGGCCTCGACGTTGGCGGCCGCATACGCCTCGTCGACAGGCTGGCGCATCAGAAGGTAAAAGCCGTTCTCGTCCTCGACCACCGGGCTGATCCCGCCGATCTCCAGCGCCCGGGCCGCAGCCACCAGCGCGTCCCTGCCCATGCCGTCGGTCAGATACGCGCCGGTCCGGTCGTTTTTCATGGCGGGATCGTCGCTGTACAGGTTGATATAGGTGACCAGCGTCTTGCCGTCCGTGATGTAAGAGGCGTATTCCGCCATGCGGTCTCGGTTCGCCGTGGACCCCTCCTCGTCCGCGTTCAGCATCAGATAGCGGACGCAGACGTACTCGGTCCGGATCTTGTCCAGCATCTGCTCCGGCGTGACGGCGTAAAGGCCGCCCTCCCCCGTCAGAAAGGCGCTGAGCTTCTCCTGGACGATGCCGGACAGGACCAGCGTGGGATAGAACTCCTCCGTGATGTAGTTCGAAGCCAGAGCCTCCCGGAACGAAGCTTCGTCCGCAAAGTCCGCCTTCGTCTCGGCGATGCGGGTCTCGACCTCGGCGCGGTCCGCGTCGTCCGGCCCCAGACCGAAGCTCTCCGCCAGCTCGAACAGCGCGCGGTGCAGATTGATATACTCCTGCGCGCTATATTTCACCGACGCGCTCTCCTCGTCCGACCAGACGTAACCGCTGTCGCCGCCGCTGTACTCATAGGCCGCGTTCATGAAGAAATAGCGATACTCGTCCGCCGAAACGTCCTCTCCGTTGACGCGCATCACCCAGTCCGTCTTCACGTTTTTCCCGTTCAGGCGCAGGTTCCCCGTGGGCACCGGCCCGTCGCTCCGGCCGCAGGCTCCAAGCCCCAGCGCCGCCAGCGCCAGCAGCGCCAGCACCGGCGCGATCCCTCTTCTCTTCATCCGCAAGTCTCCTTCCGCCGCGTTTTGCCGGAAATGCCGGGCGGGCCGGCGTTTCCGCCAGCCCGCCGCCCATAGGCCGGGTTCATATCCCGGTGATCTCCATGTCGAATGCGCTGACGTTGGCACAGTTCCGGTCGGTCGGCGTTACGCGCACCAGCAGAGCGTCCGCCTCGCCGCTCATGCGGACCGAGGCCAGCCGCTGGGCCGCGCCGCTGGGCGCGAGGTTGCTCAGCTTGCCCCGCGCACGGTCAAAGTGCCAGAACTCACCCGTTTCAAAGCTCTTCCGGAAAGACTCACGGTTCATATAGGCCAGCATGATGACCTCGCCGCTGCCGTCGTCCTGCACGATGGCCGGCACAAGGTCGCACAGCTCGAAGATCCGGTCCATTTCGTCGTTCATGTTTTTCCCTCTCCCGCCTGTCTTGGATTTTCCGCCTTGATTATACCACATCCGCCCGCTCCGGTGCAAGAGCGAAACGCGCTTTTTGCCCCTCTTTTTCCGTCAGAACGAGACGACGCCGCTGATGAACAGCATGGACGCCACGCCGATCCCCAGCCCGATCCACCGCTGCAGCGAGAGCCTCTCGCGGAACAGCAGCGCCGCCAGCGCCGTCACCAGGACCAGCGGCACGATGTTCACCAGCGGGAACATGACCGCGGCGGGCAGCACGCCGGACAGGTGCAGGTTGATCAGGTGCGGGAACGCCAGCGCCGCGCCGCAGATCACCGGCGCCGCCCAGCGCCAGCGGGACGCGGAAGCGGATCGGGGCGCCGTCTCTCCGGCGGTCCTCTGACGCCGGGCGGAGAACAGGGACATCCCCGCGGCGAACGCCGCCGAGACGGCGAAGCAGGTCACCAGGAACAGCCCGACCTCATCCCGGTGGACCGAGGTCTGGTGGATCTTCTGCAGAAGCCCCACCATGCCGTTGAGCAGCGTGGAGATCAGACAGATCAGCACCCACTTTTTGCCGCCGCGCCGCTCGCCCTCTGCCTTTTTGTCTGTGGAAAAGAGGATGCAGACCGCCATCAGCGCGATGCCGATCCACTGAGAGGCGGAGATGGTCTCGTTCCAGAAGAACGAACCGGCGACGGTGGGGATCAGCGTCGAAAGCGACACGATCACCGACGTGTACGAGATGGGGCCGATGCTGATGGCGATCATAAAGGTCAGCACCTGAAGGGTGCAGACTACGCCGAAGCCCGCGCCGGTCAGCAGAGAATAGAGGCTGAGCGGACCGATCCCGCCGCGCAGGACCAGCAAAAGCGCCGCGGTGACCACGCTCTGGAGCATGGTGAAGAACCAGATGTCCCGGCGGGACGAGCCGACCCTGCGGCTGTAATAGCTCTCGACGATGCTGCAGGTGACGGACCCCGAGATCGAGATGGGCAAAAGGGCCCAGATGGGCAGAGAAAGCATCTTCCGGTCTTCCTCCCCGCCTCAGTATGCGGCCCCGCGCAGGTTCTCCGGCACATACGGGCCCGTGCGCTGCGGCGCAAAGACGGGGCTCAGGCGCGCAAAGCGCTGAAGCCCGTTCTCCCGCGGGATCTCCGCTCCCGTCTCGCCGATGAGCGGCCGGGCATAGCGGACAAAGTCGTCGGTCACGTCGGTGCCGTCCGCCGTGATCCAGCTCCTGGGCAGGAACCGCTCGCTGCAGGCCACATCCTCCAGACGGACCTTGTCATAGACCGCGCGGTAGACGTCCCCCGGCGCGCGCAGGATGGTGGCCATCCAGCCGCTGCCGTCGCGCAGGGCGATCTCCACGGCGTGCCGCGCCACGGCCGCCGCCTCGGCGACATCCACCTCCGAGGCGAACAGAGAACAGGAGCGCTGCATGACCCCGGGGATCTGTCCCGTGGCCTGGCCGCGGGCGGCCAGATGCACCGAGTTCAGATAGCTGACCACGCCCTGCATGGCCGTGGTGCCCGAGGCGCCGTACTCGATGTGGCCGAAGCCGTCGCGGCGGACGCCGCCGCCGCCCACGTCGAAGCCCTCGTTGACCACGACGATGCACCGTCCGGCCTCGGCCAGCTTGCGGTTGACCGCCTCGGCCAGCTCCGGCAGCGTGTGGCCCGTCTCACAGAAGAACATCAGAAGCGGCGTGCGGCGCTCCGGATCGCCCAACCGGGCGGCGCCGGTGATGAACCCCGCGCGCCGTCCCATGGCCTGATAGACCGAGACGCACTCCGAAACGCAGATGGCGCGGTTCTCCTCCTCGGCGTTCTGCATGGTCATGGCCCAGTACCGGGCGCAGCTGCCGTACCCCGGCGTGTGGTCGATCAGGCGGAACGCCTCGTCCCCCACGTCGTTGTCGATGGTCTTGGGGATCCCCGTCACCGTCAGCTCATAGCCCGTTTCGGCCGCCAGCTTCGAGACCTTGGCCGCCGTGTCCATCGAGTCGTTCCCGCCGATGTAGAAAAACGTTCCGATGTCGTGCGCGCGGAAGACCTCGAGGATCCGGCGATAGTCGTCCTCGTTCCCGTCGTGCAGCTTATAGCGGCAGGTGCCCACCGCTCCGGCCGACGGAGTCGTGGGCAAAAGGGCCAGCTCGCGCTTGTCCTGCGCGGACAGGTCGATCAGACGCTCAGTGAGCACGCCCTCGATGCCGTGGGCGGCGGCAAAGACCGTCCCGAACCGGTCGTCCCGCTCCATGCAGGCCGAGGCGGCCCCCCACAGCGAGGCGTTGATGACCGGCGACGGGCCGCCGGACTGCGCGATCAATACGTTTCGTTTTCCGCTCATATCGTTCTCCCGCTCTTTCTTCTGCCCTTCTGGCAGGGAAAAAGGCTGCCGCACAAAACACCCACGTCTTGCCGCGGCAGCCTTTTCGTTCACTTGTGGTTTCCCGCCGGCGCCGCGCACAAAGCGCGGACGCGCGCCGGTCTCATTCCGTCAGATCCGGCGATTCCCGCACTTGACGCAGAAGTTGCCGGTGTTGGCGCTGCCGCAGGTCGGGCAGATCCACTCGCCGGAAGCCTGCTGCTGCGGCGCGGGCTGCGCGGGGGCCTGCTGCGGCGCAGGCTGGTAGACCTGCTGCTGCGGCGCAGGCTGGTAGGCCGGAGCCGGAGCCGGACGGTACTGCTGGGGAGCCGGAGCCGGGGCGGCCTGGGGAGCCGGAGCCGGGGCGGTCTTGGGAGCCTTGGGCTTCGGAACGAAGATCCCCAGGACCTTTTCCGCCAGCGACTTGGTCAGGAAGCAGGTCGGCACCTTGCCGGAGAAGACCTTGATCAGCGCGAGCACGGCGAACACGGCCACGGCGATGCCCACCAGATAGAAGAACACGCCGAAGACCTGGTCGATGATGCTGCTGACTTTCGGCAGTCTCAGCCAGCCGAAGGGAGTCGCAAAGAACCGGTTGCAGATCAGGACGAGCCCTCTCACCATGACGTAGAGGAACTCCAGCAGGAACGCCTCGACGACGCCGCGGATGGCTTCGGTCTTTTCTTTTCTCGCCACGAGAACGCCGAACAGGGCGGCCTCGGCGGCCAGCGTGATCACGGCGACCGTAACGTCCCAGAACAGAGCCGTCAGGGTCGTCAGCGCAAAGGCGACGGCGGCAAACACGAGGCCCATCTCAAAGGTCTTTTTGCTTTCGCAGCACTCTTCGGATTTCGACTCGCAGGGAGTCTTCTTGTTGTCTTCCATGTTGTGACCTCCCGATGATTTGTTTATGAAATGATTATAACAAATTCGCGCCGCCGTTGCAAGGGCTTTCCCCAGCCCCCGCCAAAATTTTTAAGAGAATTTTACTGCCCCATGAGCTTTTCCAGCGCCGCCAGCCGGACCGCGACGCACAGCAGCTCCGCCGCGGCGGCGATCTCGGCCACCTCCGGCCTGGTGGGCGCGATGCGGATCACGCTGTCGTCCGGATCCCGGTGCAGCGGCCAGGTGGCGCCCGCGTCGGTCAGCGTCACACCGCCCTCGGCCGCCAGCTCGACGACCCGGCGCGCCGTTCCCGGCATGACCCACAGACAGATGAAATACCCACCCTTGGGCCGGGACCAGCGGACGTAGTCCTGGCCGCCCAGGCCGGCGTCCAGCGCGTTCAGGACCGCGTCGAACTTGGGCCGCACGATCTCGGCGTGCTTTTTCATATGCTCCTTCAAAAAGGCGGCGTTCCGGAAATAGCGGACGTGGCGAAGCTGGTTGGTCTTGTCCGGACAGATGGTCTGGACCGCCAGCAGCCGGCGGATGTCCCGGGCGTCGTTGGGCCCCGCGATCAGACAGGCGACGCCCGCGCCGGGGAAGCTGATCTTCGAGGTGGACATGAACTGCAGCACCAGATCCGGGTTGCCCTGCTCCACCGCAAGCGGATAGATGGGCGCCAGCCGGTCCCCCTCGCCGTAGACGTCGTGGATGCAGTAGGCGTTGTCCCAGTAGACGCGGAAGTCCCGGGCTGCGGGCTTCAGCCCCGCCATGCGGCGGACGACGGCGTCGGAATAAGTGGTGCCGTCCGGATTGGAATACTTGGGCGTGCACCAGATCCCCTTGACCTGCGGGTCGCGCACCAGCTCCTCCACCGCGTCCATGTCCGGTCCGTCGGCCAGCATGGGAACGGTCACCATCTCGATCCCCATCTGCTCGCAGATGGCGAAGTGCCGGTCGTACCCCGGCACGACGCAGATCCACTTGAGACGGCCCTGCTTCACCAGCGGCTCACAGCCGCCGATGCCAAACAGCATGGTCCGCATGACCGCGTCGTACATCATGTTCAGGCTGGAGTTGCCGCCGACGATGACGTTCTCCGCCGGGGCCGAGGCCAACTCGGCGAAAAACGCCTTGGCGCAGGGCAGACCGTCCGACAGGCCGTAGCTGCGCGTGTCCACGCCGTCGGCGAAATAGTCCTCCGGCGCGGTCAGGTCCGTCAGGACCCGCTGGGACAGATCCAGCTGCTCTTTGGACGGAACGCCGCGCGCGATGTTCAGCTTCAGCCCGCGGCTCTTGAAGGCCTCGAAACGGGCGCGGACCGCGCCGTACTCGGCCTTTTGTTCGCTCATTGACAGGTTTTGATAGGAATTCATGGAAAAACGCTCCGATTCAGATCTTTTTGCCGAAGGCCCTGACAAGCGCCGCGTACACCGCCGGCGCGATCACCACCGCCGCGGCGATCTCGATGCCTCCGTTGAGGCTGGCAATGGTCATCACGATGGCCTTGAACGCCTCGAACACGCTGGACATCCCGGTCATCAGGCTGGTGTAGAGATAGTACATGGAAAGCACGAGGACGGTGTTGGTCAGCGTGCCCGCGGCGGCGGCCAGACCCACCGCCAGGATCGGCTTCAGCCGGGTCTTCAGCAGGGCCGCGGTCACAAGGCCCGCCACGGCGCCAACCGCCATCCGGGGAAGCAGGCTGACCAGCGGGTTCAGGAACGCCTCGTAAGCCGGGTTCCCGGCCCCCAGGACCGCCGCCCGGACGATGCAGGTGATCCCCCAGACCGCGCCCAGCAGCGCGCCGTAATCCCAGCCCAGAAAGACCGCCCCGATGATCACCACGATGTGCAGCGTGGTGATCTCCAAGATCCCGCCGTAGCTGATATATCCCGTATAGGGCACGACCGTCATGGCGACGATGAGCGCGCTGAGGATCGCCGTCAGAACGAGCCGGAACACCCATTTGTCCCGATTGTTGCTTCTTGCCATGGTAAAATCCTTCTCTCTCTATGCTATGCTGTTCTCCCGCAGCCGCGGGAGCTCTCTCTGTCTTCAGAATTCGCAGGTCCCCACCGTTCTCGGATACGGGATCACGTCGCGGATGTTGGCGATTCCGGTGCAGTACATGACGAACCGCTCGAACCCCAGGCCGAAGCCGGCGTGACGGGTGCCGCCCCAGCGGCGCAGGTCCAGATACCAGGAATAGTCCTCTTCCCTGAGACCCAGCTCCGCCAGGCGCGCGGTCAGAACGTCCAGCCGCTCTTCGCGCTGGCTGCCGCCGATGATCTCGCCGATGCCCGGCACCAGCATATCCATGGCCGCCACGGTCTTCCCGTCGTCGTTCAGGCGCATATAGAAGGCCTTGATCTCCTTGGGATAGTCCGTCACGAACACGGGACCCTTGAAGTACTGCTCGGACAGGAAGCGCTCGTGCTCCGTCTGCAGATCGCAGCCCCAATAGGTCTTGAACTCGAACCGGTCGTTCTCCCGCTCCAGCAGCTTGACCGCGTCGGTATAGGTGACGTGGGCCGACGGCGTGGCCACCAGCCGCTCCAGCCGCTCGATGAGGCCCGCGTCGTAGAACCGGTTGCAGAACTCCAGCTCCGGACGACAGGTCTTCAGCAGATGGGCCACCGCATACTTCAGCATGCTGTCGGCCAGCTCCATGTCGTCCGCCAGATCGGCGAAGGCGATCTCCGGCTCGATCATCCAGAACTCGGCGGCGTGGCGCTGGGTGTTGGAGTTCTCGGCACGGAACGTGGGGCCGAAGGTGTAGATCTTGCCGAAGGCCATGGCCATGGTCTCGCCCTCCAGCTGGCCGGAAACGGTCAGGCTGGTCTGCTTGCCGAAAAAGTCCTTGGAAAAGTCCACCGAGCCGTCCTCCTTCCGCGGCGGATCGGCGGGGTCCAGCGTAGTGACGCGGAACATCTCGCCCGCGCCCTCACAGTCGCTGCCGGTGATCAGCGGCGTGTTGGCGTAGACGAAGCCGCGGCTGTGGAAAAAGTCGTGGATGGCGAAGGCCGCCTCGCTGCGGATGCGGAAGACCGCGTGGAACGTGTTGGTCCGGGGGCGCAGGTGCGCGATGGTCCGCAGATACTCCATCGAGTGCTTTTTCTTCTGAAGCGGATAGTCCGGCCCCGACGCGCCCTCCACGGCAAAGGTCTTGACCTTCAGCTCAAAGGGCTGTTTGGCTTCCGGCGTCAGCACCAGCGTGCCGCCGACGATCACCGCCGCGCCCACGTTGCACTTGACCGCCTCGGCGTAGTTGGACAGCTTGCCGGCCTCCAGCACGGCCTGAAGCCCGCGCAGGCCGCTTCCGTCGTTCAGCTCGGCAAAGCCGAAGGCGTTGGAAGCGCGCAGGGTCCTCACCCACCCGCCGACGGTGATCTCCTGTCCGTCAAAGCGATCCGGGCTCTCGTAAATGTCCTTGATGGCGGTAAGGTCTTTCATATTCCCAATCTCCTGTCTTGATTTCTGTCTTCACAAAAGGGCGATGCCGTTCTCGGCGCACCAGCGCAGCGTCGCCTCGTCCCAGACGCTGGCCTGGACCTCGCCGATGTGCGCCTTGTGCAGCAGCACCATGCACAGACGGGACTGGCCGATGCCGCCGCCCACGGTGAGGGGCAGCTCGCCGGACAGCAGGGCCCGGTGGTACGGCAGATCCATGCGCTCGGTGTGGCCGGACAGCTCCAGCTGGGCCATAAGGCTGCGCTCGTTGACGCGGATGCCCATGCTGGACAGCTCCACCGGACAGTCCAGCACCGGGTAATAGACGATCAGGTCGCCGTTCAGCTCCCAGTCGTCATAGTCCGGGGCGCGCCCGTCGTGGGGCATGCCGTCCGCCAGCGGCGCGCCGATCTTCATGATGAAGACCGTCCTGTGTTCACGGCAGACGGCCGCCTCGCGCTGCTTCGGCGTCAGCCGCGGGAACCGCTGGCGCAGCTCTTCCGACGTGATGAAGAAGACGTCCTCGCTGACGATGGGGTCGATGCCGTCGAAGGCGGTGCAGATCTGGATCTCCGTCTTCTTGATGGCCAGCACGATGTCGTAGACCGTGCTCTTGAGATAGTCCAGATTGCGCAGCTCGCCGGTGATGACCCGCTCCCAGTCCCACTGGTCCACGTAGATCGAGTGGAGATTGTCCAGCTCTTCGTCCCGCCGGATGGCGTTCATGTCGGTATAGATCCCCTCGCCGGGGAGATAGCCGTACTTTTTCAGCGCCATGCGCTTCCACTTGGCCAGCGAGTGGACGACCTCGACCTGGCGCTCTTTGCCGCGCACGTCGAAACGGACGGGCCGCTCGACGCCGTTCAGGTCGTCGTTCACGCCGGAACCGGACTCGACGAACATGGGCGCGGAGATGCGCTCCAGCGACATGACGTCGGCAAAGGTCCGCTCAAAGGTGTCCTTGACGGTCTTGATGGCAAGCTCCGTCTCCCGGACACCCAACAGGCTCTCATAGTGCTTCGGCAAGATTTTCATACGGTCTTTTCCTGTTCTTTCGCCGCCCGCTCCAGCGCGATCGACAGCTGATCCGGACAACTGGTGTTTTTGAAGCCGCAGCGGATCCCGCGCATCCGGCGAACGGCCTCGTCCACCGGCATCCCGGCGACAAGGCGGCAGATGCCCTGAAGGTTCCCGCTGCAGCCGCCCTCGACGGCCACGGAATTCACCACGCCGTTCTCCACGTCGACGGTCATCTTCCGGGAACAGACGCCTTTGGGATAGTAAACGTGTGTCATGTGGCTCCTCCGCTTATACTTCTCTTATTTTCTTATAATCATAGCATATTTTTCTCTTTTGGGCAACCGTCAACTTGCCCGCAAAACATAGAAATTCAACGGCGTGGAAAAGGATAAATTGTATACAATTTTCCCGGCCCCTCCCCGGGCCGCCGGAAGCGGCCCGATCAGCCTTGCTTTTTCCGGACCGTATGATATAATAGAAGCAACCACTCTCCGCGCTTTGCGCAGAAAGGACGTGTCCGTATGCAGACGCGCAAGAAACAGATCCTCGACCACATGATCGGCCAGCTTCCGCCCTATACCGTGGCGGACCGGCTGGTGATCTCCAAATGGACCTCCGTGGCCGGCCGCCACACGGAGCCCGGCGTGTTCGAACGCTATCCCGATCCGCCGAAGACCGTCCGTCTGGGCGACCCGTGGGTCACGTCCTACGACGAGACCGTCTGGTACTCCGCCTCGGTGACCGTCCCCGAGCGCTTCCGCGGCCGGAAGCTCCTGCTGGTCATCGACTTCGGCGGCGAGGCCATCGTCCGCATCAACGGCGCCATCGCCGGGGCGGTCAGCTCCAACATGAACGCGGGCTGGGTCCACCGCGACAAGGTCTTCCTGCCCGATCCCCTGCCAGAGGTCCTGAACATCGAGGTCGAGGCCACCGTCAACTCCGGCGGCTTCTGCGACGTGGTGCTGGCCGGGGGCTATTCCACCACCTATACGCTGGCCCGGGCCGAAATCGACGTGGTCGACGAGGCGGCCGACAGCTACTATACCGACGTGTGCATGGTCTCCCGCGCGATCCCCTGCATCCCGGACGAGGCGATCCGCGCCAAGGTCTACGCCGCGCTGGACGATTCGCTGCACGCCGTGGACTTCGACTTTGAGGACGAGTGCGTCCGCGCCTCGATCCCCGCCGCGGCCAAGCTGCTCTGGGACCGGCTGGCCCAGATCCGCTGGACGCCCCAGGGCGAGGTCGTCGTGACCGGTCACAGCCACATCGACGTGGCCTGGCTCTGGACGGTCAAAGAGGTCTTCCGCAAGAGCGCACGGACCTTTTCCAACACGCTGGAGCTGCTGGAGCGCTATCCGGACGCGGTGTTCACCCAGAGCCAGGCCGTCCTCTACGAGATGATCCGCACCACCTATCCCGAGCTGTACCCCCGGATCCGCGAGATGGTCCGGCGGGGCCAGTGGGACATCGTCGGCAACAGCTGGGTCGAGGCGGACACCAACATCGCCTCGGGCGAGGCGCTGATCCGCCAGCTGCTCTATGGCGAACAGTTCTTCCGGCGCGAGTTCGGCGTGACCTCGGACCTGTACTGGCTTCCCGACTGCTTCGGCTTTTCGCCCGCCCTGCCCCAGATCATCAAAAAGAGCGGCATGAAGTATTTCCTGACGGCCAAGCTGGCCGGGAACGACACCGACCGCTTCCCCCACACCTTCTTCCGCTGGCGCGGCACCGACGGCAGCGAGATCCTGGCCTATCTCCAGCGCACGCATTACGGTGACGAATACGAGCCGGAAAAGATCCAGAGCGCGTGGGACAAAAACGAGAACAAGGGCGTCACCGACGCGGTTCTGGGCATGTACGGCTACAGCGACGGCGGCGGCGGCCCCACCTTCGGGATGCTGGAAAACGGCCGCCGCATCGAAAAGATCCCCGGCCTGCCCGCGTCGCACCTGGGCCACGCCCGCGAGATCTTTGAGCGCGCCGAGACCAAGTGGGACGAGCTTCCCGCCTGGAACGGCGAGCTGTACTACGAGAACCACCGGGGCACCTATACGTCCCAGGCCTTCGTCAAGCGGAACAACCGCCGGGGCGAGCTGCTGCTGACCCGGGCCGAAGCCGCCGCCGTGGTGGCCGCGGCCCTGAACGGGACGCCGCTGGCCGATATGCGGTCCGACGGCTCGCTGGACGAGGCCTGGAAGCTGCTGCTGGTCAACCAGTTCCACGACATTCTGCCGGGGACCTCGATCCCGGAGGTCTACGTCAACACCAAGCTGGAACAGGAGAAGATGCTTTCGCTGGGCGAGGCGCACCTGTCCCGCTCGGTCGGGACCGTCGCCGCCCGCCTGCCGTCGGGCACGGTGTGTCTCAACCTGCTCTCCGTGCCGGTCACGGCGGCGGTCGCCGCCCCCGACGGGCGCGCCTTCGTGGCGCGGGACCTGCCGCCCATGGGCTGGCGTGTCTACGGCGAGCTTCCCGCCGACGAGCCCGTGACCGTCGGACCGGACCGGCTGGAAAACGAATACCTCTGCGCCCGGTTCGACAACGAGGGCCGCCTCGTCTCGCTGGTGGAAAAGACCACCGGCCGCGAGGCGCTGGCCGGACCGGCCAACCTGCTGACTGTCTACGCCGACAAGCCCGTCCACGAGAGCGCCTGGAACATGGAGGCGGACTACGTCAAAAAGTCCTGGCCTCTGCGGGCGGAAAGCATCGAGACCGACCGCGTCGGCGTCCGCGGGGTGATCCGCCTCCGCTACCGCTTCCACCGCAGCACGCTGACCCAGGAGATCTCCCTGTTCCCCGGCTCGCGCCGGCTGGACTTTGCCACCGAGGCCGACTGGGACGAGACGGAAAAGACCCTGCGCACGGACTTCCCGCTGGCCGTGCTGACGCCGTACGCCGCCTTTGACGTGGCCCACGGCGCGACTCTGCGCCCCACCCACCGCAACACCAGCTGGGACGAGGCCCGCTTCGAGGTGGCGGCCCACAAGTGGGCGGACCTGTCCGAGGGAGACTTCGGCGTCGCCCTGCTCAACGACTGCAAATACGGCTATTCGGCGCTGGACAACGTGCTGAGCCTGACGCTGCTGCGCTCGCCCAACTGCCCCGACCGGAAATCCGACCACGGGCACCACGAGTTCACCTATTCGCTCTATCCCCACGCGGGCTCCTGGCAGACGGGTGGCGTCTCCGCCGAGGCCTTCGCGCTGAACTTCCCGCCCGTGGTGACGGCCGGGGCCGGCGGGGAGCTTCCCGCCGAGGGCTCCTGGCTGGACTTTTCCGGCGCGGACGATATCCAGCTGGACTGCCTCAAGCCCGCCGAAGAGCAGAACGGCGTGATCCTGCGCGTCTACGAGACCAGCCAGCGGCGCGGGCGCGTCAGGGCACGGTGCGCGTTCCCCCTGACCGCCGTTTCCGAGCTGGATCTGCTGGAGCGGCCCGCCGACTTCGGCGGCGATCCCCGGCTGACCGAAGACGGCTTCTCCTTCGAGATCGGCCCCTTTGAGGTCAAGACCTTCCTGCTGCGCTGACCGCGCGGACGGCTCGTCCGTCGACCGGCTTTTCTTCCGAAACGAACGCCCCTGAACGTCCTTCCCGGTCGGGAAAGACGCTCAGGGGCGTCTGTCTTTCTTTTCCGTCCGCTCAGTCGTCGAATTCGGCCCAGGTCTTTCCGCCGTCGAACGAATGGTTGTACAGCGAGAAGGCCTCTGTCCGGCTCCCGCCGGAATAGACGCCGCGGTCCCGCTTCAGGAATCCGGCGTAAACCGGATCGTCCTCCGACGGATAGGCCAGCCAGACGTACACGATCTCGCGGGCATCCCGGTCCACCAGCGCATACTCCCAGGTCGAGCCGAAGCCGTCGACGGCCACGAAGGCGGGCTTCGGATAGCTGTCTTCGTCGTACCGAATCTCGTTGGTCCACGTCTGCTCTCCCTGGACGACGGTCTTGCGGATGGCGCCGAGCCGCCGAAGCTCTGCCTGAAAATCCTCCTCGCCGAACCCGGCCCGCAGCAGGATGCACCCGTCGGTGTCGAAAAGACCGGTCTTCAGCGACGAGAAGAACGTCGGCTCGATCAGCCGCGACAGATCGCCGTCCGGGAAAACGGACAGGTCCGAATCCAGGTCTCCGCCGTATGTCGCCCGGTAGTAGGCCTTGTCGAAGGCCTCGATCCCGCTCCGCTCGTCCCGGGGCCCGGACCGGGCAAGGGTGAAAAGTCCCGCCCAGACGGCCGCCCGGGTCAGCACCGCCGCCGTCAGGACCCCCAGCGCGATCAGAACGGTCAGCGCGATCTGTCTCTGTCTCTTCAGACGCTTGTAGTCCTTCAGGATCCCGATGATCTGCCGCTCGGACTCTTCGGCCCGGCGGTCCCGCTCGATCCGCTCGCCCTCCAGCAGCTCGTTGACGCTGACGCCCAGCGCGTCGCACAGCTCTTTCAGCACGGAATAGTCCGGCATGTTCCGGCCGGTCTCCCAGCGGCTGACCGTCCGGCCGCTGACGCCGAGCCGCTCGGCCAGCGCCTCCTGCGTCAGCTCCCGCTCCCGGCGCATCTCGCCGATGAATCTTCCGATCTTTTTCTGGTCCACAGTGTGCGCGCTCCTTTTCCCGTTTGCCGCCATGATACGCCGCCGGGCGAGATCTGTACAGGACACAAAGCGAGAATCCCGCTTTTTCGCGGCCCGGCACTATGATACACCCTTCCCCGGCGGCGCGCAAGCCCTATTTTGACAAAGCCCCGCCGGACCGGCGGGGCTTTGTCGCTTTTTTCGTTTCCGGGCTTTTCCGCCGTGCGGCGGGAAAATGCCTTACCGGCCGAACAGGGAGAACCGCTTTTTCTCCCACGGCTCCGTTTTGACCTCTGTGACCGTATAGCCGGTCGCCCCGACGACCCTTTTCAGCTCTTCCGGGTCGATGGGTTCTTCGCACACGATCTCCGTCCGCTTTTTCGCGCGGGAGGACTTCACGTTCTTCACGCGGAACGCCTGACGGACCGCGTCGTTGACGTGGGCCTCGCACATACCGCAGGCCATGCCCTCCACCGTTGCTGTGATCTTGACCATTGTTCTCTCCTCTTTTTTATTCCGGCACCTTCAGCGCCTCGACCATGTCGATCTTCCGGTTCTTTCCCGCGACCATCCATCCCACCAGCAGCGAAACGCCGAAGGTGAGCAGCGTGCTGACCGTGAACGTCGCCCAGCCCAAAGACAGGGCCATCTCGTACTCGGCGGCCAGCGCGTTCAAAAGACACTGCAGCACGCCGATCCCGGCCGGGATGCCGACGGCGACGCCCAGCACGGTCATCCACAGGTTCTGGCTGATCAGCAGCCGCCCGATGCGGCGGTCCCGAAAGCCGATGACCTTCAGCGCCGCCATCTCGCGGTACCGCTCGGTATAGTTCATGACGCCCAGATTGTACAGCACGACGATCCCCAACACCACCGCCGCGACGGCCAGCAGCACGACCATCAGATCCATGATCTGCATGAACGTGTCGAACGAGTCCAGAACGCTCTGACGGGTCTGAACGTTGACGATGCGCGCGTCCGCCTCGATCTCCGTTTCGGCGGTATAGATCACGTTGGTGACGTAAGGATAGCCGATGCGCTCGGCGCAGGCCTCGGTCATGACGACGCTCTCCGTCATGGACCGCACGGTCCCGGCCACCCGGGCCGTATAGCTCTTGTCGCTGCCGAAGGGTGAAAAGCGCAGCGTGTCGCCAGGCTCCAGCCCGTGGGCCTCGGCGATGCGCCGGCAGAGATAGACCCCGTCGTCCGACAGCTCGATGAAATTCGAGTCCGTGTCCACGAAGCGGACCAGCCCGCTGCGCAGGCCGTAGACCTCGACTCCCACGAACGCGCCGTCCACCTGGACGCTGGACTGGGCCAGACGGTCCCCGTCGTACCGCTCGGAGAGCTCGGCGGCGTCCGCCGCGGAGACCGACGCGGCATCCAGATTGACGCGGCTCTCATAGCGGATCGCCTCGTCATAAAACAGCCGGATGAAGGCGTCCGCCGTGTCCTTCATGCCGAGAGCGCCCACCAGCAGCACCGTACAGCCCACGATGCCGAACAGCGTCATACCGCTCCGCGCCTTGTGGCGCAGACTGTCCCTCAGGTTCCACTTGGTCCCGAAGGACAGCCGGTCCCAGAGCCGCGTGCGCTCCAGCAGCAGGCTGCGGACCTTTTGGGGCACATAGGGGCGCAGCGAGTCCGCCGCGGTCCCCTTCAGCATGGCCCGCACCGACCAAAGCCCCACCAGGAGCAGAAAGCCGTTGACCGCCGCCAGGACGATCCACACGAAGGGCGGCGCGTGGAGCGACCAGTCGTCCATGTCGAGGTACGTGCCCATGGGGCCGCCCGGGTTCATCAGATACCACCCCAGCAGCCATCCCAGCAGCAGGCCGAGGGCCGTGCCCGTCAGACCGACGGTCAGCGCATACGAGACGTAGTGACGTGTGATGCGCCCGTCGCGGAAGCCCAGCGCCTTGAGCGTTCCGATCTGGGTCTTTTCCGAGGCGGTCAGCCGGTGCATGGTGGTGACCATGGTCAGCACCGCGATGCCCAGGAACAGGACCGGCAGGATGCCGCCCATGGTCTTGCCCTCCTCGCTCTCGCCCATGGCCTCGGCATAGGACACGACGTCGTCCTTGGACAGGACCAGCATGGTCCGGCCCAGGGCCTCGTCGACCCGTTCGGAGAACGCCGTCTTGTCCAGCCCGGACAGCGCGTTGATCTGCGTGTAGAACGCCCGGCCGAGGACCCGCTCCAGCAGCGACGGCGCCGCATAGACGAAGCCGTAGGCGGTATAGTCCGGCATGAGCTGGGTCTCGTCCGGCAGACAGATGAGGTACTCGCCGGCTTTGATCAGACCGCGGACGGTCCCGGCGATCTCCAGCCCCTTGTAGGTCAGCGTCAGCCCGTCGCCTACGGCGATCCCGTTGGCCTCGGCGTACCGGTCGGACAGCCAGAAGCCCCCGGCGTCGGCCGCGTCGTAGGCGCCGCCGGAGGTCACGAGAAAGCCGGAGACCGCCGGATCCTCCGTCACGGTCAGGGCCAGCACGTCCGCGTCGTCCTTGACCATGGTATTGACCGACAGCCACCGTGCCGCGGCGGAGACGCCGTCCAGCGCCTCGACCGCCCGGCGGTCCTCTTCGGAAAAGCCGGTCTCGGACAAAACACGGAAATCCGCGAACCCCGTCTTTTCGAAGAACGAGGCGGTGTCCCGCTCGATGGTATACCATTCGACGTTGAACCCCACGAACACGCCGATCCCGATGGCGATCATGACGATCATCGAGAGGAACTGGGCGCGATAGCGGCCCATGGTGCGCAGCAGCTTCTTCCGCATGCTCACCACTCCACCTCTTCCACCGGCAGAGGCGACGCCACCTTTTCCACCGAGCGGACGGTCCCGTTCTTCACGCGCACCACCACGTCCGCGATCCGGGCGATGCTCTGGTTGTGGGTGACGACGACGATGGTCTTGCCGTAGGTCCGCGCCATAGTCAGCAGGACCTTGAGAACGGCGCTTCCCGTTTCAGAGTCCAGCGCGCCGGTGGGCTCGTCACACAGCAGGATCTCCGGGTTCTTGGCCAGCGCCCGGGCGATGGAGACCCTCTGCTGCTCGCCGCCGGAGAGCTCTGCGGGGAATTTCTTCATGTGGTCTGCCAGACCGACGGCCGCCAGCATCTCGGCGGTGTCCAGCGCGCGCGGCGCGATCTCCCGCACCAGATCCACGTTTTCGCGGACGGTGAGCGTCGGGATCAGGTTGTAGGACTGGAACACGAACCCCACCTTGGCGGCGCGATAGTCGGCCAGCTCGTCCCGGTTCAGGCGCGAGATGTCCTGACCGTCCACGACGACGGTGCCCTCCGTCGGACTGTCCAGCCCGCCCAGAAGGTTCAGCAGCGTGCTCTTGCCCGCGCCGCTGGGGCCGAGGATCACGATCATCTTTCCCTTCTCCAGCTCGAGATCCACGCCGGAAAGGGCCCGCTGCTCGTGGTCGCCCACGGTGTACACGCGGCTCACGTTTTGGAATCGAACGACTGTCATATAGTAACTCCTGTCAGGATTCGGAATAAAAAACGGGGGCGCGTGAGTTTCCCCCGCGCCCCCGTTTTTTTCAGTGATTGTGGCAGGAGCCGCCCATGGGGCATGTGCTGCATTTCCCGCCGCAGGAGGACTTTCCCTTCTGCTTATCGCGGACCAGCACCGTGATGGCGACGGCGACGACCGCGGCCAGAACCAGGCAGATCAGAAGGACGGCAAGGTGTTCTGCGATCCATGCGAACATGTGAAACAGCTCCTTTCACAAGAGAGATTGGCTAAGACGTCTTACCTGGACGTTTTGACCGTCTTGGTCAGCGTCGTGGACTCCTTGTACTTTTTGATGAACAGCATGTAGACCAGAAGGACGAGGAAGGCGACGGCGAAGACGAGGCTGATGATGTTCAGCGCCGGGGCGTCCATCAGCGAGCCGCTGAACAGGTTGCCGAACTGGTTGACCATCAGGGCGACGACGTAGGCGAAACCGCACTGATAGGCGATGGCGAACCAGGTCCACTTGGGCGAGTTCATTTCGCGCTTGATGGCGCCGATGGCCGCGAAGCACGGGGCGCACAGCAGGTTGAACACCAGGAACGAGAAGCCGGCCACCGGCGTGAACGCCGCGGCGATGGCTTTCCAGGCGTGGCCCTCGGCGCCGTAGAGGATACCCATGGTGCCGACGATGTTCTCCTTGGCCACAAGGCCCGTGACCGAGGCGACCGTGGCCTGCCAGTTGCCCCAGCCCAGCGGGGCGAAGATCCAGGCGACCGCGCTGCCGATGCGGGCGAGGATGCTGAACTCGATCTCGTCCTCCGCCAGCATGCGGAAGGCGCCGTCGACCCAGCCGAAGAAGGAGAAGAACCAGACCACGATGGTGGACAGCAGGATGACCGTGCCGGCCTTCTTGATGAAGGACCAGCCGCGCTCCCACATGGACCGGAGCACGTTGCCCAGCGTCGGCAGATGGTAGGCGGGCAGCTCCATGACGAAGGGGGCGGGGTCGCCGGCGAACATCCTGGTCTTTTTCAGGATCACGCCGGAGATGATGATGGCCGCCATGCCGATGAAGTAGGCCGAGGTCGAGACCAGAGCCGAGCCGCCGAAGATGGCGCCGGCGATCATGGCGATGAAGGGGACCTTGGCGCCGCAGGGGATGAAGGTGGTGGTCATGATGGTCATGCGGCGGTCGCGCTCGTTTTCGATGGTCCGCGAGGCCATGATGCCCGGGATGCCGCAGCCGGTGCCGATGAGGATCGGGATGAAGGATTTGCCGGACAGGCCGAAGCGGCGGAAGATCCGGTCCAGAACGAAGGCGATGCGGGCCATATAGCCGCAGGCCTCCAGAATCGCCAGCAGCAGGAACAGGACCAGCATCTGCGGCACGAAGCCCAGGACCGCGCCGACGCCGGCGACGATGCCGTCCAGGATCAGGCCGCTGAGCCACTCAGGTGCGTTGGCCTTTTCCAGCAGATTGCCGATCAGAACGGGAACGCCGGGGACCCAGACGCCGTAGTCGGCGGGATCCGGCTCGTCGAAGCCGTTCTTCTCAAAGTATTCGACCGCCTCGAGGTAGGACAGCGCGTTGGTCTCTTCCTCGTCCGCACCGTCCGGCACTTCGGAGTAATAGACGTCGATCTCGCTCTCCTCCAGCGTCTCTTCGTCCTCGACGGTGTACTTGACCGAGGTCTCGTCCGAGGTGAACGCCTTCATGCCGGCCAGCGCCGCGTCGGCGTCGAACGCCTCGTCCTCCAGGTCGAAGCCCTGGTCGAAGGCGTCCACGGCGTTCGCCGCGGCGCCGTATTCGTCGGCCGCGTCCCCGTAGGCGCCGCCGCCGATGCCGAACAGGTGGAACCCGTCGCCGAACAGGCCGTCGTTGGCCCAGTCGGTGGCCCAAGAGCCCACGGTGACCATGGAGATGTAATAGACCAGGAACATGACCACGATAAAGATCGGAAGGCCCAGCCAGCGGTTGGTGACGATCCGGTCGATCCGGTCGGACGCCGACATCCGGCCGGCGTTCTTTTTCCGGTAACAGGCCTTGATGACCCCGGCGATATAGACGTAGCGCTCGTTGGTGATGATGCTCTCGGCGTCGTCGTCCAGTTCTTTCTCGGCGGCCCGGATGTCGGCCTCGATGTGGGACAGAACGTCCGGCGCGATCTTCAGGTTTTCCAGCACCTTGCCGTCCCGCTCGAAGACCTTGACGGCGTACCACCGCTGCTGCTCTTCGGGCATACCGTGCACGGCGGCCTCTTCGATGTGCGCCAGCGCGTGCTCCACCGGGCCGGAGAAGGTGTGCTGGGGAACGGTCTTGCCGTTTTTGGCGGCGTTGACGGCGGCCTCGGCGGCCTCGGCGATGCCCGTGCCCTTCAGGGCGGAGATCTCGACCACCTTGCAGCCCAGCTGACGCGAAAGCTCAGCCGTGTCGATCTTGTCCCCGTTTTTGCGGACCACGTCCATCATGTTGATGGCCACGACCACCGGGATCCCCAGCTCGGTCAGCTGAGTCGTCAGATAAAGGTTGCGCTCCAGGTTGGTGCCGTCCACGATGTTCAGGATCGCGTCCGGCCGCTCGGCGATCAGATAGTTCCGCGCCACGACCTCTTCCAGCGTATAGGGCGAAAGCGAGTAGATGCCGGGCAGGTCCGTGACGACGACGCCGTCGTATTTCTTCAGCTTGCCCTCTTTCTTCTCCACCGTGACGCCGGGCCAGTTGCCAACGAACTGGTTGGAACCCGTCAGCGCGTTGAACAACGTGGTCTTGCCGCTGTTCGGGTTTCCCGCAAGTGCGATTCTCAGATCCATTTCGATTCTCCTTTTCAAAAGTTAGCTTTTGCTAACCTTCGCTCACAATAATACGGGGGCCGCTTCCCCCAAAGAGACTTATTCGACCTCGATCATTTCCGCGTCCGCTTTGCGGATCGAAAGCTCGTACCCACGGACGTTGACCTCCACCGGATCTCCCAGCGGGGCGACCTTGCGGACGTAGATCTCGACCCCGCGGGTCACGCCCATGTCCATGATGCGGCGCTTGACCGCCCCTTCGCCGTGCAGACGGACCACACGGACGGTCTCGCCGATCTTGACGTTCCTCAGTGTTTTCATCCTGCTCTTCTCCTCCTGTGCTCATGCTTTTCCGCTATCTTGTCCCCGTCTCCCCCTCCGGGACCGACGGGAGTCAGACCATGATCTTGCGCGCCATGTCCTCGTTGATGGCGATCCGCGACTCTTTGACCTTCACGATGACGTTTCCGCCCATGACGTTGATCAGCGTCACGCCGCCTCCGGCCACGAAGCCCAGATCCTCCAGATGCTTTTTGATCTCCGGACTTCCGCCGACCTTTTTGATGATGACTTCCTTGCCTGCGTCCGCAAGCACCAGCGGCATCATATCCCAGCGCCCTCTCTTTCCTGCGGCCTTTTCCCGGACCGCTCCGCGGGGAAAGCGACCGCCCGTTTCCCGGAAGCCCGGCCGCGTCTCCTTGCCGGGCGCGGCCGCCGGGCTTTGCCTTTTTCTCCCGGCCGCGTTTGCCGGAACTTTGTTAGCTTAAGCTAACTTTCACGTATATTATAGTTACTCTATGCTAACTTGTCAAGAGGGCGATGCAAAAAAAATTGATCAAAAAACCCGCTTTTCGTCCGCTTCTTTTCGTCGATCCTTGCCCATGCGACGGCGCCGCGGCGCGCTTTTCTCCCGCGCCGCGGCGTGAAAAAGGGCGGCCGCGCCCGCGGACCGCCCGTTCCTCTCCCGTTATTTGCCCGCTTCCGCCGGTCCGGCGGAGCCGGACTCCCGCTCCTCCGCCGGCCGGTCCAGCCGCGGCAGCTCCGTCATCCGCAGCTTGGCGCAGCCGTACGGGACCAGGTCGACCTCCTCCTCGCCGCCGATGGGCTCGACGGACGCCGGGACCTTCGCGCAGACGGACTCGTATCCGTCCTCCAGTCCCCAGTCGATGCGCCGCACCCGGGCCCGGACCGTGACCGGCGGCTCGGCGCCCGAGAACGGGGTGCGCCCCGCCCCGACCCGCCGCACCGACAGCGCGCCGCCGCAGTATGCGTATCCCCAGTCGGAGAGCGGCAAAAGCTCGTAATCGCAATAGGGGGCCTTCCGCTCCACCCCGTCCCGCTCGTACTCGCAGGGCCTCGCCTCATACCGGATCGGAAGAGAAAAGACCAGCGCGCCGCACTGCACCGCGGTCAGCCCGCCCGGCCGGGGAACAAAGCGCGGCGTTGTCTCAAAGGCCAGCTCCAGATCCACGGGGCGTCCGGCCGAAACGGCGACGGACAGCTCGCGCCGGTCCGCCGTTTCTCCGTTCACCGTCAGCCCTTCGGCGAAGGACGGGATGCGGATCTTCAGCGTGAAATCCTCGTCCCCCTCGGCGTGGTAGCGCACCCGGTTCGTAAAGGGATAGTCCGTCTCCACCCGGACCCGGCGGCCGCCGTCGTCCAGCTCGGCGGGGACCATCAGCGCGCTGATCACGGCGTCGCCCCGGTGCAGGAACGCGGACAGCGCGAATTTCGGCCAGCCCTGGCCAAAATTCGCCGTACAGCAGCCGTAGTTCGGCTCGAGCCCGAACAGGTGAGCCTCCGGCCCGTTGGTCCGGAAGACCGCCTTTCCCGGGAACCTCTCACAGGCGATCTGATTGCTCATCTGGTCGTACTGGTGGGTCCACATGTCGTCGCTGACGGCGGCCGGCAGCGCGTTGAAGGCCAGAAGCTCCAGCCGCTCGGCCCATTTCGCCTCGCCGGTGCGGGCGTACAGCAGCTCGTAGGAGTACATCTGCTCCACCACCGCGCACAGCTCCGTGCCCTGGATGGGACTCAGACCGGACAGGCACTCGTCTCCCGTGAACAGCTCCACCGCCGTCCCGTTGTACCGCGCCAGGATCTGCCGCAGGCGCTCGGCCCGGTCGGTGTACGGCTCGCCCAGCAGGTCGCAGCTCACCACCTCGGCCTTCAGCATCATGGCCAGATTGACGATGTGGGTCTCAAAGCGCCAGCGGTTCAGCGGCCGCTCCCAGAGTTCGGTGAAGGAGGCGTAATCCGCCCCCTGGTCCCGCAGGATCCGGACCAGCTCCGGCAGCCAGGGCTCCCCGCAGCGGTCGTAGACGGACCGGATCGCTGACACGCCCTCGAACCAGCGGAATTTTCCCCAGCCGAACAGGCGGATCGTCCCGCTCTTCAGCAGCTCGTAATAGTTTTTCAGCACCCGGTACAGCGCCGGCGGGATCCGTTCGTCCCCGGAACAGTCGTAATAGACCGACAGGACCTTTGCGATCAAAAGCACCGCCCAGGTGTCATAGCACTCCCGCTCGTCGTCCGCGCAGGGACAGATCCACCCGTCCGGCCTCTGGGCCGCCAGGATAGCGTCGATATAGGCCCCGGCCCGGCGGATCCGGTCCTTGTCCTCCAGCAGATACGCCAGCGGGATAAAGCCGTCCAGCCAGTACGGCACCCGCTCCCACCCCTCGCGGGAGCCGCCGATCCAGGCGCTGTCCCGAACGTCCGGCCAGACCTTGTCCAGGTTGCCGCTCAGGCCCTCCGCCTGGATCTCCAGCTGCCGCCGCAGCCATCCCTGCGGCCGGATCTCCTTCGCCGTGTACGGTGTCCAACGGTCCATCTGTCTTCCTCCCCTGCGGAGCGCAAGCTCCGCTCTTTTTCCATGCGCGCGGTCCCCCGCGCGAAACAGATCCCCGCCGATCGTCAGGGCGCGCCCCCATCCGGTCCGCGGGGCAAAGCGCGCGCGGCCGCACGGGAAAACCTTATCGCGCATCAGGTCCCCATATAGGCTTCAAAGCGGAAATCGGGTCGATAATGCTCCCGAAAATACAGATCCGCCTTTTCAGCGAACCGCCTTGGCGTTGCGGGCCCCCGTCCGAGGTCAAGGCCTTCGGCCGTCGCGGTCCAGATAAGATACGGCTCCAGCGGAAGGACGTCCTTCACCTTCATTTCGCTTCCGTCACGGATCAGAAGGCCGTCCGCTGCGATCCGTCTCATGTCGAAATAGAATCTCGCCCCCGGCTCATACGGCCGGTCCCAGTCCATTTCGATCCGCCGTTTTTCCCTGGAGCTGACGACGATCTCGCCGGTAACGCCGGAGCCGAACAGAATATAATCCCTTAACTCCGCCGGGTCGCCCAAAAGCCTGCCGATCGGCTCCTCCCCCGCGAAGAAGCCCTCTTGAGCCAGACGGTTCCAGGATTTCAGGCACTCGTCCCGGACGATGCGCTCATAGCATTCCGGCGTGGTGCTGTGGATCATGACCGGAGGCTCGTGATCTCTGAGGACGCGATCCCGGCAGGAATGACCTCTGTAGCAGTCCAGGGCGTCGTCCAGCTCTTTCCGGCCCAGCGCCAAAACGATTTTGTGACCGGCGGCCCCGTGATAATCGATATAATCCCCCAGGGCCATTTTCCAGTTCAAATGGTATTTCCCGACGTCGAGCACATACGCTCTGCCGTTTTCTCCTCCGACGCGCATGCGGTAGTCCCCGTCCGTCAGGGAAAAGACCGTCCACGAATCGTCATAGGGCTCCCCGGTGTCCGGGTCTAAGGTGTTCGCCGTATACCGGTCGACGCGTCGCTGCACGATGATCCCTCCTTGTGAAGCGCGGGCTCCGCTCTCAATGTCATAGTAGTTTCCTTGTATACCCTGGCCTTTTTGAAAAAGCATGGTCATTGAAATATGGAGTTTTCCCGGTTTTTGATTCTTTTACATTGCCGATTCATGCAGGACCGTCATCGTTATACCCGGTTTTCAGCTCAATGTACTTGATATCCATAAAGTATCTCTTTTCGGCATACGGCAGAGATTATCATTCAACCTGTAGTTAGGAACCGACTCGAGACATCAATTCGGCTGGTTCCGCATGCCTCGGAGCGCAAGGTTCAATCGCCCCAATCTACCTCGACGTTTTTCTTGCCGCACACCACGCAGGTATACTCGGTCGAGGAGGCTCCGCCCTGAAACCGCTGCGGGTTTACTTTACTCACCTTCCAGAGATGATCCCCTCTTTCACAGTTCTCCTTCAACTCGTCAGGGACCATGTTCGCTTCTTTCAGCCTCCGGACGGCCGCTTCACGGTTTTGGATCGGCTCTGATTTCCGCAAGGCGATCTGAATATAGTCGCGTTCTTCCCCGCAGACGCGGCAAATCTCTGCGCATTTGCCGGGGACAAGACTGAACTGATGGACTTCGATCGCGTGGCTGCAGCGCGCGCATCGGAGAACACACTTTTTGTCGGTCGGCCGGTAATCATGTTCGATATCGATGATATTTCCGCAAATCCTGCATTCTCCCTCGCACCAGAGCTTCTCCTGTCCGAAAACGTTTTTCCGTCTCTGTCTGTAGAAATAATCATGGCCTTCCCTGCGGGTCCGGCCGCACTTCCGGCATTTGCAGCCGTTCCAGTCATGCTGTTCGTCGCGCGTTTTCCCGCACTTTGCGCATTTGCAGCCGTCCCATTTGTGAAACAAGCACGCCATGGCGTTCCCTCCCGATCCTAAATCTATTCAATCGTCAGTCTTGACAGCTTCATGCCGGTTTCCTACATACCGCTCTTAATGTCATAATCGTACCAGCGCCGCTCCTCCTCTGTCATTTTGACGTTGATCCTCACGCCAAGGCGGCGTCCCGGATGCTGCGCCGGGCCTCGCGCCTCATCTCGTAGCCATATCCTCCGTGGATATTGCAGGCGATGGCCGCCGGTTCCTCGTCGGCACCGAGCTGACCGGGACGTTCGAAAGCCTGCCTCGGCATCAAGGGCGCGACGGATAAGACACACGCAGGTTTCTCGATCGGCCGAATGAGGTCGGCGGCCGTTTTCCGGTACCCGTCCGGCTTCCCCTTGAGCGTCTCGACGGCGGCCTGTGCGCGGCTCTCGTCAATACCGATCCCGCAGACGGTGCAGCGAACGGTCCCGTCCTCTTCGGAAGGGGCGAGATCGTGGTCCCTGTTGCGCACGGCGCCGCACTGCGTGCACCGGCAGCCGGCCCACCTGTGGGATTTCTTGTCGCCGCTTAAGGCGCGCAGGCCGTGCATTTGTAATTGCACGTCCCCGGGACGTGCTCCCACCTGTGGTTATAGCCCGATGTTGCACCGCACCATGTACACGTGCAGCCGTTCCACTCGTGTTTACCATCTTTGCGGCCGCACCAGGAAACACGTCGCCTCGCAGCGCCCGGTTCTTTGTGTCAATCGTGACCGCCGAATCAATTGCGCTCGCCGCAGCGCGAGCATTTGCAGCCATCCTGTACCGATCACGGAAGTCCTCCCGTCCCGCAATCCGGGCGGGCTGCGGCCTGTCAGTCAAGAACGCTCCCGCTGCACCGGATCTGTTCGGCGAGTCTCTCATAAAACCCGGTATAGAACGCAATCCTCGATCTCCAAATTTCCGCGGCTGTTCTCGTTCCCATCGGCAGCTCTGCCAGTTCTTTCAGCCTGCAAAGCCGCCCCGCCGCATATCCGGCCTTTTCTTCCAGATCCTTTTCCAGAAAGCGGTCGTGGACGAGCGTCTCATGAATTCGATAGGCGTCAAACCGATCGATGTTGTCCGCGTCGCCGACGGACAGCGCGAACGGCGTCCGCTCTCCCTCAAAGTCCGCTTCGTCATCCACATGGATCGCGATCCCGTAGCAGATATCGTTGACCCGATCCTCCGGGATCCCAAGCCTAACCAAAAACGGACGGGCGATCCCGGCCGAGCGTCTTCCATGGTCCTTCCAACCGGTCTCTCCAAACTCCTCACAGTAGGAAACGTCGTGAAGAAGACACGCGACGACCATCTCTGCTTCGTCAAAGCCCTCCATCCGGGCGATCTGCCGTCCGATATTGGCTACACGGTACGTGTGCTCGATCCGATAAGCTTTTGCGTCTCTGTGGCAATCCAAATAGATCGCGGCGTCAAATTGCTGTTTAAGAAACGCTTCGGTTTTTGAGATCCATTCCTGCTTCAGCATCGCAGCTCCTTCAAAACCTCGTTTTTCTTTGCGTGAGGCCGTCTTTTTATCATCATATCACAGGCACAGCGAAAAAGCAAGAACACCGTCCGAGATCTTAAAAACGTTTTGCGAAGGGAATCCCCTGCCCGGAGAACGCCGTCCCCCGGCGCGGCGGCAGCCCAAGGCCGGCGCATCCGAGGCGCCGCTCCCTTCCCTGAATCGGTGCAGTATCTCTTTTCCCGTCATGCGGCCTCGCAACCCCCGATCCCGTGAGACGATCCCGGCAAAAAAACGCCCTTGTCCGGATGGACAAAGGCGTTTTTCGTGGCTCCCCCTGTCTGGCTCGAACAGACGACCCTGCGGTTAACAGCCGCATGCTCTACCGACTGAGCTAAGGAGGAGTGTAGGCATCGACCTATCTTCCCGGGCCGTCGCCAGCCAAGTATTGTCGGCACGAACGAGCTTAACTTCCGTGTTCGGGATGGGAACGGGTGGACCCTCGCCGTCATTGACACCTACTGTTCACTTTTCCGAAAGGCGTTTCCGCTTTTCGATGACCCGTGGGAGAATCGAACTCCCGATTCCGGCGTGAGAGGCCGACGTCTTAGCCGCTTGACCAACGGGCCGCTGCACCTTCAGGGACTCGAACCCGGGACCCACTGATTAAGAGTCAGTTGCTCTACCAACTGAGCTAAAGGTGCTTACCTTGGATGTACCAAGAAAACCGAACATTTTATTTCTTACCGCTTTGTATTTGGCAGGGGACCTGGCGAGCCCTCAAAGGATGAGGTCAAGCCCTCGACCGATTAGTACGTACAAGCTGCATACATTACTGCACTTCCACCTTACGCCTATCACCTTGTAGTCTTCAAGGGGTCTTACCTGATTTAATCAGTGGGATATCTTATCTTAGGGGGGGCTTCACGCTTAGATGCTTTCAGCGTTTATCTCTTCCGCACATAGCTGCCCAGCTGTGCCACTGGCGTGACAACTGGTGCACCAGAGGTGCGTCCATCCCGGTCCTCTCGTACTAAG
>JAEEGL011648521.1_pt1 | contig 30144 bp, 23 predicted proteins | sample 9134231 | NCBI WGS metagenome assembly JAEEGL01 (sample SAMN16246548, study PRJNA631951) | gut metagenome | biome: gut microbiome; feature: rumen; material: fiber-attached | host: Bos | place: Iran: Karaj | collected 2018-10 | reverse complement strand
TTAAAGGCAAACGCCAGGAGCTCCCCCGTCTGAACGTCTGCCCTCTTCTCAAGCGTAAGCGACTTCTTTGACACGCTGAAAGCCGCGCTGTGCGCGGCTTTGCATGTTTCTTCACTTCTTAACAACAGCGATCTTGACCTCTCCGAACGAGAAGCTGAGCGTAACGGCGATACCGTCCTCGGGAATGTTCATCATAAGCTTCTCCTCGGAAGTCTGCGGTGTGAGCTCGAGCTCAACGCCCTTGTCGTTGGACATATTCACGGCGAAAATACCGTTCTGCAGGTTGAGCAGCTCGCCGACGCAGGCCTTTGTATAGCCGTCCGTCTCAACGAGATTTTCACCCGCGTATCTCGCGGCAATGCCGATAAATCCGCGTTCCGTGCCGCCCAGTGCGACTTTTGCGGAGACCGCGCCGTCAAATTCCTGGCAGCAGGCATAGTTCATCGAGACCGTGACATTGCGCGACACGCCCGCAAACGAGAAATCGTCGCCGAGGAAGCGGATAAGGTTGCGGATGAAGAGCAGTATGTAATCTGCAAAGAACTCGCTGTCCTTCATGCTGTCGATGCCGAGTATCTTCATCATTTCCTTTTCCATGCGTTCTTCCTCGTCCTCACCGTCGATGAGCGAGGTCTTGCGCTTGTAATCGCTGAGCGCGTTCTCGAACTGCTGGTTCGTGATAAAGCCGAAGTCGATAAGAGCCTGCCCCAGCACGAGGTTGGAGTTCTTCTGCCTTGCGAGCAGCTCAAACGTCTGTTCCTCGGTGAGGAAGCCTTTCTCCACCGCGAGGTCGCCGAACCGCTTATCCACAGTATGCTGCGCCTCGTGAACTTCATCCACCTGTGCCGCGGTCATATATCCCGCGTCGATGGCGATAGCGCCGAGCTTGGGCTTGATGCGCGACATTGCGGTCAGCGCAGCGGAAAGCTCGTCCGCATCGATTATATTATTATTCAAAAGATAATGTCCGAAAAGCTGTGTGTACATAAGCTCCCCCTTATCAATCCTTTAGCATAAGATTGATGACTTTCAGTATGTCATCTTCCTTGACAGGCTTCTGGAGGAACTCGAAGGCTCCTTCTTTGATAGCGTTTATCAGATTTTTCTGCGTTCCGACAGTTGACGCCATAACTACCCTTGCGCCCGGGTCGAACTCCTTTATCTCGCGCAGAGCGTCGATACCTGTCTTTTTGGGCATTACTATGTCCATGAATACGAGGGCCGGCTTCTTCTCCTTATACATCTCGACGGCCTGCTCGCCGTCTTCCGCCTGATAGATAGCGGTTATGCCGACACGCCCGAGGAACTCACACATCTTTTTCCTAACCAGCGGAGAATCGTCACAGAGCAGCACGGTAATTTCGGTTATTTTCATTACACATTTTCCTTTCGTTTTGCCGCGGGGTATCTTCTCCGGGCGGTATGCGGCTCCCGCCGCCTTTCATAATACGTTCAACGTGTATGTATTTATTATACATTATTTTTTCCGAAAAAACAATAACATTTTTCATTTTTCACTAAATACAGCAAATTTAACAAATTTATTTGTGCAACTTTTCGACAAGCCGGAAACATCAGTGCACGGAGGCCGCTTGCGCGAAAATGACGCTGCCGCTACGGATCCTCGTCATAAGTATCAGCAGTTTGTCAGATTTCGTACGCATTTACAGACTTTCTGTTTCGCACACAGGGTCTCTGTAAACCGAAAACACACCTACCACTTAAACGTTATCAAAAACTGCTTGACCAACGCGGCTATTTGTGGTATAATATAAATTGGTTTTGTGCGGTATGTTACCGCGAATACGTTTACATTTCCGCAAAGAGGCGGAAATACAGAAAGGGGGGCCGGCAGCTTGTTCGACACGTTTATAGGCTATGTGCTGATGATACGCCACGAGATAGCGGCGTTTCTGATACTTGTGTACCTCGCGTTCACATACTTTTCGGTCAAACGCCGTGCCACCTACAACCACGCACTTTACTCGGGACTTATGGTATGCTCGTTCCTGTCGCTCATATTCGATATGGTAACGGTATATACCGTCAATAACCGCGATGCGATACCGGATCCCCTCAATCATATTTTCCACATAGCCTTTTTGAGCAGTATATCGGGCGTTATGTTCTTCGTGTACCTTTATGTCAAGGCGCTCTGCAAGAATGAGAAAAAGCCTAAGCTGTACAGCGTCGCGCCGCTCCTTATGTCGGTGATATGCTCTATCGTCCTGCCCTTCTACTACGAGGAATCCGAATACGGCGATTACTCGCAGGGGGCGGCCGTCACATCGGCGTTCGTGTTCGCATTTCTCTATATTGTCGCCAGCCTGATATTGCTGATAATTTACCGCAAGTCGGTAGATAACAAATCCAGACGAGCCGTGATAATCGCGTTGTTCAGCTTCATAATGGTGGCCATAGTTCAGCTTATCATCAAGCCGATACTTATTACCAGCATCGGCACCGTTATGATAAACCTCGCGTTCTTCTACACTGTTGAAAGCCCTGACGCTCTGATGATAGAAAAGCTCGAAGCGGAGCGCAAGCGCGCCGATGAAGCCAACAAGGCCAAATCGCTGTTCCTCGCGAATATGTCGCATGAGATACGCACGCCGATAAACTCCATGCTCGGTCTGAACGAGCTGATACTGCGTGAAAGCAGAGAAGCCGCCACCCTCGGTTACGCCGAAAAGGTCCAGTCCGCGGGAAGCACGCTGCTCTCGCTCGTGAACGATATCCTCGACTTCTCCAAGATCGAGGAGGGCAGAATGGAGATACGCCCGGAGCAATACGACGTCAGCTCGCTCATAAACGATATAGTCACAATGATACGCTCAAAGACCGACCCGCGCGGGCTCAGGCTCGAACTGGACATCAGCAGCGAGATACCCTATCTGCTGGAAGGCGACGAGGTGCGTATAAAGCAGTGTGCTCTCAACCTTCTGAGCAATGCGGTCAAATTCACCGAAAAGGGCTCCGTCAGGCTGAGAGTCACTCATAAGGCGCACCGGGACGACCCGGATATCATCGACCTTGAAGTCATCGTTACCGATACCGGTATCGGCATAAAGGACGAGGATATGGTGAAGCTGTTCTCTGTATTCTCGACAGGCGATAAGGACTCCACCCGCACGGTCGGCGGCACAGGCATAGGTCTGAGCATAACACAGCAGCTCTTAAATCTTATGAATGGTAAGCTTTCCGTAAGGAGCGTGTTCGGCGAGGGCTCTGAGTTCTCGTTCACCGTACCGCAGAAAGTCATCAATGCGGAACCCGTCGGCGATTACGTGAAGCGCCACGAGCTTGCTTCCGCACGCTATACCAACCGCGCGACATTCATTGCGCCGGATGTCAACATCCTTGCGGTGGATGATACGGAGATGAACCTCAATGTGCTGAAAGGCCTGCTCAAACGCACAAAGGTGCGCATAGACACGGTATCCTCCGGCAAGGCGGCTATCGCTGCGGCGGAAGCAAAGCACTACGACATTATGCTGATAGACCACATGATGCCCGAAATGGACGGCATTGAGACACTGCACATTCTCAAAAAGCAGCGAGATTCCTACGACACGGTGTATATCGCACTTACCGCGAACGCCGTTTCCGGAGCGCGTGAAATGTATATTGATGCAGGATTCAACGATTATCTTGCAAAGCCTGTTGACGGCAAGCGCCTCGAAGATACGCTCAAACGCTACATCTCGCCCGACAAGCTCCGCGAGCCCGAGGGCGATGAGGAAGCCGAGATCGTCGTTATGCCCGAATGGCTGCTGAAGATCGACGAGATAGACACCGACAGCGGTATCCGCTTCTGCGGAGGCCCCGTGTCCTACCTTGAAACGCTGCTGCTGTTCGCCGAGAATGTTGCTCCCGGCGCGGACGAGATAGAGCGCTTCAAGCAGGAGGGCGATATCAAAGGCGTTCTGATAAAAGTCCACGCGCTCAAAAGCAGCGCGCTCGCGATAGGCGCGGCCGAGCTCAGCGCAATGGCGGAACACCTCGAAGCCGCAATAAAAGCCAACGATGCCGATAAGATAGAGCCCGAAACGGAAGAACTCGTATGGCGCTACAGACGCCTCGGAGCGCTGTTGACACCGATAATGTCGCAGAAGAAGACCGTCCCCGAAAAAGATCTGAAGCCTATAACGATGATGGAGCTGCTCGAAGCTTACGCGTCGCTGCGTGAAGCCGCACAGTCCTACGACAACGAGAGCGCTCAGACCATTATAGACACGCTGGAGACATACCGCATTCCCGACAGCGAAAAGGAGCGCTGTGCAAAGCTCACCGACGCTGTACGCGGCTTCGACTGGGATTCCGTCGAAGAATTCCTCAAATAGCAGAAAACACCCCGACCACGATATCCTGTCGTGATCGGGGTATTTTAATCTACATCGGCATAGCCGACACCTTAATTGTCAATTGTCAATTATCAATTGTCAATTATTCATTGTCCCAGCTTTCGCGTTCGATACGGTTGTGTATGTCCTGCATACGGTAATCCAGCTCGGCTATCGACTCGGCGCAGCTTTTGAGGGCTTTCGCTATCTCCTCGGGATTTTTTACGTTATGCTTGTATTTCAGCTTGTGGTCGAGGCTGGCCCAGAAGTCCATCGCTATCGTGCGGAACTGCACCTCCGCACGCATCATTTTCTTTCCCGTGGAAAGGAATATCGGTATCTCGACGATAAGGTGCAGGCTGCGATAGCCGTTCGGCTTGGGGTTCGCGATATAATCCTTGCGGTTTATCAGCGTGATATCGTCCTGCATGGTGAGGATGTCCGAAATAGCGTAAATATCCTCGGGGAACGAGCATATTACGCGAACGCCCGCAATGTCATTCAGCGTCTTTTCGATGTTCTCTATCGTCGGGGGAAGCCCCTTCCGCTGCATTTTCTCGACTATGCTTAGCGGGTCTTTGACCCGGGTCTTTATCGTTTCTATGGGGTTGTAGTTATAGAGCGTGGAAAACTCGTCGTTGAGCACGTTGAGCTTTGTCTCGATCTCGCGCAGCGCGCACTCGTTCTGCATCATAAGCTCGATGAACGGCTTTGCGGATTCGAGTATCTGTGCGGTCTTGTCGGAGCCTATCATTCCCCCGAACGCGCCTGTTGTGACAAGTTCTGTATTGTAATCCGGCATTTTCGGCCTCTCCTGCTTTAATATAATTGACAATTGACAATTGTGGTGCGGCTTCGCCGCTGTTTTGAATCGTGACGGAACTCAAACCCTTTCTGCCCTTTGAAAAGAATCGGATATCAGCAGACCGGGCGAGTACGTGTTACTTTATAATTATATCACATCCGAAATAAAATTGCAACAATTTTCTGTGCTTTTTTGTACAATTTCACGAACAAGTCACAGCCAATTCTCAAAAGTTACAAATTGTAATATTTGCAAAAAAATTGTAACCAAATCGTAATCAAAATTTAACCGGTTTGTAATTGCATTTTCCGTGAATTGGTATTATAATGTAATTGTAGAGAGTAGAAGAAAAAGATTAATCCTCCTAAAACAACTCATAATTATCCTGAGTTATCCTTCCATACGGCATTGCCCCGGGCTGCACGGCTCGGGGCAATGCTTTTTGTTTATCGGCAATTGATAATTGCGGCGCCGATGCGCAAACACCGGGAGCTCGCCGTCCGGACATCTTTTCTCTCGGGCGCAGCTACCTCCCTGCTGTGAAAATTTCGTGAAAAGTGTTGATATTTTATTCGGAATGTGGTATAATAATTCCATATAGCTGTGAAAGAGGGTGCTGGGATGATAAACGTTGCGATAGACGGACCGGTCGGCTCCGGAAAGAGCACGGTGGCGCGTGAATGCGCGAAACGTCTCGGTATCATGTATGTCGATACAGGCGCGATGTATCGCACCTGTGCACTGTTCTGCATTCGCAGCGGGGTGGAGATCTCACCCGGAAACGAGGCTGCCGTAGCCGGACTGCTTGAAAAAAAGCTTACCCTCGACATAAAGATGATCGACAGCGTCCAGCACGTTTACATCAACGGCGAGGACGTTTCCGAGGCGATACGCGCCAACGAGATAAGTATGGCCGCAAGCAGGATCTCGGCGCTTCCTTCGGTGAGAAAGTTCCTGCTTGACACGCAGCTCGATCTCGCAAAACACAATAGCGTCATTATGGATGGACGCGACATCGGAACGGTGATACTCCCGAACGCTGATATCAAAATATTTATGTCCGCAAAGCCGGAAGTGCGCGCGAAACGCCGCTACGACGAGCTTATCGCCAAAGGCGCGAATATCACCTTTGACGAAGTTCTTGCCGACGTGAACAAGCGCGACTATCAGGACAGCCACCGCGAAACAGCACCGCTGAAACAGGCTGACGACGCGGTATTGCTCGACACCTCGGAGCTCGACTTCGGGCAGACCGTTGAGCATGTCATAGAGCTTGTACGCAGCTCCGGCAAGCTTTGATAAGGGGTCGGAAAAATGTATCTTTTTCTAAGATTTTGCTTATCTGTCGTATTTCGCATAAAATACAAAGTCAAAGTGATGCACAAGGAGAGGATCCCCGACCTGAAAGGCGGATTCATCATCGCCTGCAATCACCAGTCCAACCTTGACCCGCCCATGGTAGCGGTCTTTATCAGAGGCAAGTTCTCCTTCATCGCAAAGGAAGAGCTGTTCCACAAGAACTGGTTCTTCACATTCGTCATAAAGCATTGCGGGGCATTCCCCGTAGCGCGCGGATCGGGCGATGATGCACCCATAAAGACCTCCGTGGAGTGCATCGAAAAAGGCCGCATATTCGTGATATTCCCCGAGGGAACGCGCTCGAAGGACGGCGTTATCGGCCGTATGAAGTCCGGCGTGGTGCTGATAGCCTCACAGGCGAACGCGCCCGTGCTGCCGGTGTGCTTACGCTACATCAAACATAAGAATAAGAAACGCGTCATGGCTAACATAGGTGAGATGATCCCCGCCGAGGATATCCGTATCGATGAGGCTGACCGCAAAAGCATGCGCAATGCCGCAAAACGCATTGGCTCGGCGATAACGGAGCTGCAGAAGGAGCTTTACGAAGCTACGGGCGACCCCGTTCCCACAAAGCCCGAGAAGTCCGGAAAGAAGGAAACCGCGCAGGACGGCGAAAGCAATGACTGAGCTTATCGTTGCAAAGACCGCGGGCTACTGCTTCGGGGTAACGCGGGCCGTAAAAACTGCCTGCGAGGCGGCGGATGCTCACGGGACCGTGTATTCCCTCGGCGAGCTGATACATAACAGCGAGGCGGTGGACGAGCTCCGCGGCAAAGGTGTGATACCGGTAGATACTCCGGAGGAAGCGCAGGGCTGCATAGTTATCCGCAGCCACGGCGTTGCGCGAAAAGCCTATGAGCAGATAGAAAAACTCGGGCTTGAATGCGTTGACGCGACCTGCCCTTATGTCGCAAGGATACACTCGATAGTCGATGAAAATTCCCGCGAAAGCGACGTTCTGGTAGTCGGCGATCCTAACCACCCCGAGGTCATAGGGATAACGGGGTTCGCAAACGGCGAGGTCAGAGTAGTATCAAGCACGGAAGAAATAGAAGCACTTGCAAATTCGGATAAAATCTTTGGTGCAAAATCACTTATTGTTGTCGTTCAAACCACGTTCGATATGTGCAAATGGACGGATTTGCAAAAAAATATCAAAAAACACTATACAAATTTAAAAATTTTTGATACAATATGTAGAGCTACATATGACAGACAGCGCGAGGCGGAAGAGCTCTCAAAACAGTGCAGCGCCGTGATAATTGTCGGAGGCGCCCACAGCAGCAATACAAGAAAGCTCGCCGATATCTGCGCAAAACACTGTACGGCGCTTTTCGCCGAGAACGCAAAGCAGCTCGTCAGTGAGCACAAAGACGTTATTATGCGCCTTTTATCATCTTCAAATGATGTTAAAATAGGAATTACAGCAGGAGCTTCGACCCCTGCATATATAATTAAGGAGGTTCATAGAACTATGAGCGAAATCATCAAAGATGAAGCCGTGGATGCCGAATTCATGGCCGCACTCGACCAAATGGAGAGAGTGAGAGTATATACAGGGCAAAGGGTCAAGGCTACCGTCGTCGCTGTAAATAAGACGGAAGCGGTTGTGGATATCGGTACCAAGCATTCGGGTTACATACCCGCAGAGGAGCTTTCCGCAGATCCGAGCGTGTCCCCCGAGGACGCCGTTAAGGTCGGTGACGTTATCGACTGCGTTGTTACAAAGATCAACGACGCGGAGGGTTTTGTTTACCTTTCCAAGAAGCAGGTCGATGCACAGGCCGGTATGGAGAAGATCGTCAAGGCCAAGGAAGAAAACGCTACAGTTGAAGGTACCGTTACCGCAGTCGTAAAGGGCGGCGTTATCGTTACCAGCAAGGACGGCGCAAGAGTATTCGTTCCCGCATCGCAGTCCGGTGTTCCGAGAAACGGAAAGCTTGAAGATATACTCAAGAAGGAAGTCGGCTTCAAGGTTATCGAAGTAAATGAGGGCAGAGGCAGAGTTGTCGGCTCTATCAAGGCCGCAGACAGAGAAGCTACCGATGCCGTTAAGGCTAAGTTCTGGGATGAGCTCGAGGTCGGCAAGAAGTTCATCGGCGAAGTCAAGTCCATGGAGAGCTACGGCGTATTCGTGGATCTCGGCGGCGTTGACGGAATGGTCCACCTCACCGAGCTTACATGGAACAGAGTTAAGCACCCCAAGGAAGTCGTTAATATCGGCGATAAGCTCGAAGTTACAGTCAAGAGCTATGACCCCGAGAAGAAGCGTGTTTCCCTTACCGCAAAGAAGCCCGAGGATAATCCGTGGACTAAGTTCATGAATGAATTCGCTGTAGGCGATGTTATCAAGGTTCAGGTAGTCTCCATTACCCCCTTCGGTGCGTTCGCACAGATCATCCCCGGCGTTGACGGACTTATCCATATCTCCCAGATCGCGCTCGAGAGAGTTACCAACGTTGCACAGGTTCTCTCCGTAGGCCAGATCGTTGAGGCTAAGATCACTGAGATCGACGAAGAAAAGGCAAGAGTGTCGCTCTCTATCAAGGCTCTCCTCGAAGGCGGCGCAGATGACGCTGAGGACGCTCCCGCAGAGGAGTAAGCGCAGACCCGTAACTTCCCCGGCAGGCGGCTATCAGCCCGACCGCTGTGTGCATATTCAACAGCACCGTACATCATTGCACGGTGCTGTTTTTGTGTGCCGGAAAAACTGATTTCGCGTCGGAGACTGTCGTTTTTGCCGGCAAATAACCCCCTGCCTGTGGCAGGGGGTTGGGGTTATCAGTATTTTTTGTTGAAAAATGCGCCGCTGAGTGCGGAAGACGCTGCCGACGAGGGCGAATTGAACAGGCTGCTGTAGGTGTTGGCGCTACTTGCGGTAGCTGTTGCAACTTTTGATACGCTGCCGGCTTCCTGCTCTACCATAGTCGCGTAAGACGCGTTCGCACCGAAGATATTGCCTATATCGCGGGCGGACGCCTTGGAGAACTTTTCCTTGTTTATGCTGAGCGAGCCATCCTTCTCGTTCACGGAGACACCGACCTTGTCAAGTGCGCGTGAGAACGTCTTAGCGAGGTTGTTGAAATATGTAGCCTTGTTGGATATCGACCCGCTCGATGCATTCTTTATTGACGAATATACGTTGTTGTATCCGCTTACGAACGAACTTGCGGCATCGTATGCCTTGTCGTGATCGAGAGCGTCCTTTTTGAGCAGAACGGCGAAGTCGTCAATGCTGTCCGATATCGCGTCCATGCCCTTGTTGTATCTGCTGCCGGTCGTCGTAAAGTCCGAAGTCTTCGTGCGCTCGGCTTTCTGCGCGGTGTCGGATGTTTTTGTCGTATCGTCAAGCTCTTCGAGGTCTTTCTTCGTCTCATCAAGCAGTGAGCGGTATTTGCCGGACGAGAGCTTGTATTTGTTCGAGAAGCTCCCGGAAGTGCGCTTGTAACCACTGCTTCTCCCCATATATCGGTTTGCCGATGTGTACTGACTGTGCAGTCTTAATGTTCTCATGGCTTATCCCCTCCGGATTAAAATTCTATACATCTTATCGGCAGTATTTTCTTAAACTTTAGAGAAATTACGGAGTTTGTCAGGAAATTCGTGAAATCTGCACAATTCGGAGGCTCCGTTCTTCTCTCTCTTCGGCTTGCCGATTATACAGCGGATGTCGGAATTTGTCAAGGGTACTCCAAAAAATTTTCCTGCGTAAAATTTTTCGAAGCCTCCCCCTTGACAAATCCCGCCGTCCGCTGTGTGCGTCAATCAGCCGAAGAAAGGAGAAGAATATTGTGCGGTGTTTTGCTCGCTTACAACAATTTGTGCGAAATTTATTGAATAGAGATGGTTCAAAACGCCGCACGGATGCAGCGCTGAAAGCAGATACCCGGAATTCCCCGCCTGTGCTTCTCTGCACGATCTCCGCTATCTTCTTCCGCCTCTGCCGTTTCCTCTGCCGGGGTTGCTGCTGGCGGCGCGGGCGGCGGCTACACGGGTGGCAAGCTTTTTAGTCTCGTTGGAGGTATAGACCACTTCGGCGTAGATCGCCGCCACTATCTGATAAAGCTCCTGCGGTATCTGCTCGCCGGAGTTAAGCATTACGAGCAGTGCGGCGGTGCTGTCGTCGCGGTAGATCGGAACGCCGTTGGCATCGGCGATATTTACTATGCGCTGTGCTATCTCCCCGAGGCCGGATGCTACAACTACGGGAGCGTAGTTCAGACTGGGATTGTACTTTAACGCGACGGCGGCCTTCTGACCGTAGTTCTTACGCTTTGACATTGAGACCCGCCCTCCTTTCCTGCAGCTTGGGGAATATCTGTGTCAGATTGTGCGGCTCTTTGAGGATACCGGTGCTGAAATCCGATATCGAATATTTCGTTCCCGCGGCTATACGGTTGACCTTCTCGATTATCTGATCGACGTTTTTCGTGAAGCTCGTCGGGTGGAGCAGGCTCAGACGCACGGTCTTTTCGTTTGCATAGACATCGACCTCGAACCTGCCATATGTATCGACATCGAACGTGAGAAACAGGTGGTGGTGCACGCCGGGAGCGGTGCCGGTTGCACCGGACTCGTCGTTGTTATCGACCCACAGCTCGCCGAACGCGTGGGTATTCTCGATCTGTATCGGCAGGATATAATGCGCGAGCGGCGTCATTACTCCGGGCGCGTTAATCATGCTCTGGAGCAGGTTGGAGGCGTTGAAGCTGTCTATAGACTTTAAAGCGGGGTGATTGATGTTCTTTTCCACGAAGTCGGTCAGCGCCTCTATAGAGCTGGACTTCTTCGGCGTCTGACGCGACTGGACATCGCGCATTTCACGCACCTGCTGCTCGCGGAACATTTCGGGAGTTACACCGGCGTTTCCGGGGAGCTGTCCGCTCTGCTGCGCATTCCGGGCATTCTGAGCATTATCTGTATTCTGTGTGCCCTGCTGCCCGACGTTCTGCTGTGTTTCGGCCTGCTGCTGTTCTTCGTTTGTTTCCTCGATGTCGTCCATATAGGCGACCGCTTCCTCCAGCGCCTCATAGACCCTGTCACGCAGCGTGTTGTCGGGCATAGCCTCAAGAAAGCTGTTCAGGAAATCCACCATCTGAGCAGGTGTGCTTATATGCGACATTTTCTCGTCGAGCACTTCAAGAACATCATCGTCCGCAATAAGCGATTCGAGCACTGCTTTTATCGTTTCCTCGGGGGCAACATTGTCGCTGAGCATATCACTTACATACCCGGAATAGTCATTTTCGAGCAATCCGGACTCAGAAATATAGTCAATATCACCAAGAACGTTTGTTAAATACGACGAAATTGTGCTGTCAGGTTGGTAGTCATTACTCAAAATTTCATTTTGGACTTGATTTTTTTGTTCAATTGTAGTATAATTATTTGCAGGAGCGTTCTGCGTATCCTGTTGTACCGACTGTCGGTATTCCTCACTGTCGTATGGTATCGGTTGACCGTTTTCGTCAAGATACCGTCTGACCGGCTCTCCGTCCTCGTTCAGAGGCTGCTGTATCGGTCTGCCGTCTGCGTCGTACTGACGTATCGGCTGTCCGTTCGCATCAAGAGGCTGCTGTATCGGCTTGCCGTCTGCGTCAGACTGCCGGATCGGCTGACCGTTCGCATCAAGAGGCTGCTGTATCGGCTTGCCGTCTGCGTCGAACTGCCGTATCGGCTGACCGTTCGCATCGAGCGGCTGCTGAATGGGCTTACCGTTCGCATCAGACTGGTGAATAGGCTGTCCGTTCGCATCTACCGGCTGCCTTATCGGCTGACCGTTCTCGTCCGTTGCCGCGAACTGCGGGTCGAACGATGTCGCGGGGTCGCGCTCAAGCTCACGCGTGAACTCCTCCTCAAACTCGGGAGGCATAAGGCCGGGTGCACTCCTGACAAGCTTGTTCAGAAGCGCCTCGAAGCTCTTGGAAAGCTCCGTTCTCAGTTCGTACGAGGGTATCTGCGTCAGAAGCTGGTTAAAATACTCGCGGAGCATCGACGTGTTGGTGTTGAACTTTGAAAGATTATGCGTGATTATAGGAAGCAGCGTCTGTGTGTGGCTGTCGTTCAGAAGACTGTCGGACAGGCTCTGCATAAGCTCGGAGGTCTTGTCGCGGAGCGCTGCGAAGTTGCTCTGTGAGTCGGGTGAGCTCCACTGGTCGGCAAGCGTCGTGAGCCGCGCCGAAAGCCCCTTGTTGGGCGAGAAATACTCGGCGAGGAAGCGAAGATTGGCCGAAACTGCGGTGGTTATCTCGCTGCGGTTTTGAGTGAAGTTGATCGCCTTGAGTATATTTCCTATCGCTTCGCGCTGATCGGGGTCCGCGGTCTTTGAGAACTCGCGGAGCAGGTCGTAGAACTTGTCACCGGAAAACATCGTGTTCTGCTTCTCCTGCTCGGTCATCTCCTTAACGAGGTCCTTTGCGGGAATGTAGAGCGAGGAACTGAGCTGTTCAAGCTCTCCGACGAGTTCGGTATAACCGTTGAGCTTGGCGGTGCTGAGAAGATTGGTGTCGATGATATCCTTGACGGTCTCGACTGCGAGCGTCTGGTTCTTGGAACTTGTGACGGCAAGAGGAATCAGATCCTTCTGACCCATTGTGGTCTGCGCATTATTGCCCGCATTCTTATCGCTTATCGGCTGGAGCTGCTCCTGCTTCTGCGTTTCATCTACCGAGAAGCCTTCGCCGTTCTGACCGGAATTGCGGTTATTGAGGGCGGAGTTGCTGAAGCCCTTGCCGGCGGACGATACGTCACGGATGTTTGTGATAGGCATATATGATCTTCCTTCCTTGGTGAGATATGGCCTTTATACCTTTATAAATATATCTTACCACAAAACTTCTGATTTTGCAACAGTTTTTTATAAAAAATTACTCATTTTCATAACAATTAACAAAAAAATTCGTAGGAATTCACAAAATTTTGCGGCAATAATGCAGGTGTATTCCTGTTTGACATATATACCATAAAAAAATATTACAGTTTCCCGAAGGAACGGGAAGCGGAAAGGTATTGGATTATCTATGGCTAAGGTTGAACCCGGAATGGAAGCAATGGTCGATGTCTATATATTTGAGACAACGGCACTGCTTGAACAGCTTGACGAGATCCTTCTCAGAACGGAGAAGGCAAACGAATTTACGGAAGAGGATATCAACGAGATATTCAGAATAATGCACACCGTAAAGGGCTCTTCCGCGATGATGGGCTTTGAGAACCTTCAGAAGCTCGCTCACAAGGGAGAGGACATGTTCTTTATCATAAGAGAGGCTCCCGAAAAAATGACAGACGTCGGCTTCGTCTATGACCTCGTATTCCAGATGTCCGATCTGTTCAAGGCGGAGATCGATATGATCCAGAACGACGACGAATACGAGCCCACCGACTTCTCCGAGATGATCGGAAAGCTCGAGAAGGGCGCAAAGATGCTCAAAGGCGAGCTTGACAGCACGGATGCCGCCGGCGGAGCCGCAGAGGGCGGTGCAGCAGAAAGTTCTGCTCCCGCAGTGGACGCACCCGCAGATTGCACCACAGTCCGCGTATTCTTCGAGGACGGCTGCAAGATGGAGAACATCCGCGCATTCATGCTCATAAACAACGTTAAAGAAATGGTGGATGATGTCGAGATCGTCAAGTACGTTCCCGAGGACATCGAATCCAACCAGGAATCCGCAAACGTCATCATTGATAACGGCTTCCTTATCTCGTTCAAGGCGAAGAATAACAAGGAGGTCTTTACGGCTATCGAGAACTCGCTCAACGTGCAGTCCTACGAGGTCGTTGACGTTCAGGCCGAGAACGCGGCCGGTGCAGAGGCCGAAAAGACCGTAACGGAAGCTCCCGCAGCTCCTGCAGCTCCCGCAGGCCAGCCCCAGGCGGCAGCTCCGGCTCCGGCTCCCAAGCCTGCGGAAAAGCCTAAGGCAGATACGGCAAAGGCTCCCGCAGCAGGCGGCGGTGCAGGCGGCGGCGGAAAGCAGAGCCTTATCAGCGTAAATCTGCAGAAACTCGACCAGCTCCACGATATCGTCGGCGAGATCATCACCACCGAATCTATGGTGATCTCCAACCCCGAGCTCGAGGGAATGAAGCTCGAAAGCTTCACAAAGGCAGCGCGTGAACTGCGTAAGCTCACCGACGAGCTCCAGGATACAGTAATGTCTATCCGAATGGTACCGCTGACCGGACCGTTCCAGAAGATGAACAGAATAGTCCGCGATATGAAGGTAAAGCTCGGCAAGGATGTTGAACTCGTTATCGAGGGCGACACCACCGAGGTCGATAAGTCAATCGTAGATAACCTCAACGACCCGCTGATGCACCTTGTAAGGAATGCAGTTGACCACGGCATCGAGGAGAACGTTCAGGACAGACTCGATCTGGGCAAGCCCGCAAAGGGCACCGTCACACTGTCCGCTATGAGCAGCTCCGGTGAGGTCGTTATCACCATCGCAGACGACGGCGCCGGCATAGATACCGATAAGGTGCTCGCAAAGGCGGAGCGCAGCGGACTTCTCACCAAGCCCGCCTCCGAATACAGCGAACGTGAGATCCAGAATATGATACTGCTGCCGGGCTTCTCGACAAACGATGTAGTTACCGAATACTCCGGCAGAGGTGTCGGAATGGACGTTGTTAAATCCAATTTGAGCAAGATAGGCGGTTCACTGATAGTAGAAAGCAAGAAGGGCGTGGGCACATCCTTCATCATCAAGATCCCGCTCACACTCGCTATCGTGGACGGTATGGAGATCATGGTCGGCGACGCGGAATTCACCGTTCCGATCTCGGTGATCAAGGAAAGCTTCATCGTCAACCGCGACCAGGTGCTCAACGATACCCAGCGCGGCGAGATGATAATGATACGCGGCGTGTGCTACCCCGTTCTCAGGCTCAACGAGAAGTTCGGCCTTCAGTCGGATGTCAACGACATCGAGGACGGCATAGTGCTGCTGATAGAATCCGAGAACAGAGGTATCTGCCTCTTTGCCGATAAGTTGATCGGTGAGCAGCAGGTCGTTGTAAAGCCGTTCCCGAAGTATCTGGCACAGTACGACATAAAGGGACAAGGTCTCAGCGGCTGTACGATAATGGGCGACGGCAGCATCTCGCTCATCATCGATGTCAACAGACTTATCGGAACACACTAAGGGGGAAGATAACAGATGGATATTAAGGAATTGTTTGCCAAGCAGGAAGAGATGAAGCGCAAAAATCTCAACGCTAAGGCAGAAAAGGAAAGCGAAGTCACCAAGGTAATGACCTTCTACATAGGAGATCAGGTCTATGGTATCGAGATACCCTCCGTTATTGAGATCATCGGCGTTCCGCATATTACGATAGTTCCCGGCATACCCTATTATATAAAGGGCATCATAAACGTGCGCAGTAAGGTAGTTCCCGTCATAGACATGCGCTGCCGCTTCGGAAAGCCCGAGAGAGAGTACAACGAGCGCACCAATACCATAATTATCGAGGACAGCGGTGTTACCGTCGGCGTTATCGTCGATGAGGTAATAGGCGTTCTGCCCGTATTCGCGAAGAATATCGCAAATTCGCCTGACCGTATCGGCGTAAACGACAACAAGTTCATCAAATACCTTCTTGAGATGCAGGACGGCATAAAGCTCATCCTCGACGTGACAAAGCTTATATTCGACGGCGACCAGTTCCTCGCCGTGAACGAGTACGAGTAAAAAGGAGCACGGGAAATGCAGATCAAGATAAATGACGCCGAGTTCAAGCGACTCGTCAGCTTCGTGCACGACAATTACGGCATTGACCTGTCACAGAAGCGTGTGCTTATCGAGGGAAGACTCAGCAATGAGCTGAACCGGCGCGGTTATAAGGATTATACCTCGTTTCTCGATATGGTCTTCGCCGACCACAGCGGTACCGAGATCGTAAATCTGCTCAACAAGCTCACCACGAACCATACATACTTCCGCCGCGAGCCCGAGCATTACACCTTTATGAAGGAGACCTTCCTCCCCGAGATAAAGAAGAAAAATGCCCAGAGCAAGGTGATATATATCTGGAGCGCTGCCTGCTCGAGCGGCGAGGAGCCTTATACCAACGAGATCGAGATGATGGAATTCTTCGGCGCCGAGGCTGCAAGCTGGGATACGAAGATACTTGCGACCGATATTTCCCGCAAGGTGCTCGCAAAGGCACAGCAGGGCATATACCACTCCGAGAGTATGAAAAACCTCTCGCCGCAGGTCGTCAAGAAGTATTTCATCCCGCTCGAAAACGACTGCTACCGCGTCAATGACGAGCTCAAGAAGCGCGTCGTATTCAAGGTGTTCAACCTTATGGATCCGATACCGTTCAAGAAGCATCCGTTCGACCTGATATTCTGCAGGAACGTAATGATCTACTTCGACGCGGAGACCAAAAACGCGCTCGTGAACAGACTGTACGACGTTCTCGCGCCGGGCGGCTATCTGTTCATCGGACACGCGGAAAGCATCCCGAGAGATGCAACAAACTACGAATACATCAAGCCCGCTATATACAGAAAGCCTTTAAAATAAGGCATAAGGGCTCCAACATCAGAAAAGGTGGAGTGAATCCATGGCAATACGAGTTCTTACGGTCGATGATTCCATACTGTTCAGGACTGTAATTAAGAATGAATTCGCCAAGATAGATGATATAGATATCATAGATACCGCCGCTAACGCTATGGAAGCGGAGGAGAAGATAATGCGCCTCAATCCCGATGTCGTTACCATGGACGTCGAGATGCCGGGCATGAACGGTATCGACTTCATAAAGTCGTTTATCCCCAAAAAGCGCGTTCCCTTTATCGTTATCACGTCTTCCCCGACAAGAGCATTCGACGCTATCAGCGCCGGCGCGGTAGAGTTCCTCAAAAAGCCCATTGTGCAGAATTCATCGAGCATGAGCACGTTCACCGAGCGTCTCGCGTCAATAATAAGATTCTGCTCAAAGGCAAATGTGCGCTCCGCACCCACACGCCCGATATCCGCACCGCAGAACAGCAGCCTGCTGACACTCGGAGGCAGTACGCATACCAATTCGATCATCGCCCTCGGAGCAAGCACGGGCGGTACAGATGCGCTTATCGAGGTGGTAAAGCGCCTTCCCAGAAATGCCCCGCCCGTAGTCATAGTTCAGCATATGCCCGCCGGTTTCACGAAGATGTATGCCGAGCGGCTCGACAAGCTGTGCGCTATGGACGCCAAGGAGGCCGAGGACGGCGACAGGCTCCGTCCGGGTCTTATCGTGGTCGGTGCGGGTGATTATCACCTGAGACTTCAGAAGGACGCGCGCGGGTACTATGTCACCAGCAAGCACGGCGAAAAAGTTTCAGGACACTGCCCCTCCGTGGATGTCCTGTTTGAGAGCGTAGCCGAAACAGCCGGCCCTCACGCGGTAGGTGCTATCCTCACCGGTATGGGTGCAGACGGCGCGGAAGGCCTGCTCAAAATGCGCAAGCGCGGCGCTTACACGATAGGTCAGAATGAAGCGACCTGCGTGGTGTACGGAATGCCCGGTGTGGCGTTCAAGATAGGCGCTGTAATGAAGCAGCTCCCGCTTGAAAAAATAGCGGAGGAGATAATCTCCAAGGTCAAGTAACAAATAATGAGTAATGTGAAAAGTAATGCACCGCAGTCTGAGAAAAAGACGGCGGTGCTGCAGTTTATAAAGTTCGGGCTTGTCGGAGTCTCCAACACGCTTGTCAACTATATCGTTTATATCATATTCGTCTCCCTCGGCGTGCATTATGTCATCGCGAATGCGCTCGGTTTCATCATAAGCGTGCTGAACGCCTATTTCTGGGGCAGCAGGTTCGTTTTCAAGGAAGATGAAACAAAAGAAAAGCGCGTCTGGTGGAAGGTGCTGCTCAAATGCTACGCAGCCTACCTTTTCGGCTTCCTGCTCAACACACTGCTCCTTTGGGTATGGGTGGATGTTACCAACATCGGGCAGTATTTCGCCTTCGTCGGAGATATCCTCAACTGGGTAACAGGACTGTTAGGCCTGCAGCCGGGCGTTTATACCCCCGAGAAGCTTTCCGAGATAATCGCGCCGATAATCAATATTTTCGTGACAGTACCGATAAATTTCGTTATAAACAAGTTCTGGGCATACAGACAGAAAAAAATCCCCGAAAATGCTAAAGTTGAGGAGAAAACGGACGATAAAACAGATGTAAAAGAACCGGACACAGACAGCGAAAGGAGCTGATCTCTATGCTGAGTGTAGGCAGAGTTATGGAGCAGTCGGCAGTAACTTATCAGACGGCTCCAAAGTCCGCGGAACAGATCTCCGAAAAAAAGACCACCACCCTCGCGTCGGATGCCACCGATAAGTTCATCAGATCGGGCGCAACGTTCACTCCCGCCTATACAAAGGCGACCGTTACCGATAACAAAAGCAATATGGCACGCAGCGGCACCGACCCCGACAGCAATATCCCCCCCGAAAAGCTCGAGGAGGAACAGAAAAAACAGCAGCTCGAGGAAAAAACAAAAGTAACCGAAGAAAAAACCGACGCCCCGAAATACACAAACGCCGCAGAAGCCAGAACCGAGATGATGAAGGATATGGTGATGCAGACTATCGCAGGGCAGGTCGAGGAATACCGCAAAACAGGCACGATGAAGGAGCTCGAGGAGATACTCAGCAGCTTCTCCGATGAGGAAGAAAATCCCGAGACCTACTGGAGCCCCCGCGAAACGGCTTCCCGTATTCTGCAGTTCGCCATAGAGCTCGCCGCCAATGACCCGTCCTCTGTCCGCCCCCTCAAAGAAGCCACAGATGAAGCCTTCATCGAAAGCGAAAACCACTTCGGCGGTAAAGGTGCCCTCCCGCCCGTAAGCTATAAAACCTACGAAAAAGTCCAGATCGGCTTCTTCGAATGGGCCAAGCACCTGTCGCAGAGACGATAGAGAGCGCAGAGAAGGCTCAGACGCACAGACGCACAGAGGCACAGAAGGGGGCTCTGCCCCCAAACCCCCGCAAGGGCCTCACGCCGGCCCTTGACCCGGGCGGTGCCACGCGGCACCCGCGATCCGCGTCGAAGCTTTGTGCAGAATGTCAGCTTTCGTCCGCGCTTATAGACTTGTTTTAGCAGCAGGCAGGGGTTCTGCTGATTACCGGGCTACATCCTTTGCCTTTCTTCGGCTAATTGCCGCACACAGCAGCAGACTTGGATTGTCAAGGGGGAGGCTTCAAAAATTTTTTCATCCGGATAACTAAATGAAAAAAATTTTGGAGTACCCTTGACAATCCAAGGCTGTCTGCTGTATAATTGCCAAGCCGAAGAAAAAAAGAACACATTCCAACAAAACAACAGCACTGTACAGATCTGCACAGTGCTGTTTTTGCATTAACATTAATTATTTTCTCAAGCCTTGCCGACAGAACCGAACAGTTCCATTTTCTCCTTAACGGTAGCCTTGATAGCCTCGAAGCCGGGAGCGAGGAGCTTTCTGGGGTCGAAGCCCTTGCCGACCTTATCCTTGCCTTCTTCGATATACTTTCTGGTAGCTTCCTGGAAAGCGAGCTGGCACTCAGTATTAACGTTGATCTTTGCTACGCCGAGAGAGATAGCCTTCTTGATCTGGTCTGCGGGGATGCCTGTACCGCCGTGGAGAACGAGAGGCATATCGCCGACTTTAGCCTTGATCTTTTCGAGAGTCTCGAAGCTGAGGCCTTCCCAGTTATCGGGATATTTACCGTGGATATTACCGATACCTGCAGCAAGCATTGTGACGCCGAGGTCTGCGATCTTCTTGCACTCATCGGGATCAGCGCACTCGCCCTTACCGATAACGCCGTCTTCTTCGCCGCCGATAGCGCCGACTTCCGCTTCAAGAGAAAGTCCGAGCACTTCGCAGGTGTTTACGAGAGCTGTTGTCTTTGCGAAATTCTCCTCAAACGGCAGGTGCGAGCCGTCGAACATTATGGACGAGAATCCCGCGTTGATGCAGGCCTTTGCGCCCTCAAAGGTGCCATGGTCAAGATGAAGCGCTACCGGAACGGTGATCTTCAGTGTCTCGATCATGCCCTTTGTCATTCCGACAACGGTGTTGAAGCCGCACATATACTTTCCTGCGCCCTCGGAAACACCGAGGATAACAGGGGAATTGAGCTCCTGCGCGGTAAGAAGGATAGCCTTTGTCCATTCGAGGTTGTTGATGTTGAACTGGCCAACGGCGTACTTGCCGTCACGAGCCTTGTTCAGCATATCTTTTGCCGATACTAACATATTGGGGTACTTCCTTTCAATAAAAATTTTTACAGTTATATTTTACCACACTTTATAAGAAATTGCAATAGATTTTTATACTTTTCATCTTTCTTCGTCTCTTTTGCGATTATGAACGGGGTTTTGGGGCACTATAGAGTTATGGATGCTTTTAAAATGATATTCCGGCGGGAGGGGGCGGCTGCGGCAGTCTCGCTGGCGGAATTGCTCGCACTTGCAGCCCTGATATCCGCCGCTTTTCCTTTGAAATGGGCAGCTATACCGCTCTGCGTGCTCACCGTAGGCTGTGTGCTGCGGGTCATATCCGAGGACATCAGCCCGGCATACAAGCTTGGGCTGGCTGTTCCGATGCTGCTTTTTCCGCTGCACGGCGGGGTGTTTTATCTGCTGTTTGTGAGGGGGATCGCGCGAAATAAGCTCGAAAAACGGATAAGCACAGCGTTTGTGGAAGTCCCCCCCTCTCCTTCGGACAGAGGTGACGTTCTCGGAAACTTCCTCGCGACAAAGGGAATGCCCGCGTGCGGCGCATATGATCTGCGGTACTACCCGTTCGGAGACGCTATGTTCGCGGAAATGCTGAATGCCGTCAGAGGCGCGCGGGAACGGGTATTCCTCGAATTTTTTATCGTGAGCGAGGGAACGGCGCTGTCGGAGCTTGTCGGGGCGCTCGCGGAACGCGCCGCTGCGGGCGTTGATGTGCGGGTGCTTATCGATGGGCTCGGGAGCGCATTTGTCAGGCCGCGGGAACTTGCCGACACTCTTCACCGCAGTGGTATCGCGCTGCGGGAATTCAACCGGCTGTCGCCGTTCGGACTGTCTGCTGCGGGAATACGCGACCACAGGAAGATACTTACAGTGGACGGGGATACGGCGTTCTGCGGGGGCATAAACATCGCAGACGAATATATGGGGCGGAAGGTGCGTTTCGGCGTGTGGAAGGACGGCGGGTTCTCACTGCGTGGGGAGGCGGCCGGGCGGTTCGAGCGGATGTTTTTGCAGATGTGGAGGCTTACGGGCGGTGACGCTCCGGACATATCGGCGATAAATAACGCTCATAACTGCAACAGCGGCATTGTACAGCCGTTCGGGGATGTTCCGCTGGACGGCTGCCGGGTGAGCCTGACGGTGTATCTGCACATCATAAGCCGAGCGAACAGATATGTTTACATTATGACGCCGTATCTCGTATGCGACGACGAGCTTATCGGGGCGCTGTGCGCTGCGGCGGGCGGCGGTGTTGATGTGCGGCTGATACTGCCGGGCATTCCCGACAAAAAGTATGTCAACATCATCACAAAGAGCTATTACAGCGCTTTGATACGGGCGGGCGTCCGGGTGTGCGAGTACGCGCCGGGGTTTGTTCACACGAAACTTATCGTGAGCGACGATGAAATTGCCGCTATGGGAACGGTGAACCTTGATTACCGCTCGATGTCGGAGCATTTTGAGTGCGGGTGCGTGATACGGGAAAAAGCGTTTATAGAGGCGGCAAAGCGCGATATCGAAGCGACTCTTTGTGACTGCACCGAAGCGGTATTACAGTCTGAAAACGGGTCGTGCTGCCCCAAAACGGCGTTATTAAGCGAAATGACGTATGTTACATCTCCGTTTGTTAAAATTGCACGGATATTTTTAAAACTTTTAACACCGCTTATGTAAATCTCCGATTTTGTTTTTTACCACGGATTTCACTTGAAATTGTCACAAAAAGCGTTTATAATTATAGTGTGTAAAAGGGAAAAAATCAGTAAGTAGTAAGAAAAGAGCATCGATGTGACAATTCAAGAGCTTCACTGCGCTTTCGCTTCCTTTGTCGTACAACGGAAGCAGGTTGAAGAGCACGGGAGGAGGGCAGCGCCCGCCTCCCGTGTGGCTCACCCGGAGGCGAGACACTTCTCTCGGGCGTTAGCGGCTTCCTGAACTGGTCTGGAGAGAATTATGGACATTTTTAACGTGTTTTCTCTGTTGGGAGGACTGGCGCTTCTGCTTTACGGTGTAAAGCTGATGGGTCAGGGACTCGAAAAGAAGGCGGCGGGAAAGCTGAAAACGCTTTTATCCGCAGCGACCTCGACGAAATTCAAAGGATTTCTGCTGGGCGTAGTAATAACGGCGATCATTCAGTCGTCGGCCACCACCACGGTAATGGTCGTCGGCTTCGTGAACTCGAACATACTTACGCTCGGACAAGCTATCGGCATTATCATGGGTGCGAACCTCGGAACGTCCGTTACCTCGTGGATAATGTCACTTATCGGCGTTGAGAGCGACAACATCTGGGTGAGGTTCCTTACACCGCAGACGTTCACCCCACTTATCGCGTTCGCGGCGATATTGATGCTGCTGATATTCAAGAAAGACTCGAAAAAAGCCGATACGGCATCAATACTGTTCGGCCTGTCATTCCTGATGTACGGTATGCAGCTCATCACGGCGGCGGTATCGGGTCTTAAAGACGTTCCGGAATTCACCGAGATAATGGGAATGTTCTCAAATCCGCTGCTCGGCGTACTCGCGGGCGCTGTCATCACCGCGATAATCCAGTCCTCGGCGGCATCCGTCGGCATATTGCAGGCGATATCGCTGAACGGTACACTGAAATATTCCAGCGCAATACCAATTATCATGGGTCAGAATATAGGCACCTGCGTTACGGCAATGATCTCGTCGCTCGGTGCCAATAAAAACGCGAAGCGAGCCGCGTTCATACATCTTTCCTTCAACACGATAGGGACGATCGTATGGCTGACTATATACTCCATACTCAACGCAGTGCTGCAGCCGGAGATATCCAACGAACCGGTAACTCCGCTCGGTATAGCTATCTGCCACTCGGCATTCAACATACTCACGATTCTTTCGCTGGCACCTTTCAACAGGCTGCTCGAAAAGCTCGCCTGCTTCGTTATCCGCGACGGCTCCGACAAGGGCGAGTTTGCGCTGCTCGACGACCGTCTTCTCCCCACACCGTCTATCGCTATCGGCCGCGCAAGAACAGTTGCCGTGAAAATGGCCAACGAGTCGGTGAATTCCCTCAATATAGCATTTGACACGCTGTTTGACTACACCGAGAAGAAAGCCAAAAAGGTCCGCGAGCTCGAAGAAGCTGTGGATATGTACGAGGACAGCCTCGGAACTTACCTCGTCAAGATCGGCAACGCCAACACGTCGGAAGCCGACAGCCATGAGGTCTCCAAGCTGCTGCACATGATAGGCGACTTTGAAAGGCTCAGCGACCACGCCGTAAACATTGTCGAATCGGCGGAGGAGATACGCGAGAAAGAGCTCAAATTCTCGGACGGTGCTATCGCCGAGATAAAGGTGATGGTCTCCGCGGTAAGCGAGATACTCAATATGGCCGTTTCGGCATTCGAGGAAAACGACCTTAACACGGCGCTCTCTGTTGAGCCGCTCGAACAGGTCGTTGACCGCCTTAAAGTCGAGATAAAATCCGCACATATCGAGAGGCTCCGCAAGCAGGAGTGCACCATCGAAATGGGCTTTGTGCTCTCCGACCTCCTGACCGACCTCGAAAGAATATCCGACCACTGCTCGAATATCGCCGTATGTATGATCGAGATCGCGCACGACAGCTTCGATATGCACGAGTACATCAATCACCTCAAAGCGGAAAAAACAAAGCAGTATGAGAAGGATTTCTTGTTCTACCGCGAGAAGTATTCTATCAAGAATATAGGTGCACAGACAGCATCTACTGCGACATAAATTTATCGCCCCCCGCCGTACGGCGGGGGGCGTTGTTCTTTTACACTTTCAGCGTGCGAAGATAAGCCTTGTGCTCGTCAGTGACACGGAAACTCTCTATCGCTTTCTGTATCGCCTTGTTGTGCGTCCACGGGTCAAGGCGGTGCTGCTCTATGTATGGCAGTATCACATCGTACTGCTTGGCGAGCGCGGTGGCGAAATACCACGCGGTCATCATATTCACATAGTATTCATCCGAGCGCACGGCGGCCGCCATATCCGCATACCTAACGTTAAAATCGCTGTCGAGGAACCACCGCATGAGCGCGCCCGTCCCGAAGCGTATCGTGTAGGTATGCCCCGAGGAATGCCAGACAGGTATCTTTTTCAGCAGTTCGGGCTTGTGCTTTGCAAAGACTTTCGGCGCAAGAGTATCGCATACCGCCCAGTTGTCGATATACGGCAGGAAACGCTCTGTCTCGCACATACACAGTTCGTAGTCTTTCAGCCCGTTCAGCAGCTGCGCATGCAGGCAGTTCTCCTCGTGGTATTTATGCGGCAGGTCGGCGAGGAATGAGCTTACGTCCTTTCCTTTGTATTCTGCGGCAAGCTTTTTCAGCTCCGGCGAACGAACGCCGATCATACGCTCCTTGTCGATATTATTCACGATCTTCGCGTTGAAATCGCGGTATTCCGGATCCTGTAGCTCAAATAAGCGCCGACGTATCTCGTCTTTCATAAAAATCTCACCTCTGATGAAAACTCCCGTACACCGAAATGCACGGGAGCATCTTTATTTTCCGAAACTATCCGGTTTCCGTTTTATCGGTCATACAGTCAAGGGTGCGCAGTGCGGGATGCACTGAAAGCTTGCCCAAACCGCCGCATGGATGCGGCGCTTAAAGGCAACCACTATGCCCCTTGTCCTGTCCGGAAGAACAGCGCGAATACGCCGTGGAGTCTGCTCAGTCTCACCCTGCGAGCGCTTCAGCTATCAGATCTCTGTAGGGCTGGAGGGAGGACTCAATAACATTATAGTTCTCCTCAAGCAGTCTTGTGTAGGTATCGAGACCGTGCAGCGGATCGTCGAACACCTTGATGATCGTAGTGGTGAGGTCGGTACCGAAGCCGCGGTGGCAATCGAACAGGAAATCAAACTTGCTGGGATCGACCATATCGTCGAGCACCTGCATCTGCTGTTCCGTGTAGGTCTCCTTGAACTTGGGCTTTCTGGGCTCGCCGCACTCGGGACAGGTCTCGCCCTCTTCACCGTACTCGCTGTCAAACTGGTGCTTGCACTTGGTGCACTTCGGGTAATAGTACGGGCCGTCATACAGGAGCAGATCGCGTCTTGCCTTTACAACATCGGGGTCGGTGCTGTAAATTCTTCCCGCGAGTATCCACGATACGGCGCCCTGAACGTTCTTTGCACCCGAGGGGACAAGATAGCCGTAGGTGTTGCCGAGGATGTTATAGGTGCTGTTATCGGGGTCTCTGGGCAGCGGGACAGCGCGGACTTCGCCCTCGAGGTTGTTGACCCAGTGTACCTTCATAGCGCTGTTGAGGCCCCATTCGATCGGCATGATGTAGAACATGAGCTTGCCGTCCTTGAAGCCTTCGCCCGGGTCACGCCACTCCGGCCATACATAGCCTTCCTTCGCGAGGCTTTCGACGAACTGCATCGTCTTTGTTACCTGCGGGGTGCGGAGGTTGTTGATGATCTCCTTGCCGTTGAACTCGATAGCCGCAATGCCTGCGGTAGCTGCGAGGTGGAGCGCGGAGCTCTCGCCGACTGCCATACCGATATGATCGCTGCTGTCGGCCATCCACTGTCTGAGCAGGTTCTCCCACTCTGTCCATGTCCATTCACCCGAGAAGTAGAGCTCCATGGGGTCACGGCCGCCGACTGCATCCACAGCAGCGGTATTGTAGATGATACCGTAGTTTGCCTGCATGGTCTGCGGGTAGTAGTAGTGCTTTCCGTTGTAGGCGAAACTCTCGATTACGTCCTTCATATCCGACCAGACGGGGGACTCGATATCGAGCCAGTCGTCAAGCGCGATGAAACGGTTCTGGATGATGCCGCTCGGTATCATCGGCCACTCGTATCTTACGAGGTCGGGGGAGTCACCGGACGCTATGTAAACGCCGAGCTTCTCCATATAATCGAGCGAGGTGCACATCGTTACCTCAACGGTACCGCCGAAACGGTCCGCGTACAGCTTTAAGATGTCGTTCTCGGGAGCTACGTTGGTGAATTCATAGTAGCACAGCGCGTGGAGCTCGCCCGCCTTCTGACCGGAAACGTAGTTCTTGCCTGCACCTGCCTCGTTTGAGGTGTCGATCTCGATATTCTCCGCGATCTCTTCATAGTTCGCGGTGGTATCGAACGCCTTGTTAGGGTCATCGGTAGTTGTCGTTGCAGGAGCGTCCTGTCCGCTCGGCGCGGCCGTAGTGCTATCGCCGCCCGCCTGTGTGGTTCTTCCTCCACCGCCTCCGCATGCGCCCGCAGATACAGCGAGCAGACCGGAGAGCACCAGTGCGGTGATCTTCATTGATCTCTTCATTTGTCGTATTTTCTCCTTTTCTTCACGGCTTTATGCCGCCCCGCCGCCACTGTTATCGTTTTCATCGGAACCCGACTCAGTGTAATAGCAGCAAGGTGAACTTACCGCGTTGGTAATGACGGCTCTGCCCTCAAGACAGCAGTACCCGTCCTTCTGATAGCGACAGTTCCTGCCGCATACTATCATATTCATAAACTCACGACCTTTGGAAAATTCCTGCCGTGTACCATTCCCACGCCGACGAAGAAACATCGGATCTCGTCCTTGCGGGAAACTGTGCGGCGGATGATCTCATTGCACCTATATCTTGCGATATTTTCTGCAAAATATCCGTAAGGCTGTGAAATTTAAGACAAAATTGTTTTGCTGCGACCCCGGCATACGGCAGGAGCCGCAGCGAAATTAACTGTTTATCTGTCGAAGGGGTTCTCTGTTGTGTAGAGCATTTCCTTCGGGCGGTTGAAGCCGATATCCTTCACGCCGAGGAGTCTGAACGTGTCATACAGCAGCTTGCCGTAATGACCGAACGCAACGGCTCCGTGGTGCGGTAAGCGTTTTTCGATAAGAACGTGTCTGTAGAAGCGGCCCATTTCCTTGATAGCGAAAATGCCGATGCCGCCGAACGAACGTGTCTTGACATCAAGGATCTCGCCCTCTGCTATGTACGAGCGGAGAATGCCGTCAGAGTCGCACTGCAGGCGATAGAACGTGATGTCGCTGGCAGCGATGTCGCCTTCAAGCGTTCCGCGAGTGAAGTCGGGCTCACTGCCGGCGGGTTCAAGCAGTCTGTGCTGAATGAGCTGATACTTGACAGCTCTGTCGGCACACATCTTGCACTCGGGGGTATTGCCGCAGTGGAAGCCCATGAACGTATCGGTGAGCGTGTAATCATACTTGCCCTTGATATCTTCGTCGTAGATGTACTGCGGAACGGAGTTGTTGATATCGAGCAGGGTAACGGTATCACCGGACAGGCAGATGCCGATGTACTCGCTGAGTGCGCCGTAGATATCTACCTCGCAGGAAACCGGGATGCCGCGCGATGCGAGACGGCTGTTGACATAGCAGGGCTCAAAGCCGAACTGAGACGGGAATGCCGGCCAGCACTTGTCGGCAAACGCAACATACTTGCGAGCGCCCTTGTGCTTTTCTGCCCAGTCGAGCAGCGTCAGCTCGAACTGCGCCATTCTCTCGTTCATCTCGGGATAGTATTTTCCCTCGCCCATTTCCTTCGCCATATCGGCACATACCTCGGGGATACGCGGGTCGCCCTCATGCTCCCTGAACGATACGAGCAGGTCAAGCTCGGAGTTTTCCTCTATCTCGACACCGAGTTCGTACAGTCCCTTTATGGGGGCGTTGCAGGCGAAGAAGTCCTGCGGTCTCGGACCGAATGTGATAAGCTTTAAGTTGGTAACACCAATATAAGCTCTTGCGATCGGAACGAAGTCGGCGATCATCTTAGCGATATCGTCGGCAGTGCCCACGGGGTAAGAGGGGATATAGCCCTTCAGGTGGCGCATACCGAGGTTGTACGAGCAGTTGAGCATACCGCAGTAAGCGTCGCCTCTGCCGTTTATCATATCACCGTCGCCTTCTGCTGCCGCAACGAACATACACGGGCCGTCAAATTCCTTGGCTATCAGCGTTTCGGGGGTCTCGGGACCGAAGTTGCCGAGGAACACCACGAGAGCGTTGCAGCCCTGCTTGTTTACGTCCTCTACCGCTTTCAGCATATCAAGCTCGTTCTCGACGGTCACGGGACATTCGTAAAGGTCACCCTTGTACGCGGCCTTTATCGCGGCTCTTCTCTTCTCCGAAAGCGCTATCGGGAAGCAGTCTCTCGAAACCGCGACGATACCGAGCTTTACCTGCGGGATGTTTGTCATCATTTGAATTTTCCTCCTTGTGTTGTACATGTATATTGACTCTCGCTGTTTAGCGAAAGTATCGGTTACTTGTTCCAGTAGTGCTCGCGCTCGTGGCGCTGAGGACGCGTCATTAGGCTGCGGACGCTTTCCTGCGGCGTCTTGTCCTCGAAGCATATCTTATACAGCTCGTCGATAATCGGAGTTCTCACACCGAGCTTTTTTGCCATGCGGAACGCAATGCCGCAGTTGTTGTAGCCCTCAACTGTTCCGACATTAGCCACCGCTTCCGCAGCTTTCATTCCCTCGCCTATCAGTATTCCGGCTCTGTGGTTGCGGGAATGCTTCGATGTGCAGGTGACTATCAGGTCGCCCACCCCCGCAAGGCCGGTAAAGGTCTCCCAGTTCGCACCCATTGCCGTGCCGAGTCTTGTTATCTCGGCGAGCCCGCGCGTCATAAGCGAGGATATCGTGTTGTCGCCGAGCTTCATTCCCTCGATGATACCGCAGCTCAGCGCTATGGGATTTTTCAGCGCAGCCGCTATCTCACAGCCTGCCACATCACTGTTGCCGTAGATACGGAATGTGTCGGTCTGAAGGCTCTCCTGCAAGTATTCCGCCGCCGCCATATCATACGACGACATCACTACCGTGGTGGGGATGTTCCTGCTGACCTCCTCGGCGTGGCATGGACCCGCCATTACCACGAGGCGGTTATCCGGCATTTCCTCGCTTATCACCTGCGAGAGCCGCTTTCCCGTGCTTTCCTCAAAGCCCTTGCCGACGTTTAGTATCACTGTGCCGGAGCTTATGTGAGGCGCAGCTTTTCCGGCGACCTCGCGTACTCCCGGCGACGGTATTGCGAACACCAGCACATCCGCATTCCCGACACACCCTATGTCGGATGTAAACGTTATCCTGTTCGAGACCGGTACACCCGGGAGAAGACGTTTGTGTTCGCCGCAGCGCAATATTTCCTCGATCTCCGCTTCATTTCTTGTCCATGCTGTTATCTCGTGACCCGCTTTGTTCCATAGAACAGCAAGCGCCGTCCCGAATCCGCAGCCAAGTATAGTTATTTTCATTTATCGTTGTTGTCCGTATAAAATAGATTTTATGTCTCCCCCGCTTTCGGCGGAGGAGACAGATAAAACTGTTTCATTGCACCTGCGCAAAAAGACGCAAGGCTCGATCATTTCTTACTTGCCGTCTTAAGGCAATACCGCACAAAGAGACGCACGCGTCTCACTTGCATATTATT
>JAEEGL011178440.1_pt1 | contig 30145 bp, 24 predicted proteins | sample 9134231 | NCBI WGS metagenome assembly JAEEGL01 (sample SAMN16246548, study PRJNA631951) | gut metagenome | biome: gut microbiome; feature: rumen; material: fiber-attached | host: Bos | place: Iran: Karaj | collected 2018-10 | reverse complement strand
TAAGAATGGCATAGAGGATGCGAGATGCTATATCGTATCAAATGGTGCGACTATCAACGCAGAGGGAAGAATCAGATCAACTGGACTGGATAAATATTTCGAGAAGGTCTACATCAGCGAATGGATGGGAGTGACTAAACCATCAAAAGAATTTTTCGATATGGTTATTGAAGGGGTAGGTGAACCGAAGGAGTCCTGTATTGTTATAGGAGATTCACTTACATCTGATATGCTTGGTGCGAAAAATGCATCAATTACATCAGTTTGGTTTATGCCTGAAGGTGATATTGAAACTGCAAAGAAAACTTATGATATAAGCTATGTTGCTTCGTCATATGACGAGCTTTACGAAGCGCTTGTGGATTGGGCTTCTGAAGACAGCTTCTTTTTGCACCAGAAGTAAGCAGGGATGAGAAATGCATCTGCGAAGATCCATGCAAGTGGACTGGAAAGACAAGCTCCGGTAAAGCCTAACAGAGGGATAAGAACCAGCCCGGCCAGTGATCTGGCAAGCATTTCCATGAGTCCTGCAATCATGGCAAAGTTCGAAAATCCCATTCCCTGTATAGTGAATCTGACGGTATTAACAATTGCAACCAGGAAGTCAAATGCAGTAACGGTTAACAGATATTGTCTGGACAGTCTGATGATAACAGGCGCTTCTTCGGCGAGCTTATCCTTGTCCAGGAATAATGTAGCTGCATGACTTCCGAAAAGAATAACGATGATCAATAATATGATACATATCAAAGCTGATATTTTCAGGGCATCACGTAATCCCTGTCCTACACGATCAAGTTTCTTGGCGCCCACATTCTGTCCTGTATATGGAGCCATAGACTGACCAAGTCCATCCAGTGGACAGGAGAGTAGTATGTGAACCTTTAATGCTGTTGTCATAGCAGCAACACTGACATCCCCCAGACCATTCACAGAGAACTGAAGAATGACGGAACCGATTCCGGTGATAGAATATTGAAGTCCCATAGGAATTCCAATACCAACAAGCCTCTTCATTATTTCTGTATCAGGCCGCATTTCGTCCATATTCATTTTTAGTATACTGAAACGTCTTCTGATAAAATGAACACAGCACGCACCTGATATTCCCTGGGCAAGTACAGTTGCATAGGCTGCGCCTTCTACATTCATTCCCAATACCCCTATAAAGAGCATATCGAGACCGATATTTAATACAGCTGCTATTGCGAGGAATAATATAGGTGAACGGCTGTCACCTAAAGCACGGATGATTGCTGCTGAGAGGTTATATAGAATGATACACGGAATCCCAAGAAAAATGATGAATATGTATTTAGCTGCATATTCATAAATGCTATCGGGGGTATTCATTAGATGGAGTATAGGTCTGCAGAAGATAGAAGTAAGTGCAGTGACTATTATTCCGATAATGACAGAAAGCCAGATACTGTTTGCTACAGATTTTCTTAGGTTGTGTTCATCTTTTGCACCAAAAAACTGGGCAACTATAACAGAAAAACCATTACATATTCCCATACAAAATCCAAGGACTATGAAGTTAAGAGAACCTGTGGAACCTACACCAGCCAATGCTTCTTTTCCGAGATATTGCCCAACGATCATGGTATCTACAAGACCATAGAATTGTTGGAGAATAATACCCAATATCATTGGAGTGGCAAACCTTATGATCAGTTTCATAGGTGAGCCGGTGGTCAGATCTCTTGTTAAATTATTACTACTCATTAAAAATACCCTAAATAAATTACTATCTATCTTTTTGTGCTTTCTTCTGAATAAACGTGAAAGCCATCCGTCTGAACCAGTCTATTATCCAACATACACTGTATACAAGCAGGATGATGACCACAAACTTTAACAGATATATCTTACTTCTATAGAAATCCGGATTGTCCATATGCAGGATTTTATGCCATATAAATGGACGGATTATCGGATGCTCATGGATCATATATATTCCCAGATTACCGGCGCTGATGTAATTTATCACAGTGCCGATCTTTTCGTATTTTGACAGATCCATCTTTTCAAATGTTCTGAATATGCATATACATTGAAGTACAGCAAGTGGATTGTCGTTATAACCCACAATGCTGACAATACTATCGTTAGGATAAATGTATACAAGAAGTACATTTAATAATCCGAGACCTATGAATCCGATGAGATAAGGCCAAGGCTTCTGCCAGATAGAACTGTCCGAGGCATCTTCATGCTTCTTAAATATATGGTGCTTTCTCAGAAAACCACCTAACAGATACATGTATATGAAGTCGTATAAGCTCTTTCCCTGTTGGGTGAAGAATATCTTCTTAATGCTTATGATCTTATCGAAAGGCTCCAGTGCACTAAGTGGCTGCCATATGGAGAACAGGAAGAAGCATATACCTATCAGTATGAAATAATGCTTCCTGTCCAGTTTTTGTATGACCATATTTATAAATGGTGAGAGTATAAGCACCAGAAGATAGAGTGTCATGAAGTACCATGTTCTGGAAAGCAGTGGGAAGAAGCTTCTCATAATCTCGGCCTTGTCCAGTACGCCAGGTCTTACGATCATACACATTAGTGGGATGATGATGGCGTAGAAATACATAGGCAGATAACATTTCAATATTCTGTCTATCTTAAATTCCGGCTTTGATGTGCTTAAGAAGTATCCCATGATCACAACAAAAACATATACCGGACAGCGGCTGTTAAGCCATAGTATCCAGTATATCAGTTCCGTCGCTCCACCTGTGCTTCTGGAAAAATTGGTGTATTCTCCATAATCTGATATATGAAGAAAGATGATCTGCATCATCATCAATATTCGAAGCAGCTCAATGCTGGAGTTTCTTTTAGTTTTCTTAATCTCTTTATTCATAGCAGATATTATAGCACCCAGGACTGATTTTTAAAAGAAAGTAAAAATGTGACTAAAGTCATATGTGAAATGTACCTTTTTTCACTACTAAACTAATACTTGAATTTATATAATGAACGTGTCAAATGAAAAAGCATTTTTATTAGAAAACGGAGAGATGACATGGGAACAATATTAAAGCTGAATGACTTAACTAAAAAGTATGGCAACAAGGTTGTCGTTGACAATGTGAATATTGAGATTCAGGAAGGAGAGGTTTTCGGACTCCTTGGTCCTAACGGAGCCGGCAAGAGTACCACAATGAATATGGTATGCGACCTGGTGAAGCCTACTCTTGGTAATGTTGAGTTTTACGGCAAGGACTTCCAGAAGCACCGCAAGGAATTAGTTGATAAGCTCGGATATATACCACAGGATCTGGCAATACACGGAAATCTGAAGGCCTGGGAAAATGTTGAGCTCTTTACATCTCTTTATGGAATCAAGGGAGCAGAACTGAAGAAAAGAATAGATGAATCTCTGGAATATGTTGGACTGCTGGATAGAAGAAACGATTATGCAAAAACATTTTCCGGTGGTATGAAAAGAAGACTAAATATTGCTTGTGCCATAGGTCATCATCCAAAGCTTCTGATCTTCGATGAGCCGACAGTTGGTATTGACCCACAGTCCAGAAACTTCATACTGGATAAGATAAAAGAGTCCAACAATAATGGTGCCACAGTAATATATACCAGCCATTACATGGAAGAGGTTGAAGCGATCTGTACCAGGATCGCAATAATGGATAATGGCAAGATCATAGCCATCGGAACAAGCGAAGAGCTCAAGAAGATGGTTGTAGAAGACACATCGACTATAACACTTGAGGAAGTATTCCTTACACTTACAGGTAAGAAACTGAGAGATTATTAATAAGGTGAGAATATGAACAGATATTTGATTAAAAATAACATAAAGCTGATGTGCAGAAGCTGGGGTAACATTCTTCTATTCATAATCATGCCGGTTATTCTGGTGTTTTGCTTATCAAGTGCATTTAACACTCTGATGTCCAAATACGAGGAATCTGAGATAACTGCCGGATATAGGATAGAAGGAGATGGAGTAACATCTGAAATGATAAAGGCCATGAATGAAGTGGCAGAGGATAATGATATTACTCTTAATGAGTACTCCAAGGGTGATCCTGAAGAACTGATCAAGGAAAATGAACTTTCAGGCTTTATCGTATTCAAGGATGATTCATATACTATTTATGAAGATAAGGATAATACAGCTAAGGGCAAGGGACTTGAGTATTTCGTAAATGCCTTTTATGAAAATGCTTCAGCGAAAGCTCTGGGAGTTGATACAGATTCAGTTGATCTTTCAGTAGAGCATCCGGATTTTATTAATCCGATTGATTCAACCGACTACTACGGAATAGTAGAAATCATCTATTTTGGATGGTGCGCCATAGTTGCAGGTGCAGGAATATTCTTAAATGAGAAGAAATACAAGATCAGAAAGAGATACCAGGTGGCAAATATATCACCAATTAAGGATTATCTGGGAAGGTTTATTCCTATAGCCCTGGTAGCATCTATCGGAACAGTGATCGCTGCTGTGCTGACTGTTGTACTCTTAGGAGTGAATTGGGGAAATCCAATCCTCTCAATACTTATTCTTGTTCTATCAGTAATGGCTGCAACTGCATTGGGATTACTGGTTTACAGCATTACCGATAACATGGTAGCAACTATCATAATCATGTTTACAATAGTATGGGTTTTAGGATTCTTTGGCGGTACATTTGAGACATACCTTTTCTCGTCCCATCCAATGTTCCTGAAGAATATAACGCCGATCTATCATATAAATAGAGCACTTGTGGAGTTGTCCTCTATGGGACATAGCGATTATGTAAGAAGTGCCATTGGTTACTCAGGAACAATAGTAATTGCAGCTTCTGTTTTAGCGGTAATTACCGGACAGATCAGAAAGAGAGGGAGAGCATGAAGACATTAGTTAAAATGAGTTTGAAGCTTTTGATCAGAACTAAGATCATCTGGTTATTTATAGTTCTTATGCCGATATTGTCAACTCTGATCCTTAGAAACAATGCTCAGTATACAGCATATCTGGATGAGGTTAGCCGTTTGATAGAATTGGATGATGCTGATGAAAAGGTCGCTTATAATGCTGAAAAAGGTGATTATGTAGTTAAGGTATATGATGCATCGGGTTCGGAGTTATCGGATTATCTTCTGGATAGACTTGCTGACAGCGGAATGTTTATACTCTGCAGAGCTGACATTTCACAGGTAGATGTAACAGATGCTTATATGAATGATCATATAGATTTTGATGGACATGAAGACAGAATGGGTTCAGCTCTCTATATCCCTGCTGATTTTGATCAGAAGATAATGGATGGCAAGTATGATGAGGCTCTTAAACTCTATGTACTTTCGGACGATGCAAGAACAGAAGCGCTGGAAAATGAGATTAAGCTCCAACTCTCCAGAATGAATACAAATGGTGCTTATATTTCAGATCCTGTGGAGCTGACTGAAAGCCTTAAGAAGCTGGATGAAATGAATCCTGATAAGGAAGTCGTGGCTGTATCTACTGGTAAGAGCAGGGACCTTACACCGGAACAGATTAACCAGAAGGCCCAGATGGGATATGCATTTTCATTCCTGACACTTGGATTTGTATTTGCTGGTTTCTTTGTAGCTAACGGTGCCATCAAGGAACAGAAGAACGGAGTATATACAAGGGTTACCCTGAGTAAGACAAATACACTCACATATTTTGTTTCGAAGTTTGTTTCTACAGTCTTAGTTTCTATTCTTATGACAGTAATAGTTGGTATTTGCAGCTTTATGCTGGATATGAATGATGTGGGAATGAACAGAGTTACATTTATGATCGTGATATTTATGATGGGGCTTATCTTCAGCTCATTAAGTATGTTTATTGCAATGATGCTGAATGACGTATTCAGTGCAAGTATAGCTTCCTTTACTATATGGTGTATGTCTTCACTTTTCAGCGGGCTTTATTTTCCACTGGATGATGCATCAAATGGAATCAAGGTGTTATCTTCACTGATGCCTCAGAAATGGTTCATGGATGGTACTGAAATGATTTTTATTGGAGACAATAAGGCTTTTGGTATGTTAATATGTATAACAGTAGCATACTTAGCTGTAACCTTGAGTCTGGGTGGAATTGGCCTCAAGGTTAGAAGGAGTGGAGAGTGGGGAGTTTCATAAACGATAAAATCCTTAAAGAGAAATACTTTCTAATTGTCCGTATAATTATCATGCTGCTTTTTGGAATATACGGAGTATTGGAAACTGAAAAAGAAACAGGAGTATCTGTGCAGATACTCCTGCTTCTTTCGTTGTATATATCTTTCATCTGCTTGAAGGAATTCGTGGATGGAAAGAAGAAATTAATATTTATAGTACTGGCAGCAATCATGTGTGTCGGAATGATGTATTATGAATGCAGTAGTTTTATTTTCCTTGGGGCATTTCTTTATTATGAATTATTACTTTGCCTACGAGCTAACAGCCCATGGTACTATCTGATATATCTTGCAGCTGTGATAGAAAGACTGATTCTGATACGAATATCAGATAATGAACCTATGAATGGTTTTATAGAATTTATAATCCTGACATTTATGCTGGTGTTCTATTTGCAGCATGAGTTCGTTGTAACAGACTACGAAAAGCGAATGATGGAAGACACCATTACCCAGCAGGGATTAAAAAGAGACATGAGGATTCAGGAATCGGCTGCGAAAGAAGAGTTGGAGAAGAGTCTTCTGATGTCTGAGAATAAGCTGCTTGAGGAAAGAGCATCTCTATCCCAGACCCTCCATGATAAACTTGGCCATAATATAAATGGTTCTATTTACCAGCTTGAAGCCAGTAAGGTTATTATGGATAAGGATCCGGATAAGGCAAGAAGCATGATCCAGGCTGTAATAGATCAGCTGAGAACCGGAATGGATGAGATCAGAGCCATCCTTCGTAAGGAACGGCCAGAGAAGAAGCAGATGGCATTACTCCAGTTACATCAATTATGTGCTGATTGCAATAATAAGGGAGTTGAAGCAGAACTAAGTGTAGAGGGTGATGCGTCCCTTATACCTAATGACAGATGGGAAGTAATACTGGATAATGCATTTGAAGCTGTTACTAATTCTATGAGATATTCCAATTGTAAAAGCATTAACATTGCAATCATAGTTATGAATAAAATGGTCAGATGTACTATTTCAGATGATGGAATAGGCTGTGATGAAATTGTTGATGGTATGGGTCTCTCAGGAATGAGGCAGAGAATCCGTCTGGTGGGAGGCACAATAGATTTTGAAACTCATCCTGGCTTTAAAGTAAGTATGCTTCTGCCATTAGATCAGTGAGAAGGTTTTGTTTATATAATAATTATTGGAGTGATACTAAGTTATGGAGAAAATAAAAGTTATAATTGCAGATGATAGTGATTTCGTGCGTGATGGCATGAAGATAATATTAGATGTAGATGATGATTTTGAAGTCCTTGGCTGTGCAGCAAATGGTCGGGAGGCTATAGACCTTGCTGAGAAAACAAAGCCGGATGTTTTCCTTATGGACATACAAATGCCTGAGATGGATGGTATTGAAGCTACGAAATACATAGTTGACCATGAACTTGGTAAAGTACTGATACTCACTACATTTGATGATGATGACTTAGTAAGGCAGGCACTTAAGAATGGAGCGAAGGGTTATCTTATTAAGAATCATACACCTGATCATCTGAAGCAGATGATCAAGTCAGTATATAGTGGAACCGGAGTAATGGAGGAAAGCATTCTGGAGTCCCTTGCAAGTCAGACAGCTCATGAAGATGTATCTGATGCAGCTAACAATGGATTTGATCCTGAAGGATATACTGAGAGAGAGCTGGATATAATAAAGGCAGTAGCTGAAGGTTTATCAAATAAAGAAATAGCTGCCAAACTCTTTATATCAGAAGGTACAGTTAAGAATTATATAACAAATATACTTTCGAAGGAGAATCTGTCTCATAGAACTGCTTTGGCTGTATATTATCTGACTGGAAAAAAATAAAGCGGATAATAGCGTGAATATGGTATAATTTATGTATCTTTTTTCGAATGGATGGATCGTGCAATTATGGAAAGAAAAAAAATCTTTGGGATAGTCGGCTATTGTATGCTTATAGTTTCACTTCATGCTCTTAATGTAAGAGCTGTTGAGTTTTTTACTAAGCAGAATTCCCAGTTCAGCAATGGATATATATCCACTAAAACTCTTATAGCTATCGTATTAATTGCAACAGCTATTTACTATAAGCTTGGTTATATAGAAATAGATTTCTCTATAATTAAGCATCCGCCTTCAATCAAGAAGGAGTTACAGGTTGCTTCTGTTATGGTGGCTATCATCATAGTTTCACTTATTGCTATAAGACTTGTGTACCAGAGATTTAACCCGGCAGTGGCTGAGAGACCATTTTTTGGATGGTATTTCATGTATCATACCAGATGGTTTTATCCTATTAACAGTTTCCTCCAGGAATGCTTTATCAGACTTGTGATCCAGGATAATCTGAGAAAGATGGAGGATGAGACAACTAAGAATTATTCTCTTATGCTGACAGCGTTCTTCTTTGCTTCGCTTCATATGGCTTATCCATGGTATATGATGCTTGGAACAGCAGTTTACTGTATCGTTACTGGTTATCTATATAATAAATATAAATGCATATACGGTCTTACAATTATACATTTTGCAGCTGGTTTCCTGCCTAGATGTTTTGGACTTATCTAACTGTAAATATGAGAGGGTATAAACTGATTGTATGAGTAGTTCACAGTTAAAAGATGCAACAAGAAACATATGGAAGAATTTTGTTTCTTATATATCTATCTTATTGATCACCATGCTTAGTATTGCTACTTACATGGGGGTTTCTTCGGCGTCTGCAAATCTTGAAAATGGAGCAAATGATTTTTACAGGGATTCAAACTTTTATGACCTTGAGATAGTGTCAACACTTCTTCTGAGTGAAGATGATGTTAATGCCATCAAGGATCTGGACTCTGTAGATTCAGTTGTTCCTTTTTATTTTACAAATGCAAGCTGTGAGAATAATAAAGAAAAACAGAATGTAAATATAACTTCGATAATTGATGGTGTCTGCGTGCCTTCAATCAAGGAGGGAGATTACCCTAAAGCAGAGAATGAATGTATGATCGAAGACAGACTTGCGGAGTCTATGTCCTATAAGGTTGGCGATAAGATCACTTTGTTCGGAAATGAAGGTGAAGAAGTCCCTTATCTTATAAATGATACATTTACCATAACAGGTATATATCAGACTCCACTCCACATAAAACCATCGGTTAAAGAGAATTCTTATGTGATCATTAATGAATCGGCATTTGATCTGGATAAGCTCAAGGGCTGTTATATGAGAGCTTATGTCAGAATAAAATGTAACGATGATATCAATATCTTTTCGGATGAATATTCCAAGAAAGTTAAGAAGGTTAAGTCAGAGATTGAAGCTCTTGCAACAGACAGAACTGCCATAAGAGATGCTGAGATCAAGGAAATGTATCAGTCTCAGATTGATGAATATCAGGAACTCCTGGATGAATCTAAGCAGAAGCTTGAAGCAGCAGATGCATCCCTTACTGATGCTGAGAAGGAGATAAATGCAGGAAAGGCAAAGCTTGATAAATCTTCTAAGGATTTAAAGGATTTAAAATCAACTCTGGAAGAGGGAAGAAAGAAACTGGATTCCTCAAAGGTTGAACTGGATTCAGGTAAATCTACTCTGGATTCTTCCAAGAAGACACTTGATGATGCAAGAGCTACACTTGATGACAAGAACAGACAGTTAAGTGAAGCGAAGAGACAGCTGGATTATTATGATAATGAGCTGTCTGGTTATGAGGCACAGCTAAGTGAAGCAGAGCAGACACTTGAGACAGCCAAGGCTGAACTGGAGAAGGCTGATAAGGATCTGGCTAAGGGAAAGAGTGACCTTGAGGAATATTTCTATGAAGCTGAGTCTATTAAGACAGAGGCTCGTAAGAAGATTAAGAATATAATCAATAAGGTAATGGAAATAGCCGGAATAGACGTAGAGATAAACTGGGCTTCCGAGGTTACTGATGTAGATGTAGAAACAGCGGTTATAGAAGACTTTTATATTACTGACAGCTTCAAGATAGATCTTCTGAATGATGATATTTCATCAGTTGTTGAGAGACTGATGACGAATCTCAATCTGGAGCAATATTATGACAAGGATAGATTTGATGAAATAAAAGCTAAGGTAGCAGCATTTCTTGAGACTGTTGTTCCTCAGATTGATAGCATTAAGAATAAGATCAACGACAACAGAGGTAAGCTTAGCAAGTGGAATGAGAGCAGAGATTATTATGTTAAAGCATTAAAAGAATATAATAAGAAGAAGGCTGAATATGAATCAAAATACAGCGAGTATGAATCCTCTAAGCAAACTATAGAGTCTAAGAGAGAAGCCTGGAGAGGCCAGAAGAAATCCTATGAATCTGGTATGGCTGCATACGAAAGTGCTGAGAGTGAATATCAGTCAGGACTCAGTACATATGAGACATATAAGGCAAAATGGGAAGAGAAGAATAAGCAGTATCAGGATGGACTTTCAAAATATAACCAGGGCTTAGCATCTTATGATGAGTACAGCGCTGAATACGATAAAGGCTTGAAGAAGCTGGCTGATTATGAATCAGAATTTGAAGAGAAGAAGAAGGAATATGAGGACGGAGTTGTAAAATACGAAGACGGACAGAAGACTCTGGATTCTATGAAGGAAGAGCTGGATAAGCTGGGAGAATGTAAATGGATTGCTACCACAGTGGATGCAAATGTGGGTTATAAGCACATGGGTATGACTGTAGACAGTCTTCAGAATCTCGGTAATAATTTTACAATCCTCTTCGTGCTTCTGGCATCCCTTATCATTTATGCTACTATCGCAAGAATCATAAGTGAACAGCATAAGCTTGTAGGAACCACCAAGGCCTTTGGATTCTATGTAAGAGAGATATTATCTAAATATCTGATCTTTGCGATGTCCGCGCTTTTCGTAGGTCTGGTGATAGGTACTGGTGTCAGTATTGGATTTGAGAAGTTCGCACTTTCTACATTTGTTAAGAATTACGTGATCGATACACCTCCGGCAAAACCAGTAGCCAGTGTTGTGATAATCGTTGTTGTAGTGGCTTCTATTATTACGCTTGCTGCAGTTCTGTTTGCAACAATGTCACTCCTGCGTCAGCCAGCTGTGGAACTCCTTAGAGAGAGCAGTCCTAAGGGCATAAAGGGTGAGACAAATGGTAATCATATATTATCTCTGTTCCAGAGACTCATACTTCGAAATATTGTATCTGACAAGACCAGGGTTATTGTTACCATAGCCAGCATAGCCAGCTGCTGTGCACTGATCAATATTGGTTTTACAATGAAGTATGATATTGCTAAGACTGAAGTAATCGAATACGTCGACAGACTTCAGTATGATTACAATATTATATACGATAATGATGATACTGAATCCTCTATCCAGGCGGTTGAAGATATCCTTAAGAAAAATAATTGTGAATATGCAGATAGCATGTCATATTATTCCACTTTCAAAACAGAGGATGGAAGTGAGATAGTAGAAATGACAGTGACAGATATGGAGACAGTTCAGAACTTCTATAAGTTTACTACACCGAAGAAGCATAAGAAGCTGAAGCTGACTAAAGATGGTGTTTACATTAAAGCGGGATATGCTGATGCATATGGAATCAAAATAGGTGATCCTATTACTATAATGAATAACCGTGGCGTTGAAGGACAGGCTGTAGTTGCAGGAGTTTTTGAGAATTACACAGGTCAGAAACTGTACATGGATAGTGAATATTATAAAACAGTATTTGACGAGGAACCTGCATTTAACAGATGTATGGTCAAATGTACTCCAGACGTGAAGGATGCTCTTGTAAGCGAATTAAATAATAATCCGCATGTCCACCTGGTTGAGAAGAGTGACGCTGAGAGAGAATTCTTTACATCTTATGCTAAATCATTGAATGCGTTGCTGATACTGATTCTGGTAGCTGCAATCCTTATGGCTGCGATAATCATCTCGAACCTTACATTCATGTATGTAATGCAGAAGAAGGTTGAGATAATAATAATGAGAATAAATGGATATTCATTTAATGAGGTCAGAACATATCTGCTCAGAGAATCCATCTTTTCTACATTTATCGGTATATTAATAGGACTTGGAGGTGGAGCATACCTTGCTTCATCGATCATAAAGTCTTTTGAAAAACCACATCTACAGCTTTACAGGGGAATAAATCTTAAGGCGTGGATTATGGCGGCACTGGTAACGATAATATTCACTTTAGTCATAGATGCTCTGGCACTTAGGAAAGTTAGACATATGCAGATGACTGACATCGCAAATGTGAAGTGATAAATGTTTTAGAACAATATGAGGCATGGAATAATAAAGGAAGAATAGTATGGATTATGATGTAAAGTACAAAAAGGCCCTATGGTCAATAATGGAAAGCCTTCTGGAGATAGATAATATTGATGATGCTCTCTCCAGTGCTCTTGATGTTATCCTGGATGTCATGGACAGTGAGGCTGGTGCTATATGGATGCTGGATGAAAAAACTAATACTCTGCATCCTGTTCATCATAAGGGACCTATCGACATTTCAAATGTGCATATGGAAAATGGAGTGGGTATAGAAGGTATAGTTACTTCTTCAGAAAAACCACTTCTCATAAGTGACACATTAAATGATCCTAGATTTATCGGTAATATATTTGACGATAAGGGAATGAAGACAGAAAGTCTTATATGTGTTCCGCTTAAGGCTGTTAAGAAGACCATAGGATGTATTCACATCATCAATAAAATGAATGGTGAGAAGTACAACGAACAGGATATGACTCTCTGTGAACAGATGGCTGCTCTTGCTGCCATGACCATAGAAGAGAAGGGGCTTATAATCGAAATACCACCTGAGAAGGAAGTTATGATCTCCCTTAGAGATGTAACTAAAGAGTTTCAATCTGGAGAAGAGACCTTAAGAGTACTTAATGGTATCAACCTTGATATATATAAAAATGAATTTGTTGTTGTGCTTGGAGAATCTGGTTGTGGTAAATCTACTATGATGAATATCATAGGTGGAATGGATCAGATGACCAGCGGTGAGATGACCATAGATGGTGAGGATTTCTCACATCCATCAGAACAGGAACTGACAGATTACAGAAGACATTACGTAGGCTTTATATTCCAGGCTTATAATCTGATGCCTAATCTGACTGCAAAGGAGAATATTGAATTCATTGCTGATATAAGTGATGATCCAATGAATCCTGAAGAAGCTCTGAATCTGGTTGGCCTTTCTGCCAGAGCCAATAATTTTCCTGCAAAGCTATCCGGTGGACAGCAGCAGCGTGTTTCTATAGCTAGAGCGCTTGTAAAACAGCCTAAAATAATCCTGGCGGATGAACCAACAGCAGCGTTGGATTTCAAAACCGGCCAGGAAGTATTGATAGTTCTTGAAGATGTAATTAAAAAATGTGGTACTACTATCGTTATGGTTACTCATAACGTGGAAATAGCCAAGATGGCAAATAGAGTAGTAAAGCTTAGAGGAGGAAAAGTATCCAGCATTACAACTAATCTGAATCCTCTTCCTGCCAGAGAGATATCCTGGTAACCTCCATTCGCTTTATTTATTCATTTTAAGATCATATATTTTGATACACAGCATAGTTAGATCATCGAATTGTTCAGCATCACCGACGAATTCGTCAACTGTTTTCTTTACATTTGACAGTAATTCTGATGGTGATGCTTTTGGGTTCGAGTTCAGTGCTTCCAGCATTCTGGCTTCACCGAACAGCTGAGTCTCACCATTAGTAGCTTCAGGAACACCATCAGTATATACAAATACGCTATCACCATTCTTAAGCTGTATCTCGTGATCACGGTACTTCGTTCCCGACATTCCGCCGCATACAAGACCATGCCTGTCTCTGAACATTTCATATTTACCGGAAGTGTTGAGTGCCGGATATTCATGACCGGCATTACTGGTGATCAGCATTCCTGTAGTCTTGTCAAGAATTCCGAGCCATACAGTGACGAACATATCCATTATATTTCTGTTTACCAGATCTTCATTTACTCTTGAAAGTATTTCGGAAGGCTTTGCGCCTGACATGGAGTAGTTTCTGATTGATGTCATTGCTGCCATCATCAGAAGAGCAGCAGGCATACCCTTTCCGGATACGTCAGCTATAACAAATCCAACATGGCTATCATCTATATCAAATATATCGTAGAAGTCACCGCCTACTTCCTTTGCAGGAGTCATAGAAGCATAAGCTTCATAAACTCCACTCTTTGGAAATACCTTGGTAAGTGACTGCCCTTGAATAGAAGCTGCCAGATCAAGCTCAGTCTTAACCTTAGCTGTTTCAGTAGCCAGGCTAATATTTTTCTCTGTGTATTCATCGATTTCCTTCGTTAATTCCAGGAGGCTGTCAGCCAGGAAACCAATCTCGTTTTTAGACTTTAAACCTTCAAGATGATGTTCCACATCTTCGCTTTTTTTGGTGGCCTTATATAAATTAATTGCGCTCGTGACCTTATTTAATGGCCTTACAGCAACGAAGTTCAAAGCCAGAAGAGTAATGCCGGCGGATATAATAAGTCCAAATAGTGTATTGAAGATCATATTAACAGAATATTCCTTCAACATTGAGGAATAAACTTCTGTCCAGTCATATTCGGCACATAGTAAGTAGACGAAATTATCATTTCTGTCATAGACAGGGAGATATCCTACGTAATAAGCCTTTCCTGTGCCCGGCCTTAGCTCTTTTTTATACACAGCCTTATTACTATGTTCGGCTATAGCTGTATCAAGCCCAGGTACACTTTCTGTATCAAAATTAATAATCTGTTTATATACATGGTGATCCCTGTGTTCTCTTTCAAATTCCTTCATTGCATCTGTCATGGATGCGACATTTGCATCGTAAAATGCGTAATCATAACAATCATTAATGACTATCGCCTGGTCGTTATCTGCTAGCTGCAAACAATACATATCATAGTATCCACGTGCGTAAGCACTTGAGTAAAGAGTCATTCCAATATCCATAAATTGCTCTTTGGCAATTAGTTTTCTGAGATCTGTATCTAATTTGCTGAAGGATTCATCGTCATAAACATAGTTCTGAACGAACATAAAGTGACCTTCTTCGTATAGCTTATGGAATTCTTCATCAGTAAATATATAAGTGGCAGATTCCGGATGGTCATACCAATATTGTATGATTTCTGTGCATAAACGATTATCAACGGTATCTCGTGTGTATTGGAGATCCTGATCTATCATTTCATTTTTGGCGCTCAAAAACAAAGTTGTGTTTTTATTAAATACATAGAGCTCCATCAGCACCATTATTAATAAAAATACAATTGAAACAACAAGACCTATCTGAAATAATAATTTTCTTTTTTTAAACATTGCTTATATCCTTATGTAACACTTTGTCTTTAAGCAGTATATATGTAACAATACTTGATCCAATTCCGAAGAGTATACCTGCTATTACATCGGTTGGATAGTGTGCTCCAAGATAGAGTCGCGAGAATGCAATAAGAGTGGCCGTAAAAATTAGAATTAAACCAATCCATTTTCCTTTCTTAGAAAGACACCAGGTAACAGCGCAGGCAACTGCAAATGAAGCACTGGTATGTCCGGATGGAAAACTTGAATCCGGAGGCCTCTTGGTGATAAGTTCCAGCCCCTCTATAGCTACGAAAGGTCGGGTTCTGTCTGCCAGCAGCTTCACAACTCCGTTACATAGGCCGAAGCTGATCACAAGTGATATTGCTGCTATGATCCCGATAGGGCGTGTTTTCTTGAAAATCAGAAGCACTATACACAGCAATATCCAGAAAACTCCGTAATTAGTTGTTAGTGAAAAAAATTGCATTATTGGAGTTAAAAAATCATTTCTGACATGATTCTGTAAAAATAATAGAAAAGCTGCTTCCCAAGCCATGATGTTCCCTTTCATAATCGCAAATTTCTATCCATTAATTTTATCAAATATAGGAATATGACGCAACAATACAAAAGACCGGAAAAAGGGGAATATAGGGCGTTTATTTTTGTTTTATTTAGGTTGTTAAATGTACTTAAGAGTGATAAAATTTATTTATATCAGCTGGAGGAATATGGGTTGCAGTCAAGGGGTGTTTATGACAATTCAAATTTAGTCAAGAATATTCTTAAAGGATTGATCATAATCCTTTTTCTTGTTCTTGTTGTGGCTACTATTTTAGGATGGGAGAAAGTTGAGGATGTGGAGTCCGTATTTCTCTCTTTTTCTATTGTTATTTTGATCCTTATATCCCTGAAGACAACCGGAAAATATAAGCCTACAGCCATATGCTATCTGATAGGTGTCATAGTTTGGTTTATTGGTGATATATGCTGGGCATTTGACAGCATTTATACTTCGAAAACAGTCTATATTTCAGTCATTTCGGACTATCTGTATTTAATAGCAGATTATATATTCCTGGGTGGTGCAATTATATATTCAAAGCTTGTTTTTAAGCGTAGTGACTTCCAGAGGATAGCTGTTAATGCTATCATAGTTGGAATGCTTACATCTATTGGCGGCTATAGATTTGCTTCGGATTATTATACATTTACATCCCGGATATCCTTTGATCTTATAATGATACTGATGTATCTGTTTGCGGCTGTTTCTATTCTCATTATTGAATTCATGATCGCAACAAAGACTGGAATGAAGGATCATAGCAAGGCATTCTATTTGATTTATTTTTCCATGATCCTGTTCAGTCTTATAGAACTCAGATATTCCTTTGTGATGATGATGCATAGGGATCCTGAGAATACATATTTAGATATTCTGTATTATCTGATCTTATCAGCCTTTGCATTTGCTCTTTCTATGCCGGATATTAAGGATACTGTGATAACACCGATAATCAAGGTAAGGAAAAAGGATAATTATATACAGTGGGTTAATTCCGGACTGATCATGACCTTGTCAATTGTCCTGTATATATTCAAGATTTTTAGTGCATACATGGTATTTGCCATGTTAATTACAATCCTTGTCTATCTCATCATGTTTAAGACAGTTCAGGCAAATGCTCTGACAGAGGAACTTCTGGAGAGACAGAAGAATGAAACTGCAAGGCTTGAACAGATGGTTGAGGAGAAGATCAAAGAGCTTAGGGAAGTAAACAAGAACCTGGAATATGTGTCAAATACTGACGTTCTTACAGGACTCTATAACCGTAGATATGGTATGGATTACCTGGAGAAGCTTGTTAAGGATGGTGATAATTATCCGATTGCACTTTATTCCATGGATTTAAATTACTTCAAACCTATAAATGATAATTTTGGCCATGATGTAGGTGATATCGTCCTTAAGGAAGTGGGGCGGAGACTAAAGAATCTTAAGCAGGAGAGGTGTACAGCCATCAGGATGGGTGGAGACGAGTTCCTGGTGGTGTTCAGAAATGCTACAAATGAACAGGCCGTCCGTGGTATTGCTGATCTGTTATGTCAGGCTATGGACACTCCTATTGATGCAAAGTTTACTACAGAAGAAGGGGAGACGAAGGAACATTCCTTTACAATCTCAACAAGTATAGGAATATCGGAGATTCCTGGAGATACAAACGATATAGAAGAATTATATAAGATGGCTGATGATGCCTTATACAAGGTAAAGCACACAAGTGAGAAAAGCTCGTATCTTATGTATAGAGAGATGGACAGTTTTACTGGGGAGAAGATATATTAATTTATGGAAGTCCTATAAGTAGTGATACTTATGGGACTTTTCTTAAAAGAAGAACTATTTGATGTATAAGATGGAGGAGAAATGGATATAAAGTATAACGTAATTGGTGAAAAGATGACTATAGAGCTTCCGCAAAGAGTCGATACAGAAGCATCTCTGGAATTTGAAAAAGAAATGTATTGTATTCTTAATTCCGGAACCAATTATAAAACCATAATTGATGCTGCACGTCTTGAATATATCTCAAAATCCGGACTTAGAGCACTGAAGAAACTGAGACTCGAATTCGGTGATCTTAAGATGATCAATATCAGACCTGAAATACATGAAATATTGAAGGATAATGATTATACGGAATTGTATTCGTGAATTATTTTGAGTTTTATGAGTTATATAAGTTGCAGTCAATGATGATAATGCTTTATAATTGACAGATAAAATGTGATAGGAGATATCAGTAATGAGCGAAAAGAAAGAAGAATTTAAACCGTATATTCCGGCGGAGAAGATTACTCCGGAGCTTACGGTTACATCTATTATCATGGGTATAATCCTGGCAGTAGTGTTTGGTGCTGCAAATGCCTATCTGGGACTTCGCGTGGGTACAACAATTTCTGCTTCCATTCCGGCAGCGGTAATATCGATGGGTGTAGTACGAGTTTTGCTTAGAAAGAATTCTATACTTGAAAGTAATATGGTTCAGACAATAGGATCAGCAGGTGAATCCCTGGCAGCGGGTGCTATATTCACATTACCTGCTGTATTCTTATGGGCAAAGGAAGGACAGACAGAAGTACCAAGTCTTGTTACAGTTTTCCTTATTTCATTATGTGGTGGATTACTCGGAGTACTCTTTATGATACCTCTGAGAAATGCGCTTATTGTTAAGGAACATGGCGTTCTGCCTTATCCTGAAGGAACTGCCTGTGCAGAGGTTCTGCTTGCAGGAGAAGAGGGTGGCTCTGATGCAAAGTCAGTATTTATCGGAATGGGAGTTGCTGCTGCATTTAAGTTTATCGTCGATGGATTAAAGGTTGTTCCAGGTGTTATAACTGCCCAGATTAAATCTCTTAAGACAGAATTTTCTACAGAATTATATCCAGCACTGGTTGGTGTAGGATATATAGTTGGACCTAAGATATCTTCATATCTTTTCGCAGGTGGTGTTCTGGGATGGTTTGTACTCATTCCTGCTATAATAATATTTGGCGGAGTGAATACTATGTATCCGGGGACAGATACGATAACAAATATATATGCTGAAGGCGGAGCTCCTGCTATATGGAACACTTATATCAGATATATAGGTGCAGGAATGGTTGCAACTGGCGGTATTATAAGTCTTGTTAAATCTCTGCCACTTATAGTCACTACATTTATAGATGCTATGAAGTCTATTAAAAACAGTGATAAGAGTAGTTCAAAACGTACAGAAAAAGATCTGGATATGAGAATAGTTATAGTGGGCGTAGCCGTTATGACAATTGCTATATGGCTTATTCCACAGATTCCTGTTTCTTTAGTTGGCGCTATACTGATGGTTGTATTTGGTTTCTTCTTTGGTACTGTATCATCCAGAATGGTTGGACTTATTGGATCGACTAATAATCCGATATCTGGAATGACCATTGCAACACTTCTTTTCTCAACAGCAGTACTTAAGTTTACTGGTGATACAGGCATTCATGGAATGTTAGGTGCTATATCGATAGGAACTATTATCTGTATAATAACAGCTATGGCTGGTGATACATCTCAGGATCTGAAAACTGGTTTCCTTCTTGGTGCTACACCAAGAAAACAGCAGATAGGAGAGATAATTGGTGCAGTTGTTGCGGCACTTGCTATAGGTGGAGTTCTTATACTTCTTGATAAGGCATGGGGATTTGGAACACCTGAACTTGCTGCTCCACAGGCAACACTTATGAAGATGGTAATAGAAGGTGTTATGGATGGAGATCTTCCATGGTCACTCGTATTTATTGGTGTTTTCCTGGCAGTAGTAGTAGAGATATTTGGTATTCCGGTGCTCCCTGTTGCTATCGGATTATATCTTCCACTTGAACTTAGTTCTTCCATGATGATCGGCGGAGTGATCAGATTCTTCGTTGATAAGAAAAACGGAAGTAAGAAAGATGATGCCAGCAGTGGAGTATTGTTCTGTTCCGGAATGATAGCAGGTGAAGGTATCATAGGAATACTTCTTGCTGTATTTGCAATAGTGGGTATTGATAAGGTTATTGATCTTTCGGGCACATTAAATACAGGAATTATAGGCGGCATTATTCTTCTGATAATAATGATCGTTATCGTTGCTAAATTCGCCATAGAGAAAAAAGAACCAGTAAAAAAGGATTCAGTTTCTGATGAAGAAAAAGAAGAAGGATAATTTTATTGAGAGAATTCCTGTTCGTGAAGCAAGATATAAATGGGATGTAAATGATAAGGATGAGGTTACTATCTATATAGAGAACAAGGGACCATTTAATTTCATGGCTCAGAAGTTACTTAAGAAACCTAGAGTATCCCAGATACATCTCCAGGGACAGGGTAATTATATCTGGCCGCTTATAGACGGTGAGAGAACTATATATGACATAGGATTATTGGTTAAGGAGAGGTTCGGCGATGAAGCCGAACCTCTGTTTCCACGTTTGATTGAATTCATGAAGATGCTTGAAGCTTATGGTTTTATCAAGATCCGAAAGAAGGAAGATCAATGATCGAATTAGGGTGTTAGAACGTAGGTGCTATGTACAATAAGGGGGGTACTATGGCCAGGTGTGAGGTTTGTTTCAGACATTGCAGCATAGAGGAAGGAGCGCTCGGATTCTGTGGAGTCAGGACCTGTCAGGATGGTAAGGTTACTGCGGCAAATTATGGAAGAGTAACAGGTATCATGCTGGATCCGATAGAGAAGAAGCCACTCTCTAGATTTCATCCGGGAAGCAGGATTCTTTCGGTGGGAAGCTATGGATGTAATCTGCGCTGTCCATTCTGTCAGAATTATGAGATATCATGGTCTGATGAAGCAATGGCAAAAGCTGATATGTTCTTAGCAGGTGCCTATGACTATATATCCCCTGCAGATCTTGCCGAATTGGCAGAGCGTTATCAGAGACATGGCAATATAGGCGTTGCATTTACATATAATGAACCTCTCATAGGCTATGAATACGTACGTGATACAGCGAAACTGATACATGAAAAGGGTATGTTAAATGTACTGGTATCCAATGGCACTGCTGAAGTAGCTATCCTTGAAGAAATACTTCCATATATCGATGCAATGAATATAGACCTAAAGGGATTTACTGATAGATATTACGCGGATGTTCTTGGTGGAAATCGACAGATGGTAATGAACTTTATTGAAAGAGCGGTAAAGGACACTCATGTAGAAATCACTACACTTATCATTCCTGGTGAGAATGACAGTGAAGAAGAAATGAGAGAATTATCAGGCTGGATTGCCAGTCTTACCGATGGAGAAGGAAATGTGATAGGAGGAGATATTACACTCCATATATCCAGATTCTTCCCAAGATTTAAAATGACTGACAGAGATGCGACAGATGTTAGAAAAGTATACAGACTTGCCGAGGTTGCAAGAGAAAACCTGAAGTATGTATATACTGGCAACTGCTAATACTTTTAAATATATAAAAAAATTAATTTTACCTAAAGATTATAACATGAATCTAAAAAAGTACTTGCAATTAATTCTGATAATTGTTATTCTACGGAAAGATTAAGAATTTAAGGAGGAGACCGATGAGACATATTTCTTGCAGATAAGTAATTGAAGAATACAGTTTTTATAAACCTATTGATATAGGGTTTATGCCGTATGCCGGTTTAATTCTGGCATGGCTTTTATATTGACTGTAAGATGCAAGAAATAATTCATAGTGGTTTCCGTTATATAGAAAGCATGGCATATCTGTCAGCGCATGTTAGATTTAAACACCGCAGGATTATTCTTGCGGTGTTTATATTTTTGAGTAAAGGGGCTGATAATATGTCATTATTACAGGTTTCAAATCTTACCTTCGGATATGAAGGAAGCTTTGACAATATATTTGAAAATGTATCTTTTGCTATAGATACAAATTGGAAACTTGGGTTCATAGGAAGAAATGGAAAGGGTAAGTCAACATTTCTAAATCTTCTGCTAGGTAAGTATGAGTATTCAGGCAGCATAGCCACGGATACGCATTTTGATTATTTCCCGTACAAGCTGGAAGAGGGTGACCTGGATAAAACTGTAGATGAGCTTAGTGAGGCATGGAAGCCGGGGGTAGAAAACTGGCGGGTTATCTGTGAACTGAATTCCCTTGATACAGATCCTGAAATCCTTTACAGACCTATAAGTTCACTCAGTAATGGTGAGAGAACCAAGGCTATGCTTGCTGTTTTATTTTCAGGTGAAAATGAATTCCTTCTGATAGATGAACCTACAAATCATTTGGATGTAAAAGGCCGTGAGATAATCAAAGAATATCTGAAGCAGAAGCAGGGATTCATACTGGTTTCTCATGATAGAGATCTTCTGGATGCAGTTGCAGATTATATGCTCGTGCTTAACAGGGAATCTATAGAAGTGGTAGCAGGTAACTTCAGCTCCTGGTGGGAGAATAAGGAGAAAGCCGATGCCCATGCCATTGCGGAGAATGAGAAGCATCAGAAGGAAATAGGTAAGCTTAAGGCATCTGCAGACAGAGCAGGAAGATGGGCTGATAAAAACGAGAATACGAAGATAGGATATGATCCTGTGAAGGAACATGACAGGAGTATTTCAACCAGGTCTTACATAGGTGCAAAAACCAAGAAGATGCAGTCAAGAGTCAAGAATTTTGAAAAACGCATGGAAAGAGAGATAGAAGAGAAGGAAGGACTGTTAAAGGATATAGAGAATGTTGATGATCTAAGGCTTAATCCTATGAAACATCATAAGACCTGTCTTGTAGAGTGCAGAGATTTTTCATTGGGTTATAATGAAAAAATGATTCTTAGCGGAATAACATTTCAACTAAACCAGAATGATATCCTCTTTCTTAATGGAAGCAACGGCTGTGGAAAGTCCAGCTTGATAAAGGCCATTATGGGTGATTCAAGCATTATCACCTCCGGTAAGCTGGAAAAAGCCAGTGGCCTTGTAATATCATATATCAATCAGGATACGTCACATCTACGCGGCAGTCTTAAGGAATATTCCAATAAGAATTCCCTGGATTACAGCCTTTTTCTGACACTTCTGAGCAAACTTGATATGAGCCGTATTCAGTTTGAAAAGAATATAGAAGATTATTCTGAGGGCCAGAAGAAGAAGGTGCTTATAGCTGCCAGTCTGCTTACTCCGGCGCATCTATATATATGGGATGAACCCCTGAATTATATAGACGTTTTCTCGCGTATGCAGATAGAGAAATTAATAGAAACTTATAAACCAACCATGATCATGGTTGAGCATGATGCAAGATTCCGCGAGAAGCTTGCGACTAAGGTTATAGATTTATGATGAAAGATATTTACAAAAAACTATTCAAAATTGTTATGCCCATATCCTTCCAGTATCTGATGATGTCTCTGGTATCTGCTTCAGATGCTTTTATGCTGGGCTTTCTGGATAAGGATAGTCTGTCCTCCGTATCACTTGCTACTCAGATTGCTTTTGTGTACAGCCTGTTTTTCGGTGCATTTATCGGTGGCTGTGGTGTTATAGCAGCACAGTATTGGGGTAAAGGGGATCATAAGACAGTTGAGGAAGTGCTTGCGGTAACTATGAGATATACACTTCTTGTGGGACTTATCTTTACCCTTGCTGCCTATTTCGTGCCAACAGCAATTATGCGGATTTTTACAAATGATCCGGTTCTGATTGAGGGCGGAGCCAGATATCTTAAAATGGTTTCCGTGTCATATGTGATCGGTGGATTTGCACAGGTATATTTTGGGGTTCTTAAGATATGTGACAGAGCAGGACTCAGTTCCCTTATCGGATCACTGTCCGTGATACTGAACATTTTACTAAATGCATGTCTTATATTCGGGCTCTGGATATTCCCTAAAATGGGTATAGAAGGTGCAGCTCTTGCAACAGTTATTGCCAGGGTATTTGAAACTGTTTTTATGATAGTTCTGGTAGCTCTTAAGAAATGTACTCCTCTTGATCTGCGTAAAATGTTTCTGCCATTTGCCTGCAGCAAGGTGCTGTACAAGGATTATTGGCACTACACAATTCCTGTACTGTTCAACCAGCTGGGCTGGGGTGGTGGTGTAACCATGTATTCAGTTATCATGGGACGCTTGGGAAGTGATGCTGTTGCTGCAAATGCCATAGCAAGTATAGTGCGAAGCATGGTTGCCAGCTTCTGCTGGGGTATTGCAACTGGTGTCGGTATCATACTTGGTCAGATGCTGGGCAGAAACGAGCTGGAGGATGCAAAGAAAGCCGGTGGAAGCTTCGTGAGATTCTCTATAGCTATTGGAGTTATATCGGGAGTGATCATTCTTCTGATAACACCAATACTTCTAAGAGTTGTTAATCTTGAAGGTACGGCACATCTCTACCTTAAGGTCATGATGTTCTATGCGTCTTATTACATAATCGGTAACTCACTCAATTCCACCATAATAAGTGGAATATTCCCATCAGGTGGTGACACGAAGTTTGGAATGTGGTGTGACATCATAACATTATGGGTAGTGGTAGTGCCTATGGGAATGATAGCTGCATTTGTTTTAAAACTCCCTGTGCTAGTGGTTGCATTCATCCTGACTCTTGATGAATTTGTGAAGATCCCGGTGGTTTATCATCACTACATGAAATATAAATGGGTTAGAAATATTACTAGATAAACACATGATGTGATATACTGAAGACCATAAAGTATGATCGGGGTGACAAAATGAAAAGAGTACTAGTTGTTGAGGACGATAGAGAGATAAGAAAATTACTTAAAGATTATCTGGAGGAACATGAATACTTAGTTACTGAGGCTGCAGAGGGCAGGACTGCTTCTGAACTTATAGAGTCTGACTGCTTCGATGTAGTACTTATGGACATGATGCTTCCATATAAATCCGGAGATGTGCTAATACGTGAACTTAGAGAATCGAAGGATGTAGATAAGAGTAAAACTCCAGTAATCGTATTGTCGGCTAAATCCATGAAGGATACACGCCTTGAGGTGCTTCGTATGGGGGCGGATGATTATATAATCAAGCCATTTGACCTGGATGAAGTACTCGTACGTATAGAGGTTGTGCTTAGAAGAAGTGAAGGAAGCTTAAGTGCATCGGAGGCTTCAGACGAAGATGGAGCAGGTGAAGAACTAAACTATGGCGGACTGGTACTCAGTCTGGAACTTAACTCCGTTACATTTGACGGTAAGCCTGTCAAGCTTACTGCGACTGAAATGCAGCTTCTGGAAATGTTCCTCAGTAATCCTAAGAAGACTTTCTCAAAGGCTAATCTATATGAGGCTGTATGGAATGATACTTATTATTACGAGGATAATACCATCAATGTACATATGAGTAATCTCAGGAGCAAGCTGAAGAAGGCTACAGGACAGGAGATTATTGATACAGTGTGGGGAATAGGTTATAAGCTGCATAGTGAGCAGTAGATTCTGAGGACATGAAAATAATTATTATAATTGTTCTTGCCGCTATTATCATATTTCTTCTTATATGGATCATCATGATCAAGAAGAATATAAAGCAGGTAAGAGAAGAACTTACAAAAACTAAAGATGAGAATTATGACAGACAGCTGAAGGTAAGCCTTATGGATAAGGATGTGGAAAGCCTGGCTTCTGAGATAAATAATAATCTGGAGTATCAGAAGGCTTTGAAGAAGGAGACGGACTTGTCCCGCAGACAGCTGGAGCAGTCCATATCTGATATAGCCCATGACCTCCGTACACCACTTACGGTTGTAAAGGGTAATCTTCAAATGCTGGAGAAGGAGGATCTCTCTGATAAGGGCCGTGAATATCTGGCCATAAGTGCTAAGAAGGCTGATGCACTTAAAGGAATGGTGGATGAATTCTTTGAGCTGTCAGTTCTTGAAAGCGACAACAAGCTTGTCGAGTTATGTAAACTAGATGCGGTAGGCTTTCTTTCTGAATTTATCATTGAGAATGAAACACTTATCAGACAGAATAATCTGACACCGGAGATTACATTTCCGGAGAAGTCCATATATATTCAGGTCAATAAGGATATGATAAACAGGGTATTCAATAACCTGATCGGAAATATCGTGAAATATGCAGAGGACAGCTTTGAATTAAGTGTATCCTCCATTGGAAAGAACTGTCACATCAGAATAGGAAACAGCATTGATCCTAAAACACCGATCGACGTTGATCATATCTTTGATAGAACTTACCGGGCCGATAAAGCACGGTCAGATGGTAGTGCGGGACTGGGACTATATATAGCGAAGCTGCTGGTGGAAAAACAGAAGGGAAGCATGAGTGCTGTACTAGAGGATGGAAAGCTTTATTTTGATATTGTATTTGATATGGAAGCTCACTGATCTTGATCTATAGGGTATCGTTACAAATGTAACGGTACCTTTTTTTATATCTTAAGAAAATCTTTAAATTTAAGTTTTATAGTGATATCAGTCAAAGAAATACTCATGTAAAAACAGGAGAAAAGATATGTCAGAGATAATCGTTGATGTTAAGAATCTAAAAAAACAGTATGGAAAACAGATGGCATTGGATGGGGTTTCGTTTCAGATAAAGAAGGGAAGCATCGTGGGCCTTATAGGACCAAATGGTGCAGGTAAGACTACCATAATGAAGATTATGGGTGGACTTGCTTTCCAGACAGGTGGTGAACTTGAAATGTATGGTGCCACAGATGAGAAGGGACTTAATCATGCCAGAACAAGGATGAGCTTTATGATTGAAACTCCTTACGAAAAGGAGAAGATGACGGCTCGCGAAAATCTTGAGAAGCAGAGGATACAGAAGGGTATTCCTGATAAGAACCGTGTGGATGAGGTGCTGGAGATCGTCAATCTTCAGGACACAGGAAAGAAGATAGTTAAGAACTTCTCCCTGGGTATGAGACAGAGACTGGGACTGGCAAATGCACTTATGGGAAAGCCTGAATTCATGGTTTTGGATGAGCCTATAAATGGACTGGATCCGGAAGGCATTGTAGAGATCAGAGAACTCTTTAGAAAACTCAACAAGGAAGATGGTATTACCATGGTTATATCATCACATATTCTAAGTGAGCTTTCACTTCTCTGCACAGATTATATTTTTATAAATCATGGACAGATCAAAGGAATCTTCACTGCAGATGAAATCAAGGCAGCATGCAGTGAGTATTACCACATAGATACAGATAATAATGAGAAGGCAAGTGCGATACTTACAAAGGATCTTGGTATAGAAAGGGTTGAAGCACTTGAGGATGGAAGTCTCAGAATATACGAAGGGTTGGAAGATATTCATAACATATCAAAAACTCTATATGATAATGGAATTATCCCGGTAGAATTATCGAAGAATGAGGTTAATCTGGAAGATTACTACATGAGAATGGTACAGGAGGCATAACTATGTTCAACATAATCAAATCTCTTAATTACAGTACCCGACGTGACACTGTAGTCTGGATTACAATACTGACACTTCTTGCACTTCCTTTAATTGTACTATATTTGAGCGGATTATTAGGCGATGTTTCTATAAATAAAATGACTCCGAGCGTTTACTTCGCCTCACAGAAAATGGGGACTGTTTTTATACTTACGGTATTCGGAATAATGATCTTCGCTTGTAAACTTGTTGCAGGTGATGCAGGAGATAAGACAATCAATTATGAATTCATGGCTGGTCATAGCAGGACCAAGATATTTTTCGGGAGAATGATAGCAGGCTTCCTATGGAGTGCAGGACTTATCTTTATATTCACAATCCTTCCTTTAGGATATCTGGGGTTAGTGTTCGGATGGGGACCTGAAACCAATAAATATGAAGTGATAATAAGAAGTTTGCTGTTAATCTTTCCGCTTCTAAGATCTTCTGCAATGTATATGATGATCGCAAGTGTGGCAAGAAGTGCGGGGAAAGGAATTGCACTTAGTTACGCCGTATATATGGTGATATCTATAGTTGTTTCAGTATTGCAGGATGTATTTGGAATTGAGGTGACATATCCAACGGCAATGACAAATGCTTCATTACTGCTGGTTTCACAAAACTCAAGACAATTTGTAATAAATGGAAGTACTGTAACAGTTTATGATACTTCAGTTACAGGAGAGATGGTCTGGAAAACTATAGCTGTATCTCTTGTATTTACGGCTGTTTATCTGCTTATTGCATATATCAATTTCAAGAAGACAGATCGAGACTAGAGGTGGAATATGATAAATATAATGAAATCAATTTGGTATGAAATAATTCGTAGCAAGCTTCTTATCAATATTTATTTGTTATTTGTAGGTATTATGGGACTGATCACTGTTCTGAGTATAAATACGGGAGAGAAAGCCGGGGCAAGTGGAATGATCACAAGCTCTCCAGAAATTACTTATGAATTCCCAATCTTTATTCTGGCTTTATTTGTTGGAGTAATCTGCGGTTCGGATTATAAAGATAAGGTGGGAAATAATGAGATACTTTCCGGGCACTCAAGAATTAGTATATTTTTAGCAAGAAGTCTTATGGGGATATTTGTTGGAGCTGTGTTTTCAACTCTGTTATGTTTTATCCCGATAATTGCAGGAACAATCATAGGAGGATGGGGAAATGCGGTTGCTATGAATGATGTAATAATAAGAAATCTTCTTATGATCTTTCCTATGCTTAGACTTGCAGCATTCTTTGCACTCCTTACATTTCTTATAAAAAACCAATACATTATGATGGCAGTTGGATGGGTTGTTTCTATGTCACCAACGATATTAAATGGAATGCTGGCAAAAGGAAATAACGTATATATCAGTATATTTAACATGGGATTGCTTAATAGCTATGATGGCTGGAAGATATACAACCTTGATCCGGTAGATGGTATTGTATATTACAATTCATATATAGGTACAGTTACATCAGGTATGGTGATCGGAACTGTTGCAGCATCGCTTCTTATGGTTGGATTCTATCTCTTTATGGGATACGCATTATTTAGACGAGATGAACTTAATTAAGGAAAGGATAAAACTATGGATCTTGGATTTTTATTAATTGAGCTTGCTTTGATGGTTATTTTATTCATTATTGCAAGATTATCATTTAAAAGGCCAAATAATAAATTCAGATTATTATATGCAGCACCTACATTCATAGCAATTGTTTTTGTTTTGTTCAGTGGATTTGATGTTCATCATATTGGAATATATATTGCTGCAGCTCTTCAGCTAATATGTCTTTATCTGGAAAATGATAAGGTAAAACAAAAAAGGATAGTAGCAGTAAGTTCAGCTGCTTTGCTGATTGTAGAACTTGTAATAATATCGATTGCGCCGACATATCATAGAATGGCATATTATAAGGATTTTGAGAAGGCATATAGTATTATGAAGTCTCACTATGTTCTGGCAGAAGAGAAGGATATAGATTGGGATGAACTGCATGCGAAATATAAGCCTGTCTTTAAGGAAGTAGATAGAACTCAGGATCATATTGAAGATTATAAGGCGTGGGCTCAGTTTTTAGGAGAATTCTATGATGGGCATGTGAGTTTTGCTATGTCAAGTGATGGACTTGCAATTGATGCATTCTGCAGAGCGTATGGAAACGATTATGGACTTTCATTAGCCAGACTTACAACAGGTGAATATGTTGCAGTTAATGTTGAAGGATATGATAATTCATATTCTATAAATAGTTCAGATAAAGATGAGATTGGTATGTATACCGAAAAGGAGAATTTCATGCCTGAGAGTGCAGATTCGGATAGACTCACTCTAAAGAATGCAGGAATTAAAAATGGAACAGTTATTACTAAATGGAATGGAATACCAGTGGAAGAATACATGGATGATATTAATTATTATATGACCCAGTACCCGGTAAGAGAAAATGAAGAATTCTATATTCCTATGTATGCAGCAGGAATTGGAAGAGATATGAATTATGGTGATACTTATGTTCCGGGAGAAGATAATAATAATAAATCAGGTAATAAGATCACATCCAATCCTTCGGTTGACATAACATTTATAGATGATAATGGTGATGAAAAGACAGTTACGGCTCCAAACCTTGGAATTTATGCACCTAGAATGTATGACACAATGAATAAAATAGACAAGGGAGTTAACATAACT
>JAEEGL012082922.1_pt1 | contig 30148 bp, 20 predicted proteins | sample 9134231 | NCBI WGS metagenome assembly JAEEGL01 (sample SAMN16246548, study PRJNA631951) | gut metagenome | biome: gut microbiome; feature: rumen; material: fiber-attached | host: Bos | place: Iran: Karaj | collected 2018-10 | reverse complement strand
CCATCACGGGCATCACCTTGGTCTGGTAGTAACCGGTTTCCTGGACGTTGTCGCCCTTCACACCGTACTTATACCCTTTCACGAAGTCGGTGGGGTACATGATGGAAGCTTCACGACGGGGGTCGTTGGGTTCGGCAGCTTCCCATTCCTTCACAAAGGCGGGGCTTACCGGGCAGTTTCCGTAGCCGTAGCTGAGCGGGAACGTCTCACCATTCTGGCACTTCTGCTTGTTACCGCGCACGCCGCCGATGAACAGGGCCGTCTGGTTGGAATATTTGCGGTAGGGGTCGCCCTTGCTCTGGGTGTTGAACTTGATGAAGAACATGGCTTCGGGGTTCACGCCGCTGTCGTCGCCTACATACTTGTAGCCCTTGTTCTTCCACTTGGCGGGGTAAAGGTCATCTGCAGACGTGACGCGGTTGCTGTAGGCCCACAGGTTGTGGAAATCGGAAACCAGGGTATAGCCCGAATTCTTTACGCAGTCATCGATGTATCGGCCAACGTCGGCCTTCGAAAGATCCGTTCCGTCGGGAAGGCTCACGACCTCGTCATTGTAGAAACCGGAATAGAACAGGTAAACACGGCCCAGGAGGGCTTCGGCGCAGTATTTATCCACATGGCCGTCTCCCGTGGACTTTTTGGAGGGCATGATGTCAATGGCCGTCTTGAGGTCCAGCATGATCTGTCCCCAAAGGGCTTCTCCGGAAATCTGGGGAAGGGTGGGATCGGCCACGGTGGTAAGAGGGCAGGGAATATTCCCGAACTGGCTGGCCAGTTCATAGTAATAGTACGCGCGAAGGAAAAGCGCCTGTCCCTTGAAATAGTTTTTCATCTCATCGGTGATGAAAGTGCAGTTCTCAAGTGCTTCCAGCGCACCGTTTGCTCTTGCAATACCCACGTAGCGGCTCTTGTAGACGCCGTTGTATCCGTCGCCCTGCTTAAGCATCATATCGGCAGCCTGGATGATGGAGACGTTGGCCCCGTCGCCGCCCAGGCACTCATCGGCCGTAGCCAGCGCCCAGGGATAGTGCCAGGTGACTTTGTTTGATTCCTGAATGGCGTTCAGGTTGTTGTAGATACCGGTGATCATCTGCTCCACCTCTCCCACATTGGAAGGGAAGTCGGCCGTGGTCTTGGTCATGTAATTGGTGGTATCGAGCAGTTTCTCACAGGAAGAAAGCAGAAGCGTCAAGGCGGTGGCAGCTGCCGTTATTTTCAATATCGTTTTCATTTCAGGCACGGTTATTAGAATTTGATGTTAAGGCCCACGAGGATGGTGCGGGGCTGGGGATAGAAGCCAAGGTCGATGCCTTTGGCCCAGGAGTCAAATCCGCTGGAAGTACCCACTTCCGGGTCCATACCCTTATATCCGGTGATGGTGAACAGGTTCTGACCCTGGACATACAGGCGGAGCTGGCCAAACGGGGAGTTCTTCCACAGCCGGTTGAAGTCGTATCCGAGCGTGACCGTCTGGACGCGGAAGAAGTCGCCGTTCTCGATGAATACGTCGGTGTTGCAGGCTTTGCTATTGCTGGAGTACAGGATGGGCAGCTTGTTGGAAGTGCCCGGGCCGTGCCAGTAGTCAAACACCTCGGTGGTATAGTTCTGATAAGGTCTGTGGCCGTACTGTCTCCAGGCACGGAAAATCTGGTGGCCAAACATGCCATATCCGCTGAGGCCAAAGTCAAAGCCCTTGTAGCCCAGGGAGATATTGAGGCCGGCGGTGAAATGAGGGTTGGGGTCGCCGGTCATCCTCTTGTCGTTGTCCTGGTTGAGGACGCCGTCGCCGTCGAGGTCAAGGACCTTGAGGTCTCCGGGCTGGGGATTGTCGCTGAGGGTGGGCTTGCCGGCTGCCAGCCAGGCGTCTACCTCCTCCTGCGTCTGGAATACGCCGTCCGTGACGTAAGTGTGGAAATAGCCGATAGGATAGCCCACCTCGGCCCGGTACAGTTCAGAAGCCTGCTCAACGACGGCGCGGCCATGGATGACACCCTCGCCGTTGGCGATACGGGTGACGATGTTCTTGTTGTAAGCGGCATTTACGCCAATACTGTAGTAGAAGTCCTTACCCACCTGGTCGTTCCAGTTGAGGGCGATTTCAACACCGGTGTTGCGAACATCACCGCCGTTGACGTAAGGCGCGTCTGCACCATAGTGACCCATGATAGGGGCCTTTACCAGCCAGTTTTTGGTGTCTTTCTGGTACCAGTCAAAGACCAGTCCCAGACGGCTTCCGAAGAAGCGGGCGTCCACACCCAGGTCAATCTGCTGCGAAGTTTCCCAGGTAACATCGGGATTGGGGAGCTTGTCGGCATAGGAGCCAATGCCGGGCTGGTCGGTGAGGCCGTTGGCAAAACCGTATCGGCCGTCATTGGGCCCCACCTGCACCGTGGAAAGATAGTGGAAGTTGTCAATGGCGCAGTTACCGTTCTGGCCCCAGCTACCGCGGATCTTCAGGAAGCTGAGCGTGTTCCGGACACCCTCCATCCATGGCTCGTTGGTCATGACCCAACCGGCCGACACAGAGGGGAACGTGCCCCAGCGGTGTCCGGGAGCAAAGTTGGAGGAACCATCCCGGCGGAGGATGAGGGAGACCATGTACTTCTCGGCATAGTCATAGTTGATACGGCCGAAATAAGAGAGCAGGCCGCTGTCGCTCCAGGGAGAGCCGGTGACTTTGCTTTCCGTGATGAGGCCCGTCATGTTGCTTACATAGGCGTGAAGCGGATCATCCCTCCATTTTCCATCTTCGCGGCCGGAGCCAACCGTCATGCCGTAGCCGGAGTGTTCAATGGACATACCGGCCATGGCGTCAAAGTTATGCTGGCCGAAATGGAACTTGTACGCGGCCGTATTTTCCCAGGACCAGTTCCAACCGAGGCCGGCCTCCTGGGACACCTTGTCGATGTCGAGGAAAGAGGTGGAGTTGGCATCGTAGGTCATGTCATAGGAGCGCTTGCTGTTAGCGCTGGCCTTGTAGTTGAACTGACTCCGGAGGATTAAGTTCTTGATGGGCTGGATGCGCACATTGGCCGACATGTTGAGGGCGTAATTGTACTTCCAGTTGTTGCCCTGGGCGGTTCTGGAGATGACATACAGCGGGTTCTTGGCGTCACCGTCAAATTTGAAGATGCCGAAGTTCGTATAATCTTCAGCGGTGGTGTATTCACCATCGGCCCGGCGCATGGCGGCCAGCGGGTTCGCCGTCAGTGCGTCGAACATGTTGTTGGAGTACTGGTTGCTCAGGTTGATACCGCTCTTGGAGCTGTAGGAGAAGGTGACGTTCTCACCAATGGTGATGATGTCCAGGTCGTTTTTCTTCAAAAGGACGTGGTCGGAGTTCAGACGCACCGTAGCACGCTTGTAGTTGGAAGCGGCCGGCTTGCCGAAGATACCTTCCTGGTGGGTGAAGCTGACACCCATGGAGAACTTGGACCGCTCGGTACCGCCGGTGAGGTTGACGGCGTGATTGGAAACAGGGGCGTTGTCATTATGGAACTCCCGGATCCAGTTGGTGCCGGTGAAGGAGCCGTTCATGATGCTCTGGTACAGTTCAGGGTTCAGGACCGTCGCAAAGTCGGTAGGGGTGAGCCGGTTGTTCTTCTCGGCCGTATTGATCACTTCGATATATTGCTTGGCATTCAAAACCTGCGGAATGATGGGCGCGTTCTGCCAGCCCACATAGCCGTCATAGCTGAGCTGGAGCTTGCCTTCCTTGCCTTGCTTGGTGGTTACGAGGATAACGCCGTTAGCAGCACGGGCACCATAGATGGCGGCCGATGCGGCATCCTTGAGGATATCGATGCTCTCGATGTCGGAGGGGTTGAGGTTGGCAATGTCGCCACCGGCCACACCGTCAATAACATACAAAGGCTTGTAAGAGCCGATGGTACCCATACCGCGGATGTTCACATTGAATCCGTCACCAGGCTGGCCGGTATTGGCAATGATGCTCACGCCGGGGGTCGAAGACTGCATGGCTCCCAGCGCACTGGTGCTGTTGAGCTTCACAAGGTCGTCGCCCTTGACCTGGATGGTGGAGCCGGTGATGAGCTTCTTTTTCTGGACGCCGTAACCGACAACGACAACATCCTCCAGGAATTCGGAGCTGCTGCGGAGTACGACATTAATGACACGGCTTCCGTTCACGGCCACTTCCTTGGTGTCGTATCCCAGGGAGGTGAACACCAAAATGGCATCGGCCTTGGTCACAAGGGTGAACTGGCCGTCCAGATCGGAAGTTGTTCCGTTGTTCGTTCCTTTTTCTTGTACGCCGGCACCAATAACCGGCTGGTTTGTCTCATCGACAATACGGCCACTCACACTCAGGGACTGAGCTTGGGCTGTTGAACAGAGAAGGGCGCCGAGGGCAAAAGCCAACGAAACGCAGCATCTCATCAAAACAGTTTTTGATAGCAGTTTCATAACATGTTTTGTTTTTAATTGATTAGTTAATTTAAGTGTTTTATTTTACATTTCTTGCACTTTCACACAATTTCCGGTAGAAATTCCGGAAGTCGTTCCATCTATAATAGGGGTATAGGTCTCCGGGCAGGGGAAGTGTCACTTCGCGGCCGCACAGGAGTACCTTCAGGAGAATTTCATCGCCCGGTTTCCGGCTCTTGTAGAAGATAAACTGGATATTTCCGGCCATGCAGGTATTATAGTTCTGGTACACGTACTTGAAGTCGTCCGGATCGGAAGGGACCGTCAGGGAGCCGTCCAGGCCCAGGAGGATGTTGAGCGGCCCCAGATAGGAATCGTGGCCGAAACGAAGGTCTGCAATTTCTGAGCTTCTGCCGGAAATCACGGCTTCCGCCCGGTCCAGGATATCCTCGACGATGGGAACCGCAATTTTACGCCTGGACCAGTAATGACGGTAGCCGCCGGCGTTGGACACCTCCCATCGGCTGTACATTTCCTCCCGAGAATAAGGCTCTCCCATGATGCCCTCATGGCCGATACTGGGAAGGGAAGTATAGAAAGTGTTCAGGGTGGACTGAAGGGCCTTTGCCTCCGGCTCGCTCAGCGTGGCCTCCTTGAAGAACATACTTACGAACGGTTTTTTTGCAGCGGCGGGGCTGGCGGAAACGGAAGGCTCTCCCGGCACGGGGAAAGGCTCGGGATCGCAGGTCCAACGCCAGGGGTTGTCCTTCGAATCCGGGACCACGGCGCCGAGCGTCTCCCTTGAGGCCCTCTGGAAAATGTCCAATTTGCGGTTCTGCCCGGCCAAAGACTGGCAGAAGGCCGCCATGCTCACGATGCATCGGCCTTCCAGGGAGGAGAACGCCTCTACGTGCCCTCCTTTCTTAAATATTTCAGGGAAGGATTCGTACATGGTTTTCGCGATGCGCGCGTGCTGCTCGTACCCCAGAGAGGTTAGCTCGGTAACCCTGGCGGTCAGCTCCGGCAGGATGGCCGAGTACTGCCGATAGAATTCTTCCCCGGCTTCTGTGAGTATCCCTTTTTGGTGTGCCCCGGTGAGCAGCGAGTCTATACGCCCATAGAAAGAGGGCTCCCAGTAATATCGGGATCCGTGACGGCCGTAATGACTGATGTAAAACGGCTTGTACCCTTTTGGGGACGGGGTCTGGCTATAGACCTCGGTCGGATAGGGGAAATCGTTGCCGTACGACCTGAGCGGATTTGCAAAAACCTCTTCGCGGACATCGGCCCTCTGTCCCTGGACGGCCAGGAACGAAAAGAGCAACAGGACAATCAAAAAAACCTTCTTTTTCATGTTGCAAAATTATTCAACACCAGGGGCAACGATGGTAAAAAATGTTGCAAACACGTGCCAACTACGTTTCATTTTCTTATCTTTGGGTCGTGAAACGCCTGTTGCCAAGCCTTGCCGCTGTCTTGCTCCTGCTACTCTGTCCCACCGTGAAAGGGGCGGAGTTCCGCCGTCTGACCATGAACGACGGCCTGTCCGACAACAGCATATACGTCGTTTACAAGGATTCACGCGGTTTCCTTTGGATAGGTACTCACGTGGGACTCAACCGCTATGACGGTTTCCGCTTCAAGCATTTCTTTGAAGGGCCGGATGCCATTCCGGACAATTCCATCAACGACATCTTCGAAGATTCGGCGGGGCACCTTTGGATCCATACCCCTTTGGGATACTCCTATATGGACCTTTCCAACGAGCGGGTGGTCCAGGATCCTTCCCCCTGGCTGGCCGGCCACGGAATCACGGAGACCATTGAGATCATGAAGGCCGATGCCCACGGAGATCTCTGGATCGTGCACGGCTCTACCTTATATAATGTGGACCTCCGCTCGGGTAAAACCCAATCGTGGGCCCTTGAAGGCAAGCCTGCCGATATCCGGGCCACGGACCTAGTCTTCTCGGAGGATGAAATCACCCTCTGCTGCTTTGACGGACGCATCGTCCGCATAGACCGGGCCACCATGAAGCTTGCATCGGTGGAGACTCAAATTGTCCCAGCCGTCGATCCGCTGGATCATAACTACCGGCTTTTCAAAGATTCTGCCGGTTTGGAAATCATCTACACCGGCGAATTCTCCTGGACGCACAATACCATTACCGGCGAATGGAAGTCGCACAATCTGTTGATCAGGGATGTGGCGGCCGATGCTTCAGGGCGCGTCTGGATTGCCACGGACCACGCCGGCCTGCTGGTTTACACCCCCGGGGAAGACGCCATGGACCTGTTCCGTGGGGACCGTTCGCAGGACGCCCCCTTCCTGAGAGAATGCATCCAGTGCCTGTATTTAGACAACAACGACGTCCTTTGGGTGGGCACCTACAAGGGAGGACTGGGTTTTACGTACAACGGGAGAAACACATTTGCCCACACGCCCCTTGAGGATGTGACCACCGTACTGGAAGACAACGCCGGAGTCATCTGGTGCGGCACCGACGGCAAAGGCATCATCCGCTACGACCCGGAAACAGGAAAGCGCACGGATATCCGGATGGATCAAAACAAGCTGCTTTCCGACATTGTGGTGAGCAGCACGATGGCCCCCGACGGTTCCCTCTGGTTTGGCTCTTTCCGGGGAGGACTCACGCATTTCAGCGGCGGCCGGTGGACGTCTTACCAGACGGGAACAAGCAAGCTGGCCAGCAATGACATCTGGGATATCAAGTGCTCCAAAGACGGGAAAGTCTATATCGGCACCCTGGGGGCGGGTTTCCAGGTGATGGACACCGCAACTGGCGAGTGGGAAATCTACAATCACGGAAACAGCCCGCTGAAGGAAGACCACGTGAGCTCGTTCTGCTTCTCCGAAGACGGACTCCTTTACGTCGGGCACGCCAAGGGCTTCAATGTATTTGACCCGAAAACCAAGACCATCCGGGACGCGGGCACCGAAGAGCTGGCCGAATTGCACGTCAGGGATTTATGCATTGATTCCAGGGGTCTGCTGTGGCTTGCCTCCAACAAGGGCATCCACGCATACGACATCACTACCGGGAAAACCTATTCGGTGGATATCCGCGGGAATGCTACCAATGTACACACCGTTTCGGTGGCGGAGGACGCCCTGGGCGCTCTTTGGGTGTGCTCCAACAACCTGCTTACACGCATCCAGGTGAATCCCCGGGAGGACGGCTGGGAATTCTTTGCCACCTCCTACGGAACAAACGAAGGCGTTCCGGATGTCCTTTTCAACAAAAACGCGATGGTAGGCCTCCGCAACGGCGACCTCCTGACCGGCAGCCAACGGGGATTCGTAAGGATTGATCCCAAGGATATCATTCAGGACCATGATTCCACCTATGTTATTTTCAGCGGGATTGTCCTGCCGGAGGGAGAGAAAGATGTGACGCCCCATATGGTCCTTTCTTGGGAACAGCGCTCCTTTACCATCCACCTGGCTTCGTCCGCCATAGGAATGCCCGGCCAGCCGCGGTTTATCTTCAGCACGGACGGAAGCCAATGGACTCCTACGCCGGACGGCATGTCGGTGGTGCAGTTTGCCAATGCGAAATCTGGCAGAATGAAGCTGGATGTAGCCATTGCCGATGCCGAAGGCAACGCCTCCGGCCCCGTAAGCAGCCTGGAAATCACCGTCCGTCCGCCCTGGTACAAAAGCAACCTGGCCATCCTCCTGTATTCCCTTCTGCTGCTGGGAGTTCTTTCTCTCTTTTACCGGATAAGCCAGAAGCGCAGGAGGGAAAGGGAAGAGAAGGCCATCTCCGAGATGAAACAAATCTTCTTCATCAATATCAGCCACGAGCTCCGTACCCCCCTCTCCCTCATCCTGTCTCCGCTTTCAGAAGCCATTGAGAAGGAGCAGGATGCGCAGATCAAGGGAAATCTGAATATGGCCGAAAGAAATGCCCGCAAGCTGCTGGATATGGTGAATCAGATGCTGGATCTCAGGGGCCTGATGATGAATGCCCAGAGCGTTCATTTTTCAAGGGCAAATCTTGTAGATACGGTCTGTTCTTCGGTGGGACAGTTCTTTGCTTTGAAAGAGAAAGGCATCATCCTGACTTTCAGAACCATGAAAGACCGGATAGAAATGCTGTACGACGAGGACAAGATCTCGAAAGTGGTGACCAACCTCCTGAGCAACGCCATTAAATATACGGACGAAGGAGGAAGGGTGAATGTAGACCTCTCCCTGGACGGAAGCGAGGCCGTCATCAAAGTGGCCGACAATGGGAAGGGCATTCCCGACAAGGAAAAGCCGCATCTGTTTGAACGCTTCTGGCAAGGGGAAGGCTCTGCTAACAAGGGCGGCAGCGGAATTGGGCTTAACATTGTCCAGGAATATGTCTCTATGCACGAAGGAAGGGTGGAAGTTTCCGACACCCCCGGAGGCGGCGCCACCTTCACGGTGACCCTTCCCGCCAAGGAGTGCGAGGCTTCCGGGGAAGGATTTGTGAAAAGCTCCCTGTCGCGGGAAGATACTCCCGCGGAGGTCGTTCCCATGCCGTCTGCCGCCAAGAGAATCAACCTGCTGCTTGTGGACGACAGCGAGGATTTCCTGGACTATCTTTCGGGCGTTCTCTCTTCCGATTATCATGTTATTACGGCCACCGACGGGGAGATGGCCCTACAGAAGATGGAAACCCTTCGTCCGGACATTGTGGTTACGGATGTGATGATGCCCATTATGGATGGGAACCAACTCTGTCAGAGGATCAAAGCCAATCCGGCGACTACCCATATCCCGGTCGTTATGCTCACGGCAAGGCTCACAGACGAAAACGAGAAAAATAGCCGCGATTGCGGGGCCGATGACTACTTCACCAAGCCGTTCGACATCAAGGTTCTCCAGGAGCACATAGCCCTGCTGGTCTCCCAAACCGGCATTGACACTTCCGGCAAGCTGAAAGCGCGCATCGAGGAAAGGAAAGTGGTTTCCGTAGACCGAAGTTTCGTTGACAAGGTGACGGCCTTTATCGAAGAGAACATTGTAGAAAGCGAATTGAGCGTAGAGCAGATGGCCGATGTGATGGGAATGTCGAGAGCCAACCTCTATCGTCGTATGGTCTCTGCTACCGGCAGCACCCCTTCTGAATTTATCAAGATTATCCGGCTCCGCCACGCCGAAAGGCTACTAATGCAAAGCGGGCTCTCCGTCTCGGAAATCTGCTATGAAGTGGGCTTTACCTCGCCGCGCTATTTCAGCAAGTGCTACAAGGAACTATACGGGTACCTTCCTTCTGAAGCCAAAAGGGGGAATACGAAGTAGGATAATTTGCAGGTTCATAAATATGTGTAACTTTGCAAGCCGAAACTTAACAAGTTAGTAGTGATATGAGCGACGAAAACAGAAAAAGGGCCTCTCACCTTTTATGGAGAGGTTCCTGATCAGTATCCTGGGTACCACACTTTCCATTGCCCTGACCTTCGGAACCACTGCCCTGGTCAACTCCCACAAGAAGAAAACCGCCCAGAGCCTGACGGATTATTATGGGAAAAACCTTCAAGAGGATTTAGATGCCCATCCCCGCAGGGCCCACAAGGGAAGTTTCAATCTGACGCGTAGCAAAACGTGGGGCCGCAGGCAAGGGGACGAGATTCGAACTCTTGATATTGAGGAGTATATACAATAATAGGCAGACTTTGTGGGTCTGCCTATTAATATAAAGGTATAGGGATTACTTGCCGATGAAGGTAAGGATCTTTTCTACGGCTTCGTCCTCGGTGAGGTAGTCCATGTCCAGGATGAGGTCGTAGTTGCGCATGTCGTAACGGCTGAGACCGGTGTAGCGCTTGACATAGTTGTCACGGCCATTGTCAATGGTTTCGATGAGCTTGACGGCCTCTTCCTTTGTCTTTTCCTGCTTGGCCATGATTCGCTCGATGCGGGCCTCTTTGGAAGCAGTGATGAAGATGTCTACCTTATTGGGGCGGTCTTTCAGCACGAAGAAAGCGGATCGGCCGGTGATGATGCAGGAACCCTCGTCGGCTATGGCGTTGAGGATTTCCTTTTCGGCCTCGTAGATGTCCTCTACGGTGACGGCTTCCTGGAATTCACGGTTGAAGGTATACCCACCCACCTTAATGGTGGCTTTGGGTGCAGGTGCAACCTGTTCGAACAGGTCTGTGAACCAGTGCTTCTTTTTATTCTTAAGATGCTCGATGCCACTGCTGGTCAGGTTGAATCTCTCTTCCAGAGCCTTGATGAGCTGCTTGTTGATGTAGTTGACATTGAGTTTCTCTGCCAGCTTCCGGCCCACGGAACCGCCTCCGGAACCCACTTCACGGCTGATAGTAATGACAAAAGGATCGTTCAGTTTCATAATGCTCCAATTTTCGGTAAAGATATGAAACAATTATTAAACGTGCAAAATAACCACATTACTTTTTCACAAATTCCACGCGGCGTTTTTGGCAAGCTGGCCCAGATTTCTGAGAATGTTCTGGGCGCTGGCCGCACTGCCCAGCAGGCAGAAAACGGCGAGAGTGACGAGAATCTTTTTTATAATAATTCGGTTGGAGTTATTTAGTCATTCCTTTCCAGACAAAAGCACTGAGTGCGCCGCCCACCAGAGGGGCTGCGATGAACACCCATACGTCCTGGAGAGCCTGGCCGCCGGCGAAAAGGGCGGGGCCGATGGAACGGGCCGGGTTGACGGATGTGCCGGTAAGGTTGATGCACACCAGATGGATGAGGATGAGGCTGAGGCCGATGGCCAGGCCGGCGAAGTTTCCGGCGCCCACTTTTTCATCCGTAGTGCCCAGTACAACCAGAACAAAGAGGAAGGTGGCGATTACTTCCACGAGGAAGGCTCCTCCGACACCACCGGCATTGGCAACGCCGTTGGAACCCAGGCCACCGGTGAGATCCGGAGCGGCCACCACGTTGGCCACCAACAGCAGGACGGCGCCGGCAAGAATACCGCCGATAACCTGTCCGACCCAGTAACCGCAGGCTTCCTTCCAGCTCATGCGGCCGCTTAGAGCGACGCTCAGGGTAATGGCCGGATTGATGTGGCATCCGCTGATGCCGCCGATGGTGTAAGCCATGGCAACGACAGCCAGGCCGAAGGCGATGGCGGTTCCTACTACGCCTGCGGGCGTGTCGCAACCCAGGAACATCGCGGTTCCGCAACCCAGGAACGTGAGCACGAAGGTACCCACACATTCTGCAAAGTACTTTTTCATAATCGTAGGTTTTAAGGTTTCATTTTTCAAAAATACAATATTTTAACAAGAAAGACAAGGGTGGTTTCCCGGCCGGAGTTATAGAATTATTAAAAAATATGTATCTTTACACGCTTTAGTAAGGATATCTCATATGAAAAGGAAACTCCTGACCATTGTATTTGGCGTCCTGGTTTTTGCCATTCCGCTGCTGTCGGTGGTGAATGGGCAGCCTCTGAGTGACGTACTCAAGGACCTCTCTTCCGAACTGAAGATGGTCTATGCCCAGCGTACGGAGGAACAGAAGCAGTTCGACAAAAACTATGAGCGTGAGCATAAGAGGATGGTGGAAGTCATCACGGCGTCCAACGAACTTTCCATCCTTCTGTATACGCAGGAACAGAATATGACCTTTGACCTGGCCTATGCCTTGAACAAGGTCACATCGGCCTGTCGGCATTTCAACAAGGACAGAAAGCCTTACGACCGTGTTGTCAGAGAACTGGATATCGAGATTGACCGCTATGCCCGCCTCATTGAGGCCCTTCGCCGGCTCCCTCCGGTGATGACGGAAATCGAGATAGAGATTGTGCCGGACAGTCTGCTGTACCACTATGATGATTCCCTGGAGCAGGAGATCTTTGACATCACGTCCAAGCTGGAAAGGGAAGTGATTCGCATAGCCATCAAAGACTCCCTGTCCTCGCCCTTTGTCCTGGATGAGAAGGGGGAGATTTACCGCGACACCTGTATCCGGTATGCCTCCGAGCTGTTGAAGATCCACGCTAACAACCGGGAAATGATGGTGGCGGACAGCACGCACTATCAAGCGGCTTACTGGCGCATGCAGGAGGCTTATGACTATGCCCTGTCCCGCTACAATGTTCTTCAGAGATATGTCTTCGTAGATGGCCAGACCTCGTTCCTGAACATTTTGAAGAACCCCGGTTTTTATTGGGACAGAGTGAAGGTAGACCTCCACGAACAGTACGATTTCTCCAACTTGGGCGACGACAAGCCCCAGCAGGCCGATTCCCTGGCCGCCCAGGCCGAGGCTCCGGCGACAGACTCCTGGGAAGAAGAGGACGGGGATTTGTTCGACGGCCTTTCCAGCAAAGGGGCCAATTCCATGCTGGTGTTGATCAGCGCTATCCAGCTGGTAGCCCTGGTCATCTTCTGGGTGTTGGTCTTCCTTATCCTGCTGTTGCTGAGCCGTATAGAAAAGATCAAACACCACCTTCCCCTGAGGCAGCTGCCGCTGTTCTCCGTTCTGGTGGGAACCATCCTGTACTTCCTGCTGGGCTTTGGCGTCCACGGCAACGAGTACATCCAATTGAGCGCACAGCTTATCAACACCTTCCTCTGGCTGCTCATTGCCATTACGGGATCCATGCTCCTGCGTGTGAAACCGAATCAGATACACCACAGCCTCCGGTTGTATATCCCGACCTTCATCATTGCGCTCATCATTATTGTCTGCCGCATCAGTTTTGTACCGGACTCCTTCATTAATTTCATATTCCCGCCCATCCTGGCTTTCGCCGTGGTGAGGCAATTGCTTTTCAGTATCGGGGAAAGCGGGAAGGCAACCCGTATTGACAGTATCCTGGGATGGATTTCACTGGGCATTTATATCCTTGCCTTCGCCACTTCGTTCGTAGGCTACACCTTCGTGGCTCTGCTAATACTGGTATGGTGGTACTTCCAGCTGGCGGCTCTGCTCTCCATTTTCTGCATTGCAGACCTGTTGGGCCGATACAAGGAGCGCTGGTTAGACAAGCGGGTAGAAAACCTGCGCAACCGCATCACCTATGTGAAAGGGGAAGACCGCGAATCCCTGCTCTTCGGTGCCACCTGGTTCTACGACTTTGTCCGCGATGTGGCCATTCCCACCATGCTTCTGGTTTCCCTGCCCATATGCCTCCATATGGCACTGGACATCTTCGATTTTGAAGACCTGTACGAAACCATCTTCCGCCGTCCCTTCGTCCTGCTTACGGACAAGGATGGTTTTGAAACGCTCCGGATTTCCGGAAGGAGCATCATTTACCTGACCTTCCTGTTCCTGGCCCTCCGCTATTTCAACCGGGCCATCCACGCCCTCTGGCATTTTATCCGCTATACCACCTTTATGCGCAAGCATAACCGGACGACCATCCGGGCCAACGAGGTCAATCTGGCCCTGGGCAACAGCATCATCACGGTCCTGGTATGGATGACTTACTCCGTGGTGGTGGTTTCCGAGTTGAAGATTCCTACCGGATCGCTGGGACTCATCGCCGGTGGCCTGTCGGCCGGTATCGGTCTGGCTCTCAAGGATATCCTCAACAACTTCATTTACGGTATCCAGCTTATGGGCGGCCGCCTGAGGGTGGGCGACTGGATCGAGTGCGATGGCGTGCGCGGTAAAGTGACGGATATCAGTTACCAGACCACCCTGGTGGAAACCATCGACAGTACCCAGGTGGCCTTCCTGAACTCTTCCCTGTTTGCTAAGAGCTTCACCAACCTCACCCGTAACAATGCATACGAGATGACTGTGATAAGGGTGGGCGTTGCATACGGCACCGACTTCCAAAAGTTGCGGGATGCGCTGGAGAAAGGCCTGGAGGCACTCAAGACAAAAGATTCCTTTGGCCGTGATGTCATTGACCCCAATTACGGTATCAGAATCCGTTTTGACAATTTTGGAGACAGCTCCGTGGATGTGGCGGTTAAACAGCAGGTGCTGGTGCCGGAGCAAATTGAGTTCCGGTACAGATGCCGGGAGCTCATTTATAAGATCCTGGCCGAGAACGGCATCACCATCCCGTTCCCGCAGCGCGATGTGCACATGATTTCTGACGAAAAGTAAGGATGCGTAAGTTTTCTCGTTGTTTCCTGGGCCTTGCCCTGCTGCTGTGCTCCCTTCCGTTGAGAGCACAGTGGTCTGGCAGTGTAGACTTCTCGGCAGGTCTGGGAGGCATGGAAGGCAGCCTTGTTTCGGACGACAAACCCATGTTCCACGGCCTCACCCAGGGCGTTTTCCAATTGAACTACAAGACGGAAAAATTCCGCTGGAGCACCAAGGTAGACGGAAAGTGGGAGCCCAAGACCACCGACAACACCCGTTTTTCCTACAAGAACGAAAAGGTGGGTCTGGTGTACAAAGCTGCCACCACCAGGCCCCTGTCCACCAGCATCCGCTCCGACTTTACCTGGCTGCCCTCCAAGGACAGGAACTATACCGCCTGGATCTTGTATCAGTACAAGAACGACCGCGCCAATAATCACTCTATGACCATTAAAGGGGATGTGGAAGAGGTGCAGGATTTCTCCTATTATTATGAAGAGCCCGTCATGGACGAGCATAAGTTGGAGACCGGGGTTAAAACCTACCGGAGTTTCAACGGCGGGCGCAGCATCTTGCACAGTTCGGTGGCCTTCCAGCTCATCGGCAGCCAGCGGGTCAACACCTGGACGGTTTTCAAGACAGACCCTGGAGAAGGGGGAACGGCCATTCAGGACGATGAGCTGTATGGTTATGCCTGGAGATACCGGATTACCCCCAGCAGCCAGGATATCAACCTGGATGCCGACATCCATCTGCAGCAGACCGTCCTGGACGGCGAGGCCAACCTGAAAATCACCCCTGGCGCGCGCCTTTCCACCAAGCAGGCCCTGGACCATAACAGCGGCGCCACCCAAATCTCCCTGGAAAAGGAAGAACCGGAATGGAAGGATTCCACCCGCCTGAGGGAGTTCTTCAACTATCTGAGTGTCTGGGCCGATCCTTATGTGGCGGCCGATTTCAAGTGGAAGAATGTGGAGGCCCACGCCAATTATGCCGCCCAGGTTTATGCCCGCCGCCTTAATGACGACACGCACCAGCAACCGCTGAAGGTGAAGGGCGTGTACCCGGTGGGAAGGGCCAATATCAAGTGGACCATTTCCCCCAACCACTCCCTCAACCTGACCAACCAGATGAGCGTAAGCCATCCGGACTATCTCAAGATTTGCTGGTACGACCGCACCGCGGGTTATCTGGACCAGTTGTATCGCGGTAACGAGGGGCTGCTTTCGCCCAAGACCCGCGTCTACGGTCTGGAATATGAGTTCAAGTATAAACGCTTCATCTCCCAGTCCACCGTTTCGTATAAGCGAGTGCTCGACGAGATTGACCAGACCTGGACCAACGAGGAGATTGACGGGCGTCAGTACAAGGTGTTCCATTGGCTCAACTCGTCCAACAGCCGTTCCGTGGGTCTTACACAAAAGCTGGGCTGGCGCGGAAAGGTAATCGTGGCCAATGTCGGAATAACCTACAACCAGTCCCGCCGTACGGCCAAGGACAGTGACAAAGTCAAGAATTCTTTTGACTGGAAACTGACAAGCGACATTACGGCTTTCCTGGGAAAGGGCTGGAGCGTTGGGGCCGATGCCAAGTACCAGAGTAAGGTAGCCACCTTCTTCACCATCTTCAAGCAATACTGCGAGCTCAACGTCCGTATCCAGAAAGACTTCAAGAAATTCACTCTATACCTGCAGGGCCGGGATCTGCTGGATCAGGCCCGTGAAACCAGTTTTGAGTCGGAAGAGTTGCAGGAGTTTTGGGTAGAGCAAGTGAGAAGCAACCGGCGCATCTTTGTGCTGGGGGCCAAATGGAAATTTTGAATAAGGGAAGATGGAAAAACTCACGCTGGGATACAGGCTTACCAAGGCATATTTCCACTTTATAAGTGACGGAATCTTTTACCGCCGCAGGTATATAGTGGACGCCGATCATATTCCACCGGAAGGATCCCCCGTTCTGGTGGCCATGAACCACCAGAACACCTTCCACGATATTCTGGGAGTCCTTTTTGCCAGGTACGACCGCAAGATGCACTTCATCGCCAGGGCCGATGCCTTCGAAATCCATCCGCTCTTCCGCAAGTTCCTGCTTTGGGTGGGGGTGCTGCCGGCTTACCGTTTGCAATACCAGGGCGAGGAAGCCCTGTCCAATAACTATGAGACGTTCCGGCTGACAGAGCAGAACCTGCTGGACGGGCACACCGTCCTCATTTTCCCCGAGGCCGGCCACCAGACCAAGCGCTGGCTGGGGACCTTCTCCCTGGGCTACTTGCGCATGGCCTTCGAGGCGGCGGCATCGTCGGGCTTTGAAAAAGAGATCTTCATTCTGCCGGCGGCCAACCATTATTCCAATTACCGGGGCCTGCGGGAGCAGACCTGGATTCGCTTCGGCACGCCCATTTCGCTCAAGCCTTGGTATGAAAGATACAAGGACAAGCCCCGTACCTGTCAGCGGGAGGTGAACCAGCTGGTGAGGGAACAAATCCAGTCCATGATGCTGGACATCCGGGATTTGGACCATTACAAGGAAATCGATTTCATCCGCACCAGTACCTTCGGAAACGATTTTGCCCGGTCCCTGGGCAAGAACCCGGACGTGCTCCCCGAAAAATTGGAGGCCGATAAGGAACTCGTCAGTCGCCTGGCAGCCGGAGAACCGGATTACGCGGCAGTGGAAGCATACAGGACGGCTTTGGAAGAAGCCCGTTTCGACGACGCGCAGCTGGTCACCCGTCCGTCCTGGGCCAAGACCATCCGGAGCATCCTCCTGCTCATCCTGACCCTGCCGTTTGCCCTTTTCTGCCTCTGGCCGGCCCTGCCCAACTGGTATATCCCCCAGTATGCCAACGACCACTTCAAAGACGACGACGGGATGTACCTGACCTCGTTCCAGATAGCCATCAATGCCCTGCTCCTGATTCCCCTGGAGTTTGTCCTTACATGGATCTTCACGGGCCTGGCCGCGGGATGGCTCATCGGCCTGTTACATGCCCTTTCCCTTCCTTTCCTGTGCATCTTTGAGTGGTATTATGTGAAGCTCCTGAAGCAGACCGTCCGGGACATCCGCTTCCGTCACGCCGACACCTCTAAGTTGCAAGAGCTTCGCCAGCAGGCATTTAACCCTCTGAAAACTTTTCTAGACAATGAATAAAGAAGAACTTAACATCGCCATCGCAGAAGAATTTGAAGTCGAAGTGTCGGACATCACGCCCGACGCCCCCATTAAAGAAACCCTGGATCTGGACAGCCTGAGCCTTTTGGACCTGATTTCGGTCGTGGAACGGGAAACCGGGATCAAACTCTCGGGCGCGGAAGCCGTCAAACTGCTTACCTTCCAGGCCCTATACGACTATCTGGACCGGTAAGGTATGACTGTTAGACTATACCGATATTTCTGCCGGCACAAAGCCTTGCTTTGGACACTGCTCATAGCCAGCAGCGTATTCTTTTTGTGTTTCGGACTCCGGATGGAATATCTGGAAGACGTTTCTTCCCTGGTGCCCAATCCGGGCAAAGGGGAGAGCGGCCTGGCTTTTAACTCCCTGAAAGTCAAGGATAAAATCTTCTTCCAGTTCCCATCCGCCTCCCCCGACGAGGTGGATGCCTTTATGGAAGGGCTTCTTCAGAAAGACAGCACCATAGCCAATGTATTATATAAGGTAGAAAGCAGCGTGGCGCTGGAAGCTTTTGACTTTGCCCTTGGGCACCTTCCCTCCTTCGTTTCCCCGGACACCTATCCTTCTTTCGACGAGGCCATAGGGCAGGCCGATGCCATCATGGCGCGGAACTACGTGCAACTTATGGAGGACGAGACGGGCCGGAGCACGCAGATGATAATCATGGATCCGTTGTCGCTCAGGGAGCAGATTCTGCCCCTGGAGGGCCTCGGCTCCGGCTATACCTTTAAGAACGGCCATCTTTACAGTGCCGAAGGCAATACGCTCCTGGCATTTCTGTCGCCGGCCTTCTCCTATCAGAACTCCAAGGCCAGCGAGGCTCTTTACGAGAACATCGAAGACCAGATCAAGGAAAGCGGGATAGAGGTGCTGGTGCATGGCACCCCCGTTCGCAGCGTAGGGAACGCCCGTACCATCAAAAAGGACTTGACCACCACCATCGGCCTGTCCTTCCTGCTTATCCTGCTGTTCCTGTGCCTCAGCTTCAAGAGCTTCAACATCGTGTGGCAGAATATCCTGCCGGTGGGTTACGGCACCGCTTTCGCACTGGCCGTTATGTACTGGATCAAAGGCAGTATGTCCCTGATGGCGTTCGGCATCTGTGCCGTGGTTCTGGGTGTAGCCATCAGTTACTGCCTGCACATCATTATCCATCACCGCTTCGTGGGGGATATCGAGCAGCTGTTGCGCGACGAGTCCAAGCCCGTCTTCCTGGGCTGTCTTACTACAGTCGGTGCTTTCATGGGCCTTCTGTTCACCAAGAGCGAACTGCTCCGGGACTTCGGCCTGTTTGCTACGCTGGCGCTGATAGGAAGCACCTTCTTCACGCTGGTTTTCCTTCCGCATTTGCTTAAGGAAGGTGATACACGGCGCAACACCACGGTCCTGAAAGTAGTGGACCGCATCAACAACGCGCCTTACGACCGCACGCCCTGGTTCATTGGGGCACTGGTGCTGTTCATCGTCGTGGGCCTGGTCTATTCCGGACGCGTGCGCTTCGACAGCGATTTGCGTCACATCGGCTATGAGTCCCCGCAGTTCGAGGCAGCCCTGGAGCGCTACAACCGGGAGAATCAGGGAGGCAAGACCCAGAGGTATTACGCCGCCACCGGAGCCACCTTGGACGAGGCCCTTGAGCAGCACAAAGCCGTGCGCCGGGCCATCGATTCCCTGAAGGCCGATGGCTGCATCGACCGTTCCCAGGATCTGGTCTCACTGTTGTTTGTTCCAGAAGCGGAGCAGAGGGCCCGCATTGCCGCCTGGAACAACTATTGGACGGAGGAAAAGCGGGCCGAAGCCCGGCGGGCCATTGACCGTGCCGCCCATAAGCAGGGGCTGGATCCATCGCTCTTTGATCCTTTCTTCTCCCTTTTGGACGAGGACTTCGAACCCGCCTCCCTTTATGAGGCCGGCATAGTTCCGGAGGGCCTGCTTTGCAATTTCATCGAGTATTCGGCCGACCGTTACCTGGTTTTCAGCCCGGTGCTTCTGGAGCTGGAACAGCGGCAAAAAGTGGATGATGTGCTGGCTCCGGTGGCCCTGGTAGTGGATCCCATGTATTATACCGGCAGCCTGGTGGAACTCACGCACCGGGATTTCAACGCGGCCCTGCTGTTAAGCTCCCTGTTCGTCCTGCTGGTTCTGTTGGTGAGCTTCCGCAATGTCTGGGTGGCTTTGCTGGCCTTCCTGCCCATGGGCTTCAGCTGGTACGTGGTAGAGGGCTGGATGGCCATCTTCGGCCTGGAGTTCAATCTTCTTAACATTGTCATTTCCACCTTTGTGTTCGGAATCGGGGTAGACTACAGCATCTTTGTGATGCAGGGTCTGCTGGCCGGAGCCCGGGGAAAGGATGACCGGCTTCTGCAATATCACAAAACGGCCATTTTCTTCTCGGCCTTTGTGCTGCTGGTGGTTATCCTGTCCCTGCTGCTGGCCTTTCACCCGGCCATCCGTTCCATCGGCTGGTGTTCCCTCATCGGAATGGGATCGACCATCCTTATTACTTACACTCTTCAGCCTCTCCTTTTCCGGCAGATGCTCCGCCTCCCGTTTATCAGAAGGTCTGTTATCAAGAAATAATACTTTGAGAAAATAAGATAACCATGAAAAAACTATTACTCCTTGCCTTTGTGCTGCTGCCCCTATCTATTTTTGCGCAGACGAAAAACCCCATTGACAGGGCTCTGAGCCGGTTTACAGACCCCGACAACCCCGATTATTCCGTCTTTCTGGCCAAAGGTGGCCGCGCCATCGGCATAGGTGGTTCTTACCGGCTTTTCAACGTGGACGGAGAGAATCCCGGAGACGGCTATTCCATCCTGTCCATCCTGAATATAGGCGAGGGAAAGCTCCATACCTGGAATGTGTCTCCCAGTTTCTCGTGGTTTGTGGCTAATGACACTTCCCTGGGTGTACGTCTGAACTACAGCGGTTACCGGGTGGACACCAACATCAAGCTGGATTTCCGGGATGTTCTGGGTACGGATGACGAGATGTTGAACGTACAGATTTCCAACCGGCACATGTTGCACCACAAGATTGGCGCCTCTTTCACAGCCCGCCGATATAAATCCTTGTTTGGCAGCAAGATGCTGGGTGTGTTTGCCGAGGGCCGCTTTTTCACCAGCTATGGTGCCACTCTTTCCCACCCCGTTCCCAAAGAAGGCCAGGAAGTCAAAAAGGTCCGTATCTCCGGAACCCTCGCTCTGGGCCTTGAAATCGCCGGCGGTGTAGCCGTGAAACTCAAGGACAACAGCGTGCTGACCCTGAGCATCCCCATCGTGGGGGTCGACTGGAAGCACAGTAAGCAGAACAAGTACTGGAATGTCAAGGATGCAGAAAGTGAAATGGCCAGCGGCTCCGCCAAAATGGACCGCTTCTCCATCTCCCGCAACATAGACGCCATGGGCATCCAGGTAGGCTATGTCCGCTACATCCTCCCCAAGAAGAGATAAGAAGGCCGAAATAATTAAAGACCGGATCTTTTCGAAGACACGGTCTTTATATTATAGGTTGTAGCTCATGGTTCTTAGAATTGGAGCGGAAAATTACTTCTTTTTTGCTATTTTTGAATCGTTTTAGTCTGTTAGAATTATGAAAAAGGCCTTTTTGGGAGCACTTGCGGCCCTTTCCCTTCTCAGTATTTCCTGCAAAGAATCCGATCCAGCTGCCGACAGCAGCGACTTTGTCACTATTACGGACGCAGTGCCGGACGTCATTTTGGAGATTCGCTATTTCGGCACATATAACTTTGTGGGGACCCGTATCGACGGGTATCTGCAGCCAACGGCCCTGCTTACCCGGCAGGCGGCCGACAGCCTCAAGGCTGTCAGTAAAGACGTCATGGAACAAGGGTACAGGCTAAAAATTTACGATGCCTATCGGCCCCAATGCGGCGTAGATCATTTCGTGCGTTGGGCGGCGGACATTCCGGATACCACCATGAAGCCTTATTTCTATCCCGACCTGGACAAGAGCGTCCTCTTTGAGCAGGAGTATATCATGGCCAAAAGTGGCCACACGCGCGGTTCCACCGTAGACCTGACCCTCTTTGACATGGCTACGGAAAAGGAAGTGGACATGGGTGGCACCTTCGACTGGTTCGGCCCGGAAAGCCATCCGGACTTCTGTGGAAATCCTGAGACCTATGAATATACAGGCGATAACAGCAAAAGCCCGGTGGGCCGCAGCATCACACCGGAGCAGTTTGCCAACCGCATGATTCTCCGCAATGCCATGCTCCGCCACGGCTTCAAGCCCTTATCCAGCGAGTGGTGGCACTTCACCCTCAAGGAAGAACCGTACCCCGACACTTATTTCACTTTCCCTGTGAAACAGTTGGATTAAAAACAGAGCCCTGGAAAACTCCAGGGCTCTTTCGATTAGTTCTTCTTGCTAATGAGCAGCAAGCCGATAATGGTAAATGTGGCATTCATGAGCAGCAGTTCGTAACTGAAGTGGTAGCCGTTGAACCATTGGACGGAATTCATGTCCAGCACCAGGCACAGGATGGGGGCCAGGATGGCCACCACGGGGACCCAGCGGTCTTTCACCGTCTTCTTGCAGCACAGGCCGAAGGTGAATAGGCCCAGGATGGGACCGTAGGAATAACTGGCCAGGCGGTACACGGCGTCAATGACGCTGGTGTTGTTGAGGGCGTTGAACACAATGATGGTGAGGGCCATCAGAACGGCCATCCCACTGTGGATAAGGGTGCGTTTCTGATCCTTTCCGCCCAGGATATCAATGGTAAAGGAAGTGGTCAGGGAGGTAAGGGCCGATCCACCGGCGGGGAAGCCCGCCATCACCAGGCCCACCAGGAAGAGGACGCCCACAATCTTGGGCAGACCTCCGTTCCAGGCCACCTCGGGGAACAACTGGTCACCCCGGGCCGTGATGCCGTGCAGGCCGGCATACTGGTACAGGGCCACGCCCAGGAAGAGGAAGAGCGAAATCATCACCGCCTGCAGCAGGATGGACACCATCAGGTTCTTCTGGGAGTCCTTCACGTTCTTGCAGGCCAGGGTGCGCTGCATCATATCCTGATCCAGGCCCGTCATGGCAATTACGGTGAACATGCCGCCCAGAAGCTGCTTCCAGAAGTACTGGGAGGCATTTACGTCGTCAAAATGGAAGAGTTTCATATAGCTGGGATCCAGTTTGCCCACCTCTTTGCTCACCAGGAACAGGGTCAGGCCCACGGCAGCCAGCATACACAAGGTCTTAAAGATATCCATGCCGATCACGGCCTTCACGCCTCCGCGAACGGTATACAGCCATACCAGCAGTACACTCAGCACCACCGTCAGCCAGAAGGGAACACCGATGGGACCCAGAAGCAGCAGCTGCAGCGTGGCGCAAACCAGAAACAGGCGGGCCGATGCCCCCAGGATCTTGGAGATGAAGAAGAACCACGCACCCGTCTTATGCGAAGCCATGCCGAAGCGCTTGTCCAGATACTCATATACGGACACCACGTTGAGCTTGAAATACAGCGGGCACAAGACATATGCGATGACCAGATAGCCCAGGAAAAAGCCCATGACCATCTGGAGATAACCGAACCCGGCGACGTCCACCATGCCGGGAACGGACACAAAAGTGACGCCCGACAGACACGATCCAATCATTGCAATCGCCACTTTCCACCAGGCTGTGGAACGGGTTGCATAGAAATCTTTGTTATTTTTAGCCATTTATTTGTTAGATTTTAACTCTTCTTTATACGCACGGCCAATGGGAAGGGGCTCCTGAATGCCCATGAGTTTGATGGCCGTCGCAGTGCGCTTTTCAATGCGCCAGGAAGGCACAATGTAAGAACGGTGAATGCGCACGAACTTCCCCTCAGGCAGCAGTTCCATCACATTCTTGAGTGGAATCTGTGACACCACGTCCTCCCGGTTGTCCAGGTGGAACGCGGCGTAGTTGTTTCTACCTTCTATATATTGGATGGCTGTAAGGGGCAGGTGAACGGTCCGGTATCCGGCCTTCACTTGAATTTCATCGTCTCCTGCTTCGGAAAAGGCTTCCGCTTTGCGGGAAGCCAGAGCCGTCTTGGCCCTCTCCCGGCTTTCTTCCTGGTCTTTCTCGGCCGTCAGTTCCTTGTTCTTGGTCGCCAGGGCGCCCACGGGAAGGCTGGCCGATATTACGGCCATCAGCAGGATCCACATGGCCCGGTGGTGCAGTTTCATGGTGCCGAAACTGTCTCCGGGACTTGTAAAATTAACAGGGGTGAGGGTCATCAGAAAGGTGACCACCCCGATAAGAAAAAGGGAACCCACTGCCAGGGCCAGACCTTGACGGTCTTGCACCAGCAGGGGTCCCACACCTTTGCGGCACATGAACCACACGCCTTCCAGCCAAATCAGGTATCCCAGCACATAGTCCGGATGCCACTGCATCCACTCCGTGACGGGAAATAAGAACATCATCCCCGGCACCACGAGGACGCAGAAGATGATGTCCCAAATGAGAAGGCGTGTTTTCACAGCCTAATTTGCCTACAGATCGTAGCCTGCGAATTCGATATCGTTGGCAGCGCGGGCTTTCAGATCCGGGTTCTTGTAAGCGTTCTCAAGGAAGCCCTTCATCTCGTTCACCTTACCCTGGCGGGCAGCGATGATGGCCTTGAGGTACCATACCTTGGGATCTCCGCACTTGGCGGTGCTCATGGCCTTGTCCAGCTGGTTGGTGAGGATGTAGGCCAGAACGGTGTTGTGGCAGCAGCCATCCACGTCCTTGAGCTCCTGGGCGGCCTGGGTGTACTTACCGGTGAGGATGTGAACAACACCAAGGTTCTTCTTAGCCTCAGGGGTGTTGGCCTTCTTGAAGCACTGCTCGGCGGTAGCGAAGTCGTTCTTGCGGAGGGCGATCACACCCTTGGCGTTGATGACGTCACCGTCAGCGGGATCCAGGTTGCGGAGTTCGGCCTCGGCCTTGGCTTCCTTACCTTCGCTCAGGTAGAGGGCGGCGAGGTTGTACTGGGCGCGCTTGGAACCGAAGCGGTTCACGGCCTTCTGGTAAACGCTTTCCTTCTGGGCGTTGTCCTTAACCAGGGTAGCAACACGGAGGAGAGCTTCCTCATCCAGGACGGACTCGTTGTTCTTGATCAGGTCGAGGAGTTCCTCGCTGGTGTAGTTGATGGTCTCGACGTTGGCGATGAGGCGGGCGCGGCGCAGTTCAGGGAGGATTTCACCCTTGAGGGCGGTGAACACCTTGGACATGTTGCGGATTTCGTTCTCACGCACGTTGGGATCGCTGTACATGGACAGGACGCGGAGGATCAGATCCTTGTCTTCGATGTTGCTTTCGGTAACCAGCTGCTGGAAGCCTTCCCAGTCTTCACCGAGGCTCTTAACAGTAGGATCCATGGCATCGTGGCCCTTGGTGATCTTGTTCCAAGCCTTGGAAGCGCTCTTGGAGCGGTTGCCGGAGAGCTTGTCGTTCAGGTTGATGGCACCTTCCGGGGAAGCGTAAGCAACGATCTCGGTGCTCTTGACGGTAGCACGCTCGTTGGCGTTGGCGGCATCGAGCTCGGCCAGGAATTCCTTCACGGACGTACCCTTGATCTCGGAATTGCGGACCTCGGCGCTGTTGACCTTGTACTTGATCTGGCCTTCGGCGGTGCTGACGATGACATCCTGGTAGTTGTCCTTCTTGAAGGCTACGAAGCCGTCGCGCTTAACCAGCATGTAGGTGGTGTTGGCGCCATCGGCCACCTTCTTGGTGGGCAGGTTGATGGACTTCTTGCCAGCGATTACGCGGCCGCGGAGCTCCAGATAGCTCTTCTCCATGCCAGGAACGTAGTCGAAGTGGAGGGTCTCGGTAACAGACTGACCGGCGGAAGAAACCACCTTGTAGTTGTCCTTGACTTTCTCGCCCTGGTACTTGAGGGGAGCCATGGCAGCTTCACCACCCTGATAAACAATCACAGGGGTAACCTCAAGGATCACCTTGGGATTGAAATAATCCTTGGGATAGTTGACAGTGACCACGGGGTCAATGGTACCGTTGATGACCTCCAGAACGGCGGGGTCGCAGGTGACCTTCACATTGTCGGCCAGTTTGGCCATCTTCTCGGGGGATGCGCAGGCCACGGTAAGGGCGGCTGCAGCAAAGAAAACCAATAGTCTTTTCATGATAGTATTAAATTGTATTTAGACTTATACTTGCTAGACCACAAATATACATGAAAATGAGTTCTTTTGCAAGTAATAGGTTACGAAAATTCCTCCTAACCCGAAAGGATTAGGAGGAATAAGCCATTTACCGGTGCCGATTATTCTGCCTCGGGGTTCTGCTGGGTCACAGGGAAGTCCACGGTAGCGGCTTCCTCGGCGGCGCTTTCGGCCTGGTTCACGATACCGGAGCCGATGGCGTCGTTGGTGCCACCGCGGGTGCTGCCACGGTTCACGAACACGGTGATGATGGAAACTACCAGGATGAAGGTCACCAGATACCAGGTGGCTTTCTCCAGGATGGTGGCCGTCTGGCGCACGCCCAGAGTCTGGTTGGCAGAAGTGAAATTGGTGGCGAGACCACCGTCCTTACCGTTCTGAAGGAGGACGACTGCAATCAGAAGGATGGATGCAATAATGATAAGGACCAGTAAAAATACAAAGGTGAATGACATATCTTATTACTTTTTATATACTTGTTTCCGACCCCAAGGAGTCAATAAGGGATGCAAAGTAAGCACTTTTTTCCGGAATATCCAAAATCAGACGCGAATAAATGCGTTTTGCCTCCTCCGGACGGCCCTGTTCGGCAAAGATGCGGGCCAGGGTTTCCGTGGCAAAGCGGTCGGCCACGGGGGAGAGCTCGTCATTGGCGGTGGAGGATTCGGAGCGGATCTGCACCGCAAAACGGGAGAAAATATTGTCCGAGCCCTTCTTCACATTGTCGTACTGCGCCTGGGAGAAATAGTCGCCTCCCACCACGTGCACGGAATGCTGGGCCGATTCGGTGCTCTCCGTCTCGGCAGCGGCGGGTTCCAGGTACGACGCCAGAAGTTCCCTCAGGTCCTTGTCGGAGTAATCGGCCTGGCGGGAACGCTTCAACAGGTTCACCAGGACACTGCGCTGGGGCAGATACAGGGCCTCGGGGGCATACTGGTCGTCGTCCCAGGCGTCCCCCATGCGGGACATCCGGCGGCAAAGCTCCAGCCGGGCGCCGCTGTACCAGGGATACAGGTTGACCACCCCGACCAGTTCGTCCAGGTTGAGGTGGTGAAGGTCTATGCGGGAACTGCCTACCATTGTGCTACGGTTGCGTTGAAAATGTCTTCTACCAGTTTGTCGATGATGGTCTCGCAAAGCCCGGCCTCCACGGCATCCAGCGACATGGTGGCGTCAAAGTCCTCATAGGCGCTGAGGCTCTGGGATACATCGTCTTCGGGGTACTTGTGGTTGGTGAAAGTAATTTTGACGGAGACCGTCAGGCGGTTTTGGGCGGCCTGCTCATCGGCCGTGATGGCCGTGGCCTTGACATCGTAACCGGTCACTTCCACCACCAGTTCCAGGTCTCCATCCTGGTCCACCTGCTCCAGACGGGTGAGTTTGCGGAATTTCTCCTGCAGGGCGTCGGTGAGGTCTCCGGCCAGGCTGGGGTTCACACGCAGGGCCTTGTACTCCACATACGGGATGGTGATGGTGTTCACATCAGGTTGGATGGAAGTTCCTGTGAAAGAGTAAATTCCACAGGATGCGACCAGGAGGATCCCTAAGAGGATGATGGCTGCGCGTTTCATTTCTTTCGGTATTCAGGGGGCAACTTGCGGTACAGGGTACGTTCGCTCATGCCCAGTTCTTCGGCAGCCTTCTTGCGGTTGCCGTGGTATTTCTCCAAAGCCTGGCGGATAAGCTCCTCTTCCGAGCGTCGGACGCTCAGCGAGGGTTCTTCCTCCGGCATTTCGTGGTGTTCCACCCGCACGATGGGGCGGCTGGCCTGGAAGTCTTCCTGTCCCTGCCATTCGGCCTCTTCTTCCTTGGGGACGACCGGGGGAGCGGGAAGTTCCCGGCGGTCTATGCGGGCCTTGAGGGCGTCCACCTCCTGTTTCAGGTCAAAGATGGCCTTGAAGATGGCCTGGCGCTCTTCGGCCTGGAAAGAAGAAGTCTGGGCCTGGGGGCCTTCGTACAGCATGGGAATGGGTTCGCCCTCTTCCCGGGGCATGAAGGGCAGCAGTTCGGCGGCCGATAATTCAATGCGCTGGAGCGTGGGGGTGACCTTCTGCGACAGCTGGGCCGTGAGCGACTGGGTGAAGCCCTGCAGCTGGCGGATGTTGCCGGGCCAGCGGTACTGCTCCAGCAGGCGGATGGCGTCCGGCTTCAGGGAAATCTTGCACATGCCGTTCACCTCCGAGAAGTCCGAAGTGAACTTGCGGAACAGCAGGTAAATATCTGATTTACGCTCTCTTAGCGCGGGGATTCTAATTTGGGCGGCGCTCAGGCGGAAGTACAAGTCCTCGCGGAACTTGCCCCGTTTGACGGCCTCGTACAGATGGACATTGGTGGCGGCCACCACGCGCACGTCCGTGTGTTCTACTTTGTTGGAACCCACCTTGCGGTACTCGCCGCTCTGCAGCACGCGCAGCAGCAGGGCCTGGCTCTCCAGCGGCAGCTCCGCAATCTCGTCCAGGAAAAGCGTGCCGCCATCGGCCTCCTCAAAATAGCCCTTGCGGTTTTCCACGGCGCCGGTGAACGAGCCCTTCACGTGGCCGAAGAGTTCCGAGTTCACCAGTTCCTTGGGCAGGGCACCGCAGTTCACCACGAAGAAGGCGTTCTGCCGGCGGGGGCCGTACTGGTGGATGATGCGCGCCACACTCTCCTTGCCCACGCCGCTTTCTCCCTGAATGAGCACACTCAGGCCGGTGGGGGCAAACTTCACGGCCGTCTCCAGCGCCTCATTCAAGGCCGGATCGTTGCCGATGATGTCATACTTGTTCTTTAGCGCTTGCAAATCCATAGTCTTGCAAAGATACTAAATATTTGGAATAATATCTGCCATTTTGTCAGTTTGTTGCGAGGGGAACAAAGATTGATGAAGGAAGGGCAAAAGGAGATAGAATTATGGAACAGAACAATAGCAACTTTCTGGAACGCTTTGCGATCAACCTCAACGAACGGGCATCGCAGGGCAAGTTGGACCCGGTGATAGGCCGGGACGACGAAATCCGTCGTGTGCTGCAGATTCTGTCTCGGCGCACGAAGAACAATCCCATCCTGGTGGGCGAGCCCGGTGTGGGCAAGACCGCCATCTCTGAAGGCATAGCCCAGAACATCGTGAACGGGCAGGTGCCGGAGAACCTGAAGTCCAAGAAGGTCTACTCCCTGGACATGGGAGCCCTTATCGCGGGCGCTAAATATCAAGGTGAATTTGAAGAACGTCTGAAAGGCGTGGTAAAGGAAGTGGTGGACAGCGCCGGAGAGATTATCCTCTTCATCGACGAAATCCACACCCTGGTGGGTGCAGGCCGCTCTTCCGGTGCCATGGATGCCTCCAACATCCTCAAGCCGGCATTGGCGCGAGGCGAACTGCGCACCATCGGCTCCACCACCCTGGACGAGTATCAGAAGTATTTTGAGGCCGATAAGGCCCTGGAGCGCCGCTTCCAGATGGTGATGGTGGACGAGCCGTCGCCCGCAGAGAGCATCGCCATCCTGCGCGGCCTGAAGGAGCGTTACGAGAACCACCACAAGGTGCGCATCGAGGACGACGCCCTCATCGCCGCCGTGAACCTGAGCCACCGCTATATCACCAGCCGGTTCCTGCCGGACAAGGCCATCGACCTGGTGGACGAGGCCGCTTCCAAGCTGCGGCTGGAGATGAACTCCGTGCCGGAGCCCATCGACGACCTCAACAGCGCCATCCGTCAGAAGGAGATCGAGCGCGAGGCCATCAAGCGCGAGGGCACATCGGCCAAAATGGACAAGCTGGAGGCCGAACTCAAGGAGCTGCAGGCGAAGCGCGACGTGCTCATGAAGCGCTGGAACGAGGAAAAGGAGACCCTTAGCGGCCTGCAGACCGCCCGGCAGGATCTGGAGAACCTGAACCTCCAGGCCAAGACTGCCGAGCGCAACGGTGACTATGCCAAGGTGGCTGAAATCCGCTACGGCAATATGGCCGAAACGCAGAAGCGCATCGACGAACTCACCGCCAAGGCCGAAGCCATCGAGGATCCCATTGTCACCGAGGCCGTTACACCGCAGGATATCGCCGAGGTAGTGGCCAAGTGGACCGGCATCCCCGTGAACCGGATGCTGGAAAGCGAGAAGGAGAAACTCCTGCGCATGGAGGCCGAACTGCACAAGCGTGTGGTAGGCCAGGACGAGGCCATCCGGGCCGTGTCCGACGCCGTCCGCCGCAACCGGGCAGGCCTGAGCAACGAGAAACGCCCTATCGGCAGCTTCCTCTTCATGGGTACCACCGGCGTGGGCAAGACGGAACTGGCCAAGGCACTGGCCGAATTCCTGTTCAACGACGAGAACATGATGACCCGTATCGACATGAGCGAATTCATGGAAAAGCATACGGTGTCCAGAATGATGGGATCCCCGCCCGGAT